>Ga0153938_1000342_pt1 | contig 18539 bp, 21 predicted proteins | sample TSNY022MetaG_FD_104740 | JGI IMG/M metagenome (GOLD analysis project Ga0153938, IMG submission 104740) | Attine ant fungus gardens microbial communities from New Jersey, USA - TSNJ022 MetaG | ecosystem: Host-associated > Fungi > Mycelium > Unclassified | place: USA:New Jersey: Brendan T. Byrne... | reverse complement strand
TGGACTAGTGGATGTAGTAACACCCACAGATACCCGGATCATTACCGTAACGGTAACAGATGAGGATCCGGTAATGGCAAGGGATCTGGCAGACGCCATTCGGGAAGTGGCAACGGAACATATCACCAATGTATTTGATGTGGAGGCTGTGAATATCGCAGAGTATGCTAATTTACCTGTACGACCTTCTTTTCCTAATGTAAGGATGATGACGCTGATCGGAGGGCTGGCTGGTTTGTTTTTGACGGCTGCCATTGTATTGATTCGTTTTCTTATGGATGACAGTATTAAGACCAGTGAGGATGTTGCGAAGTACCTGGAGCTTAGTACTCTGGCTATGATTCCGGTGATGGAGGATGAAGGGAAAAAGAGTAAAAAGCGGGGGAAAGAAAAGAAAGGTAAGAATGCGATTTATAATGCTTCGGAACTTCGGGATGTTGATCTGGAAGAGGTAGAATCGGATAAGTTACAGGAGATTGTTTTGTAGTGGGTACGTAACAGAGGGTATATACCTTTTTTAGAGGGTAAATATTTTTGTGGTGAGCATATATGAACTTATAATTGAAGTCTTATATAATTATGCTGATGCCAGAAATAATTATGTATACAAAGATAGTAATGCATAAACCACGTAACAGTATAAGCAAGAAGGAGCAAGCAATGCAGGAAATAGAGTTAAAAAAGGAAGAGCTGGACTTCCATGTAAGGGAAGCCTTCAAGACTTTAAGGAGCAATATAGAGTTTACCGGAGAGGATGTGCGGGTTGTAGCAGTGACCAGCTGTACGCCTAATGAGGGTAAGAGCAGTGTGTCCTACCACATGGCCCGGGCATTTGCGGAGAATGGGGATAAGGTGCTGCTGGTTGATGCGGATCTGAGGAAGTCGGTTATGCGCACTCATCATAGAAAGGGAAAGGTGAGGCTGGGACTGATTCATTATCTGGTGGGTAAAAACACTTTTGAAGAGGTGTGCTGCAGAACGGATATTGCGAACATGGATATGATATTCGCTGGTCCGGTTCCTCCTAATCCAAGTGAATTGTTAGGGAATAAAAAGTTTAAGGAAATGATTATTAAGGCAAGGAAGGAATATCAGTATGTCATTGTGGATACTCCGCCTGTAGGCAGTGTGATTGATGGTGCGGTGGCTGCAAAGGTGTGTGATGGGACCTTGATTGTCATAGCCAGCGGTGATGTCAGCTACAGGTTTGTTCAGAAAGTGAAGGAGCAGCTGAGTAAGGCAGACTGTAGGATATTGGGATGTGTGTTGAATAAAGTGGACTTAAGGGGTAAGGGGTATTATGGGAAGTACTATGGGAGATATTATGGGAAGTATTATGGGAATTATGGGGATTAGAAGGTTATTTTGTGAAAGCTTATGAAAAAAGATAATAACAGAAAGCCGTAAAGGGGTAATGAGGTATGGAAGTTCAGGTAAAGCAGGAAGTATTAGTGGAAGAAAATAACTTTCAGGTCATAGAAGGAACGGGAAGAAGGAAGTATATTGGTAAACAGAAAATGGTATACAGAGTGGTAAAACGCATTATGGATGTGGTATGTAGTGTGATTGCACTGATTCTGTTGTTTCCGGTTTTCCTGATCACTGCGGTGGCGATTTGGATAGAGGATGGTGGTCCAGTAATCTATACACAGGACAGAAACGGATTGAATGGTAAAGTGTTTCGGATGTATAAATTTCGAAGTATGTGTAGGGATGCAGAAAAATTACATAAGAAACTACTTAAGAGGAATGAAGCTGATGGTCCGGTGTTTAAAATGAAGCGTGACCCTAGAGTGACAAAGGTAGGGAGGGTGATCCGGCGGACCAGCATTGATGAGTTACCTCAGCTTATTAACATCCTGAGAGGGGATATGAGTATTGTGGGGCCAAGACCGATTGTGACATATGAGACAGAGCGATTTACTGATTATCAAAAGCAGAGGATGGCGGTGAAACCTGGATTAACCTGTTACTGGCAATGCAGGGGGAGGAATGATGTGCCTTTTGATGAATGGATTGAGTTAGATCTTAAATATATTAAAGAAGAGGGTTTTTTGGTGGATGTGAAAATTGTGTTTAAGACGGTGTGGGTAGTTTTAAGCGGAAAAGGGGCTTATTAGGTTAGCGGAATGCAAATATTAGATCAGAACTTCTTCGATCAAGTTAATAATAGAAACGAATCCAAGACGTTATATAGTAATGTCTATTCGCTAAATCAGTAATGAATTCTGGTGTAAAAATACAACTCATATTGCACCCAAATGCTCGTTTTTATATGTTGTGAGGTAAAACCTTTTTTATTGCTGATAAGTGCATTATTACATGAAATGTAGGGAGAAATACAGCACTTAAAGCTGTAGGGTGAACAGGTGTTAGATGGCGGATTGCTGATTTTTTAGCGCTTATAAATATAGGTTACGCGTGGGTTGAGCGCTTGGTGACCGAAAAAAATACATAAAATCATAAAATATTGATAGACACAGGTGAAGTGGTTGTTGCTGGGAAACTGTGGACAACCAAAGCGATTAGATAAGAGAAATAGAATCTGTGGATATTCCGGTCAGTGGACTGTCGGACACAGTCTATCAGATTGCTGATTAGTCAGAAGTTGAAAATTGCAATAACAAAAACCGTTTAGTGGGTCTGTTTATCGTTGTACTTTTATCTCAATGCCAAAAGATAAAGGTTGTGAACATAATTCAGGAGAAAGAGGATTTAAAAATACCAGAAAATCCTCACTCTAAGATGTGTATATAGAAAATTACCTAGCATAGAAAGATTTAAACCTAACCACAATGCTTGATGTGGAGAAATCGTACAATGATACGAATTTCATTGTTATATTGGCTCCGACTAATTATGACTCATACACACAGCATTTTCATACGAGTGAGGTAGAGACTGTGATAGAACTTGTGTTGAAGTATAATCTGGAAGCGATCATGATTATTTAAAGCATTATCCCTGTGGAATACATGGAAAGTATCAGAAAAAAGCGGCTAGCAAGAATATCATCATAAGTCCGGAGTTTTGAGAGTTAAGGGAATTGTATGACAACTTGTATCAAAGCCGGATTATTGAGGGGACGGGTATGGAGGAGATTGGTCGAGGAAGCGAAGAAGTATTCCGAGCTGTTGCAGGAGGGAGACATTAAAGGGAATCCAGATGTTATTACAACAGATGTAGTGTATAGTGATTTGATGGAGAGTGAGACAGAGAAGCTAAAAGCTTCAATCGACACACTGTTCATGGGTTTCACAGAAGCAGAGGCGGTCAAAGACACGAAACAGTTATTAGCGAATTACGCAGATGTACCGGAGAACCTTATCGAAGCTATTGTGGAGGGTAACAGGGTGAGTAAGGATTTTATCGCAGACAGAGTTTTTGTTGGGGACTACGACTACTATAGGCGGAAAGATAGATTATATACGAGAGACCTGTTCGGCAGGGACTAAGGATTAAAGGATGATACTATGAATGATATGGTTTCGGTGGTTACAGCATCGTGGAATAGTGAAAAATATATAGCAGAAACTATCCGCTCAGTTCAGGCACAGACTTATCAAAATTGGGAAATGATTATTGTAGATGATTATTCCACTGACAGAACATATGAGATAGTGAAAGCTATTTCGAAACAAGATTCTCGTGTGCAAATTATCAGGCAAGAACGAAATTCTGGTGTTGGAGCAGCAAGGACATGTTCAATGCAAAATTCCACTGGGCGGTTTGTCGCATATCTTGATGCTGATGATATTTGGAAACCGGAGAAGTTGGAAAAACAAGTTCTTTTTATGAAAGAAAAAAGCTACGGGTTTTCTTGTACGTCATATGAAGTCATAAACGACAAAGGAGAACGGCTTAATAAGTATATTCATATGCTTCCTAGAGTCGATTATATTGGTTTTCTAACTAACAATCTCCTTCAAACTGTTGGTATCATGGTTGACACAAAAAAGGTTGATAAAAAGCATCTAGTGATGCCAGATATAAGGAGAAGGCAAGATGCAGCTACTTGGCTACAAATTTTGAAGGCAGGATTTGATTGCTATGGACTAGATGAAATTTTGGCAGAGTATAGGAGAACAAAAAATTCTCTTTCCGGGAATAAAATTAAAGCGGTTAGGGGAATGTGGGGACTGTATAGAAATATTGAACACTTATCTCTTCCGTTTAGCCTGTATTGTTTTATGCGGTATGCGGTTTTAGCTGTGTGGAAGAGGGTGTATATAAAGAGGTATGGAAATAAGCTTCTTAGGAAAGATTTAAAGACTAATGATGGATAAATTTTACCAAGTTAGATCCAAGATTTTCTGTTGATATAAATAATCAAATGTATTATTAGATAAAATTACAAATTCACAAGACGGTATTGAGAAAAGTTATTTTCATTATTTGTACCAAAAATAAATTAGAAAATGCAGTTTTCTTTACTGAATGTTTTCGCTTTTTTATTCTGTTATACAGTATTAAGTCATTGACAGAGGGGAATAAACTAAAATGAAATCAAAAAGAAAAATACAAATATTTTTAAATAAAGTCTGTCCTAATACATATAATAAATTAATATTTTTAATAAAAAATCATTATTGGTGTAATTTGAAAAATCCAATAACATTTAATGAAAAAATCCAATGGAGAAAACTTAATCAGCATGATGTGAGATACACGAGTTTGGTAGATAAGTATGATGTGTGCGAATATATTGAAAAAGTGTATCCAGGATTGCTGGTTCCAATGTATAGATTATACGATAGACCAGAATATGTGGATTTTGATGAGCTACCAGATAAATTTATAATAAAGCCCACTCATGGGTTTGGACAAGTTATCATTTGTAATGACAAGAGAGAATTAGATAAAAATAAAGCGTTATCAATAATAAAAGATTGGTTTGATTATAATCAGTTTTATATTACTGGTGAATGGCAATATAAACAAATAAAACCTAGAGTAATTGTGAATGAACTTTTAGGATCAAATATTAGGGACTATAAGTTTTTTTGCTTTGATGGTGAGCCCTATGCTATTCAAATAGATTCTGATAGATATATTGAACATAAAAGACAGTTCCGAAATGTAAATTGGGAAAGAATTTCATGTGAACTTGCTTATCCCAATGATAATACCGAATTGGATAAACCTGCAAAATTGAATGAAATGCTTAATGTTTGCCGTATGCTTTCTCGAGATTTTGATTTTGTGCGTGTAGATTTATTTTTAGTAAATGGTAAAATATATTTTTCTGAGTTGACTTTTACTCCGGGAAATGGGATGGAACGATTTATACCTAAAAGAATGGATTTACAATTTGGATTAAAGTGGAAGTTAAGGTATGAAAAAATATGAGAATCGCTTTAATTGGAAGAGTTGCTATGCATGTTGAATTATTTGATGGTCAAACTGTTAAAACAAGATACTTCTATGAATTATTAAAAGATATCTGTGATGTAGACGATGTTCTATTAGTAGATATGTATGAGTATAAAAAGCATTTTTTTAAAGTCTTAATCCAATCAATTGTAGCTTTAATAAAATGTGACAAGATTGTATTATTGATATCAATCAATGGTAGAAAATTTTTCTTTCCATTTTTCTTTTATCTAAACAAGATTTTCAAAAAGGATATATATCACTCCTTAATAGGAGGGCGATTAGCTAACAATATTGAAAAGTATCCTTCTTGGAGAAAATATATCAACTCTTTTAAAGTGAATTGGGTAGAAAGCTGCGAAATGGTAAGTAAACTAAAAAAAATGGGGGTTAAAAATGCAGAATATTTACCCAATTTTAAAAAAATAAATATAATAAATAAGAATGAAATTACACCATATATAAAGTATCCATACGAATTTTGTACATTTAGCCGTGTACAAAAAAAAAAGGTATTACAGATGCTATTGAGGCAATCCATGCGGTAAATCAAATCGCAGATGAATGCGTTGCAAAATTAGATATTTATGGTCCTATAGACGAGGAGTTTAAATCTTATTTTGATAAATACTTGAAGAAGTATCAGTATTGCGTTAAGTATATGGGATGTATTGATGCTAATAAAAGTGTAGAGGTTGTCAGTAATTATTATATGTTGCTATTTCCGACACATTATTTTAATGAGGGTATTCCTGGAACCATTATTGATGCTTTAGCAGCTGGTATACCTGTAATAGCAAGAAGATGGTGCTTTTGCGATGAAATGATTGCAGATAATATAAATGGGATTGTTTATGAGTTTGAAGAACCTGAGAAGCTAGAAAAGGCAATTAGATTTGCGATTGAGCATCCTATTGAAATATTTGAAATGAAGTTTAAGTGTATACAAAAAGCGAAAGAGTATATGTATAACACTGTCTTAGAGCAGGTGTCAAATACTCTACAAGGACTCTAAAAGGAGAAAGTAATTGAAAGTAATACAGGTTATTCCGACGCTTAATTTAGCTGGTGCAGAACGAATGTGTGAAAACTTATCAATTGAACTAAAAAGGCAAGGCATTGAAGTTGTTGTTGTAAGTTTGTTTTCATGTCACACAGCTATTTCTTATAAACTTGAGCGAGAAGGGATTAAGGTTATTTTTCTAAATAAAAAACCAGGGTTAGATTTGAAAATAATTATGGTATTAACCAAAATTATTAAAAGTGAGAGACCAGACGTTTTACATACACATATACACGCAATACAGTACGCAATTCCGGCAGCTATTTTGGCAGGAGTAAAAAAGAGAGTACACACTGTTCATAGTGTTGCTGATAGGGAAGCAACACCGAGAAAGCAAAAAATAAATTATTTTTTTTATCATAAATGCAATGTTATTCCTGTTGCACTTAGTAATGAAGTTAAAGAAACTATCATTGCAAGGTATAACCTTCCTGACAATCAGATTCCTGTAATTAATAATGCAGTGGATTTAAATAAATGCATTAAAAAAATTGAGTATTCTTCCTCTGGTAGTAACATAGTATTTTTACATATCGGTAGATTTAATGAGGTAAAAAACCATAAGATGCTTATTGAGGCATTTAAAGCAGTACATGATAAGTGGGAAAAAACTAAATTGCAATTAATCGGTGAAGGTAACTTGGAATCTGAAGTAAAAGATTTAATTGATAACTTAGGTTTGAATGATTGTGTAGAGCTATTAGGATTGATAGATAACGTTTTTCCATATTTGAATAATGCAGATGTGTTTGTTCTTCCATCTATTTATGAAGGAATGCCTATGACACTTATTGAAGCAATGGGAACAGGATTACCAATTATTGCTTCTAACATTGGAGGAATACCAACAATGATACAATCAAATATTGAAGGGTTACTTATTCAACTTAATATTGAAGAGTTGGTGTCCGCTATGATGCAGATGCAAGATACCCATTTACGAATGAAATTTGGTATCAATGCATATAATAAAGCTCATAATGTTTTTACTGTAGAGAACATGGCAAAAAAATATATAGATATATACCATGAAAAATTTGAGGGTTAAAGGAATGAAACTTATATTCAGAAGCAGAAATAGTATTAAATCGGCCGGTGGACCGGCGGGTTATTTATATAATTTAAATGAGGGTTTAATTAATATTGGATGCGACGATATTGTTTTTTTACCTGAGTCAAAAAAACAAGAGAAAGAAAGAATAAAAAAAATTATTCCACAAAAGTTTTTAAATTTTAGAGATGCTTATCTTCTTACACAGAGATCTAAAGTAAGAATTAATACCCCTGTAGAATTAAGTAATTACGAATTGATACATTTTCATAGTACAGATGAGCTATATCAATGCCGGTATGATTTACAAAATTATAAAGGAGTTGTAGTTCTGACATCTCATTCACCATGCGCGAGACATATTGAATTATTAAATACATTGAGTCAAACTGAAAAAAAGATATTTTCCAAAAAATTGGAATCATTAGAAAAAATAGATTTATATGCTTTTAAACGAGCGGACTATATTATTTTTCCGTGCAAAGAGGCTGAAGAACCATACTATAATACTTGGATGGATTATAGAAGTATACGTATAGAAGAAAAATATCGTTATTTGCCAACTGGAATTAAGCAATGTTTCAGTACGATAAACAAGAGTCAAATTAGAGAAAAATATGGAATTCCCCAAGATGCTTTTATTATTTGTTATGTTGGAAGACATAATTATATTAAAGGTTATGATTTTTTAAAAGAAATTGGAAGTGAATTAATTAATGAGAATATCTATTTTTTAATTGCTGGAAAGGAAGAACCATTGCAAGGTTTGAATAATGACCATTGGATTGAGATAGGTTGGACGAGTGATCCGCATTCAATTATTTCGGCAGCAGATATGTTCCTGTTACCAAATAGAGAAACATATTTCGATCTGATAATGCTAGAAGTTTTATCTTTAGGACAAATAGTAGTTGCCTCAAAAACTGGAGGTAATAAGTTCTTTTTAAAATACAATTCTGACGGAATTAGACTATTTGAAACAAAAAAACAGGCAATAGATTTAATTAAATATTTTAAAGATATGGAAAAATGCAAAAAAGATGAATTGTGTAGAACAAATCTAAAGTTATTTAAAGATTTTTTTAATGATAAAAAATTCGCCGAGAATTATGTGCAACTAATTAATTCATTAGTACTAAAATAGCAAACAGGAGTGCTGCGAAAAATTATGATAATTGGAGCAACAATAAAATCACGACAGATAACAAACAAAAATAGTATTTTAACACTGCTTTTTGCGGTTGATGCCATTTTCACAATTGACCCTTATTTTACATGGAGTACATATACTAATGCAGCATTCTTTATTTATATAAAAGAATTCATAGAAATGGTTATTGTAATTTTAGTTCTCATGAATATTATAGTGCGTTGTCATATTAAAAAAAAGAATTTATATGCTTCTTTATGGTTTGCAGGAATATTTATTTACAGAATCATTAATAATTATTATGGTTTAAGTGGTATTTATATATCTGTTATATTGGAAGGATTGGCTGCTATTTTTTTTATAATAATAGATGATAATTATAAATCAGAAGTTTTGAGAAAATTTATTTATATTTTTACAATAACTCTTATTCCTGGTATAATTGTTACGATATTGCATTTTATAGGTGTTAATCTACCACATACTTTTATTCAATCAAATGAAACAATTAAGGTATTGCATGGAATAGGTTATTATGTTTATCCTGGAGCGGTTATGCAAAGTCAAGGTTATACGATGAAATTATGTGGGATCTATGATGAACCGGGAAGAGTGGGAACTATCATAGGATTATTACTCCCACTAATAATGACTAAGACTTGGGCTCAAACCAATAAATGGAGGAAAATAACAACAACAATACTTTTATTAAGTGGATTTTTATCACTATCGGTTGTATTTTATTTGCTATTTGCAATATACATGGCTTTTTTCTTATTAAAAAAAGGTGAGAAGCTAAGCAATAAAAAAATTATGCATATAGGTATAGGTATTATGGGTTTTGCAATTGTGGGTTTTGTTTTTGCTAACAATGAAACTTTCCAAAGACTTGTTTTATCAAGAATGACAATTGAACGATTGATAAATAACAATAGAATCAGTCAAACATTTATGACTCTTTACACAAATTTTTTACATAGTAGTTATTTGTGGATTGGATATGGAGCGTCTAATCCTATCGGAAGTTTGGTTGATGCTGCTGGGTATCAAATCATAGTTTTTTATTTTGGGTTAATTGGTTTTGGGCTGCTTGTTGGTTTTATAGCATACATATGTTTCCCAAATATAAAAAAAAGTAAAGATATATTTGTTTTGGTTCTTTTCTTTATTTTATCTTTTTATCAGAGAGGATGGATATTTCCGCTTTATCACTGGGTCATTTTATTAGGAGGAATTGCATTTTTACAACAAATACCAAAGCAAAAAATGGAGGAGATTCAGTATGGACAATGTGCCATTAGTGACAATCATAACATTGACATATAAGAAGTTTGATTCGTTATATAAAACTGCAGCGTCAGTTAAAGCTCAGGACTATCCAAATATCGAATATATTATATGCGATGACGGCTCCGAAAATTTTAAAGAAGAATATATACAATCGATCTTGATCGATCTTGGTATAGAAAATGTGATTATTTTATCACATGAAAAGAATGTAGGTATAGTTAGTAATTTTAATGATGGAATTAAGGCAAGCCGCGGTCAATATATCGTACCACTATCCGCTGATGATGAATTTTATGATAGTTCTTCTGTAAAAAATTATGTGACATGTTTTATAAAAAACGATGCAGATATTGTTACTGGTAAAAGAAATTGTGTCAACGAATGTGGAGATACCATCTTAGTTAAGCCGCTGCCTTACCAGTGCGATATTCTTATTAATGGTAGTCGTGAAGATGTAATAAATGAGCTATTCAAGTTTTCCTTTGTTTCGGGTGCTTGTACTGCATATTCTAAGCGTATTCTAGATAAATATAAAGGATTTAATGAAAATTATTACTTAATTGAAGATTTCCCTTTTTATGCAAAATTTATGATGGATGGAGGAAAAATATATTTTCTTGATGAAATTATGATTAATTATGGAATGGGAGGTATTACTAATCGAAATACAAAAACATCGGCATTGCTCACAATGGATAGAGAAAAATATTTGCGTGAGATAATCAAACCTAATATTAGGTATACTAGATATTTAATAAAACGAGAGATATTATATAGATTTCATGAAATGTATCATAGAGATCAAGGTGTTTTGTACAAAATGGGTTTTATTCTTTATTTAGACTTTATATTATTGCTAGGAATACGTAAAATAAAACGAATAATTGGGAGAAAAATATGCAGGTAATTAAATATATGTTTCAACCACATGGAGATGATCGAGGTCAGCTTGTGGCGCTAGAAGAATTTAAAGATATTCCATTTAGAGTAAAGAGAGTTTACTACATGTATGATACGGATAAGAGTGTTACTCGTGGTTATCATGCGCATAAATATTTGCAACAGATTTTAATATGTATTCATGGAAGCTGCAAGATTAGATTGGATAATGGAAAGGAAAAGAAAGTTGTTCCGCTCGAAAAACCTTATGAAGGTCTCTACGTTGCCAACAACATTTGGCGAGAAATGTTCGACTTTTCATCAGATGCAGTTTTGATGGTACTTGCATCTGAATTATATGACGAGTCTGACTACATTAGAAATTACGATGAATTTTTAAAGTTTAACGAAGATGCAATTATTGCAGAAGGGATAAAATGATATGAATGTACCTTTTGTTAGCTTTTTACCAATGGAGCATGAACTAGATAATGATATATATGATGCATTTAAAAGAGTATACACAAGATCTTGGTATATTGGGGGCGTTGAAGATGAAGACTTTGAAAAGGCCTTCGCTAAGTATTGTAAAGTAAACTATTGCGTAGGTGTAGGGAACGGACTTGATGCCCTAACGCTGGCATTGAAAGCTTTAGATATTGGCACTGGCGATGAAGTTATTGTTCCTTCCAATACATACATTGCAACAGCTTTGGCAGTTACCTATGTAGGTGCAACTCTTGTATTTGTAGAACCTGATATTAGAACCTATAATATTGACCCTAGAAAAATTGAAACTGTTATTACAAATAAAACTAAGTCAATCATGCCAGTTCATTTGTACGGTCAACCCTGTGATATGGATCCTATTATGGAAATTGCCAGAAAAAAAAATCTTTATGTAGTAGAGGACTGCGCCCAAGCACATGGTGCTACATATAAAGGAAAGAAGATTGGTTCTTTTGGTGATGTAGCAGGTTTTAGCTTCTATCCTGGGAAAAATCTGGGTGCTTTAGGTGATGCAGGTGCAACCGTTAGTAATAAAGAAGAAATTATTATGAAAGTTCGTGCTTTAAGCAATTATGGCTCAGACTATAAATACCATCATATTTATAAGGGAAGCAATTCGCGACTTGATGAAATTCAGGCAGCATTCCTGTCAGTGAAGCTTCCTCATCTTGAAAGAATGAATAGAGAGAGGAGAAGAGTTGCTCAAATATACATAGAAGGTATTAAGAATCCAGAAGTGGTTCTTCCTTATGTAATTGAGGAAGTAGTTCCGGTCTGGCATATTTTTGGTATTCGTTGCAAAAGAAGAGATGAGTTAGAGAAGCATTTGAATACAAATGGAATCGGAACTAATAAACATTATCCAATTCCAATGCATCTTCAGGAATGCTATAAGGGACTTGGATTTAAAAAGGGTGATTACCCTATTGCAGAAGAAATCAGTGCAACTGAGTTGAGTCTGCCTATATATTATGGAATGACTGATGAAAAAATCCACTATGTGATAGATGTGATTAATGAATTTAGGTAATGCTATATATGATTATTTTCTTCTCTGTCAGCATATTGAATTATTTACAGTGTATGTTTTTTTGTAGTCTCAGAAAATTATGATACCTTTGGCAATGTGATTTATATATAATTGCACCAGTTCATCGGTATGCTTCGCACTATTGACTGAAGTAACATAGACAGCAGGTTCTGCAATACCAGTGGTATCTTGTTGCGTATATTGAAAACCTTCTGGAAATTGATGTTTAATCTTTTCATTACTCTTGATGGTAACCTTCAAACGTTATGACAGGTTATTTTATTGAAAAAAGTGCTATGAATGCTGTAAGCCAATTATTATCCTAGTGGAACTAATTTATTATTTTTAATAGTATGTTCTTGAATCAGAATGTGTTGTTATACAGTTCATAATTCTTAGAAAAGATATGTTTACTTAAATTGAAGGACATAGAATTCGGAAAGGGTCAAGGTATGAATAAATTCAAGTTATTTATTGATAACTTTATAATTTATGGTTTGGGTGGAATCATTAGCAAATTGATTCCACTTATTATGGTTCCTATCGTAACAAGGTTGATGCCGGATACTACTTATTTTGGTATTAGTGATTTATCGAACACCGCTGTACTATTTGGCAGTGCATTGGCGGTGATGGGAACATATGATGCTATGTATCGGTTGTTTTTTGAAGAAGATGAAGAAGAATATAAGAAGAATATATGCTCAACAGCGCTGATATTCACTTTAGCGACTTCCGGTTGTGTATTTATTATGATGTTGCTTGCAAAAGAATTAATTGCAAAATATTTCTTTGGTGACAGTAATTATGCATATCTTGTGTACATTACTGCTATAGCAACTTTAGTTGGTGCAACAAATAGTATTGTTTCCGCACCTACGAGAATGCAAAATAAGCGAAAAGTATTTTTGATTACAAATACATTGACCCCAATCATATCCTATTCAATTTCTATTACTCTGTTGCTACGTGGTTATTATGTGATTGCATTGCCATTAGCAGCAGTTACTACAGGAATTATGATGGAGATTATATTTGGTGTTTTAAACAGGAAATGGTTTGAACTTAAAAGATTTGATTTCAAGCTGTTGAAGCAGCTATTGTTTATTGCTGTTCCTTTACTTCCGAATTTTCTGATTTATTGGGTCTTTAATTCCAGTGATAAGCTAATGATTACCAATATCCTAAGCGTTGGTGATGCTGGAATATACTCGGTAGGTTCAAAGTTAGGACATGCTAGTCAATTGATTTATATGGCTTTTGCTGGTGGTTGGCAGTATTTTGCATTCTCTACGATGAAAGAGGAAAATCAGGTAAAAACAAATTCTATAATATTTGAATACTTAGGGGTTATATCATTTTTAGCAGGAATATTCATGAGTGCATGGAGCTACCTGATTTTCAATACTTTTTTTATTGGAGACTATATACAAGGCTATGTTGTTGCTCCGTACTTGTTCTTATCACCGTTGCTGCAGATGTTGTTTCAAGTGGCATGTAATCAATTTTTAATTATAAAAAAGACATGGCCTAATATGTTGATTCTGTCGGGAGGGGCGATCATAAATGTTATTATAAACCTAGTGCTTATTCCTATTCTTGGAATTGAAGGTGCCGCAATAGCTACAATGATTGGATATACTGCATCTGATGTAGTTGGAGTTATAGTTTTGTGTAAGATAGATTTAATGGTTGTATCAAAACGATTCTTGTTTGTGACAGGAGTGACGGTTGCATATATTATCATTTGGAGAGTATTCTTCCGTGAAAATACAGTTATTAGTACAATACTTGCAGTTGTTGTAACAGCTTTTTTTATGTTCCTTTACAAAAAGGACATAAATTCTCTGTTAAAAGGAGTAAAGAGATGAAATTGAGAAGATTGGAATTAAGAGACGCTCCATTGATGTTAGAATAGATGCATAACGATAATGTTGTTAGTGATTTAAAGCTAATTTTGAAAAAGACCTTAACAGACGGTCCAAGGTGCTCGTCATCGATCAGGATGCCGTCTTCGTAGCCAGCGATTCTTTTGGAGAAGTCATAAAAACACGGGTGTTTGACGACTTTTGTACCGAACAGGATCTTGAACTGTAGATCTGCAATAAAGCAGATTCCGAAAGCAAGGACCCGATCGAAAATTTTATCAGCCTTGTGAAGAAAAACTTTTTCAATACCTGCATATCACCTGTATTGATGATGTATGGCGTTCACCCTCCGGATGGCTGGAGCGGAAAAATAAGCGTATCCACCAGACAATCCTGGAGGTTCCTGATAAGGTGTTCACATCCACCGAAAAGGAAGCGCTCCGTCCATTGCTGCCTTCCGTTTATGAACATACTCTCTATCCAGTTTCAAGACTTATGGGATAGCAGCGCTCCCTTATGTAATGTATGAATCCAATAAATATTCAATGCTCAGGGATTAAACGTACCTGTATGATCATTACATGCATGACCGAATCCTTTACCGTGTGAGGTGTTACTCATTAAAAGAGGAATCCAACTAGCTTAAGAATCCGGAGCAATTTACCTGACATAACCAGCATCTAGAATCAAGGGTTTCGTAAAAAACTGCTTACAGGACGAGTTTGCTATTGATATATGTAGAAGTGCTAAGGGACTTGGGTTTGCAGAACTATAGTATGGATAATGTAAACATAATCTGAAGAATGAAATCGTACACAAATTGTCACAGAAACAGGTCCACTTATTTTTTGACATATTTATTCTAAACTCATTTAATTTTGGGATTGACAAATTTCATCATTTTAAGATCACGGTACAAATGTATTATAAAATCGTTACTTTTCATTGGGTTATGAGAAAGCATGGTATGCATCTTCTAAGGTAAATCTATTATAAAGTGATACGAAGTTGGTTTGTAATAAAAGTTCATAGAAAGATGATAAATCTAGATAGTATCAAGAGCCGAATCGTGTAAAAATGTCTTTAGATTGTTGAGTGAATGTTTAACATAGAAATTCTTAAGGACAGAAACCGGTACCCTAGAAGCTCCAAGTGATTTATCTTCGTCAGGAGAGTCGGACCTCTTGAATATTCTTGTGCTAAGAAACCGTTGTACCGGTAAACTGGAAACCTGTCTACCGTTAGACGGAAACAGGAAACCGCCTTAATTCTGCTTGATAACATTGTTCATGTCTGATAGCATTCGAAAAGCAGAATTGGTGATATTAATTCCGGTTTCCTTAGTACCGGACAGTCGGCGTAATGAACGCCGGAATATTCACCTCTTTTCTACAATGATATCTGGTTGCACTTTTAAGTCATTATTGTTATATTACGAGAGATATCTAAGCCGTTGGTGAGGGTTCCGAAATTGTATGCACAGTAAAAACGACCATTGATATACATCCTCTGGTTATACTTATTGCATTCGATGTGAGAAGATATGGAGATGTAAGAAGCTCTGTAGAGTCATAGGAACTATTAAGATTCCTTATGTTTTTAAAAATCTTTCAGATGTGAAATGATGAGAAGAGAATTGATTGAGATGAAATATATGTTGTAAAAGCAAGGTTCTAAGTATATAGTAAAGCTGATACCTTCAGGTTTTTCTGGGGGTAAAGGAGATTAAAGAAGGAGGAGCAATCTTTTCAAGATCAATGGTATCATCCAACAAGGAGAGGAAGTGGTATTTTTCATTATCAAATTTATTTTACAATCAACAGAATTATTTACCCAAGAGAGCTGTTTATATGGTATCATGTGGGAGACAGAGTTTCGCTAATACCTAATAATTTTGATGTTTTGAAAGGAGCATACCGATATGGGTGGAATAATAAAAGGAGAGAGCTATCAGATAGGTAATAGAGCTACTTTTACAAAAACTATTTCAGAGAGTGATGTATACATGTTTGCGGGAATAACAGGAGATTTTAATCCCGCACATATAGACAAAGTCGAGGCAGAAAAAGGAGTTTTTAAGGAGCGTGTTGCACATGGAATATTAGTAAGTGGATTGATATCCACAGTTATAGGTATGAAGATGCCAGGTCCAGGTACTATATATATGGAGCAGGATACTAAGTTTTTAAAGCCTGTGAAAATAGGAGATACAGTTACAGCTGTTGTTGATATAGCGGAAATGATAAATGAAGAAAAAGGAATATGGAAATTAAAAACAGAAGCTTACAATCAAAATCATGAAAAAGTTATTACCGGATATGCAGTAGTCAAAGTGAATACAGAAGAAAAGCATTACAAGGAAAGGGTATCCATATGAACATAATAAGTAGTTCGGCAGATATAGCTAAAACAGCTGTTATCCATAATGGTGTTATAATAGAAGATGATGTTATAATACATGACTTCGTTGTAATTTACTCTAATACAATAGTTAAGAAAGGAACAGAAATATTTGACCATTGTGTTTTAGGTAAATTACCGATGACTCCTGGCATTACATCAAGGAAATTAAAAACGGAGTTAGAGCACTTAGTCGTTGGGGAAAATTGTGTATTGTGTCCAGGTGTAGTATTATATACTGGAACAATGATAGGAAATAACAATCTTTTGGGGGATTTTTGTTCTATTAGGGAAGAATGTATAATAGGAAATTTTTGTATAATAAGCCGGAATGTGAGCGTTAATTACAATACGGTAATTGGAGACAATACCAAGATTATGGATAATTCTCACATTACAGGAAATATGAAGATTGGAAGTAATTGCTTTATCAGTGTGCTAGTAGCTACTACAAATGATAATACAATGGGTAGGGAAGAATATGATGAAAAACATGTGAAAGGGGCAACAATTGGAGACTTTGTTACTATCGGTGCTGCGGCTAATATTTTACCAGGAGTGAATATAGGCAATAATGTTATCGTTGGTGCAAGTGCATTAGTAACGAAAGACATTCCTGCGAATAAAGTAGTGATGGGTATACCTGCTAGAATAATAAGAGATATGGAATGATTTTAGGTTTGGGTAAAATTTGTCCTGTAGAAGATAAGAAACGAGAGAATATTATGCGAAACGGATAAAGAGCACGAGTCTAAAAATAAAAATAAATACTTTTATGCCTGCTTCTGTTACTATTGACAACATGAGTGAGCATTCACAGAATGTCTTCCCCGATGGCAAAGGACTTGGAACAGAACTGCCCTACCTTCAGTTCAAGCTGTTCACTCCTCAACCTGAGATCACTGAAATATTTATCAAATGATACAGAAAAGGATAATGCTACTTATTTGAAATCAACATCCCAGTCGTAAGACCCTGGTGGAAGATCTTTCAGAGTTTATAAACTTTAACGAAAACAAAGAGTTGGAGGTAAAGAATATGAGAGGACTTGGTTATAGCATTTTGGAAGAAGTCGTGAAGAAGGGATTCAAATTGCCATACGTATTTCAAAGCTTGTCGACTACTTATGGACAGGCATTAGAGTGTTTGAAAGAAAAATCAAATTTATCGGATGAAAAAGCAAAAGAATATATGCAGAAATATTGGACATAAGCGTGCTGTGTGGAGCGGTACTTCCGATAAGGAAATTGGCGGTTATTCTGTAACTAACCAATATTGCACGATGCAAATCAATGTAGGAATGTGGGAAAACCCCGTCCCATTTTCTATAGGAACTTCTGGCGTGAGAAACATCCGTATTAGGAGCAATCAGGAAGCTCCTGACTATTTTACTGATATCAGTGTAAAATCGATATAACAACCAATTGATTTTTGGGAGAAATATGTATATATTATAAGTAAGCCAAAAGGTTTCGTGTAGCGGCACGTAAAAGCTGTACTGCGCTTGGGCAGGCTAAGTACCAAGGCTATTAGATACGCGGAAGGGTATCGCGCCCTTGCCAGTGATATATGGTGAGTTCGCGTCGGGGACTTAAAGATTTCGACGGCTTATAGATACTCGTAAGGGTATCGCGGCTGACAGCCAGCATAAAACCGCTTTTTTAGAAAATAAGCGCTGGATGACGTAAGTGTTGTCCAGCATACTATTTTTGCAATGAAAAATAATAAAAGATACTGAAGAAATGAAAAAATGCGCTGCGACATGATATCGGAATGGCAGCCATGCAGTTTTATTTTTGAAGGAAAGCGATCAGTTGACTGCTCAAAAAAACATATATGGTGCGATTGTTAATGAATGATAGCTAAGAGATTTTATATGAGGAGTAAATGAATATGAGTGAATTTGATTCAAAAATTATGGAAGA
>Ga0153938_1000337_pt1 | contig 18654 bp, 18 predicted proteins | sample TSNY022MetaG_FD_104740 | JGI IMG/M metagenome (GOLD analysis project Ga0153938, IMG submission 104740) | Attine ant fungus gardens microbial communities from New Jersey, USA - TSNJ022 MetaG | ecosystem: Host-associated > Fungi > Mycelium > Unclassified | place: USA:New Jersey: Brendan T. Byrne... | reverse complement strand
TATATATCCTTAGACGGAAGCGACAGTAAACTTACCGAATTAATGATTCAAAGCGATTTGGGGTCAAAAGATAAATATCTTATCTACGGTTATCTTTTCTTAGTGGGAAAAAGTTCTAAAACAAAGAAACATAACGAATTCCTGACACCGCTGCTTTATATGCCATGCAAATTAGAAAGAAACGGCGTACATATAAATTGTCTTCCGCTTGATGAAGTGCTTTCATTAAACACAGGCGCTTTGGCGGCTCTTATGCGTAAAACTGATGATGAAGATGAAGTTGATTTATTATTGGAAGGTATTTTGGATGTTGTGCCTGACCTGCCGATTACTGAAGAGAAACTAAGCATTTTCCTCACAACATTGAAATCGCTTGTGCCTGAAATCGAAATCAGCACAAATATAGCTGATTATAACGAAGAAGATAATATTTCAAAAACTACCACCAATGATTTTTATAAAGACGAAAAGGTTAATGCGGAAAATCTTGAAGACATTTTAGAAGAAGAAGATAATACGCAAAAAGTTAAAATGAAACTGGAAAAAGTTTCCGTGACATATCAAAGCGCGATTATTTTGACAAAAAGACCGGCGGTTACAGCGGGTGTTCTTCATGAGTTAACTCAAATAGCGGAGAAGCCAAGCGGGATTTATCGTGAAACTGCTTTGAGCATAATAAATGAAGAGTATTTGCAGTCAAAAGAAAAATCTGCGCCTATGCAGGATATGAAAAGTATTTCGGATTTTTATCCGATTACGCCTCTTAATTTAAGCGATTCCCAACAACTGGTAATAAAAAATATTGATAATTCAAAGTTCATTGCGGTTCAAGGACCTCCGGGAACAGGTAAATCGCAGACAATAGTAAACCTTGTAGCACATATGGTTGCAAACGGAAAGACTGTGCTGGTTGCATCACGTATGGACAAGGCTGTTGATGTTGTAGCAGAGCGTTTAAATGAACTCGGGGCAAAACATATGGCACTGCGCGCAGGTCGTTTAAACTATCAAAGACAGTTAAGCAACGAATTAAATAATCTTTTATCTGAAAGTGATTATCTGGATAATGATATTGAAAATATTCTTCTTGTTGATAACAAGGATATGAAAGACCATTTAGAAATGATTAAATCCTATGAAAATAAGAGCGAAAAAATTATTCAGCTTGAAAAAGACTGGCATGATAAGTCTTTGGAAGTTGCTGAACAAGAAAAATCATTAGGACAGCCGAAATTTATAACAACCAATCTTAAAAAAACAGAAATAGAAATAGTTTCAAGTATAATCAAAATTTTAGAAAAAAATATTGAAAAAGCGGGATTTTTTGCAAATATAGCAAACTTTACCAGTTTGATTCAATTAAAAAAGATTTTAAAGTTGAAAGAATTTGAGGTTTCTTATAATAATCTCGCAAGATTAAAAGAAGAATTACAATTTGCGGAGTTAAACTGGCAATTAAGAAAAATCGAAGCAGAAATTCAAAAAATCGGGAATCTGCATGTTCTTTCAGAACAAATCAGACAGATGAAGAAAAAACAAAAAACTTTGGCTGTAAATATCCTTAAAAACAGACGCAGAGAATCATTGAAAGGATTATTACGCGACGAAAATAAACGCAGAAGGCTTAAAATCCACGCAAAATCTCTTGTAACAACGAGAAAAAGACTTCAAAACACAATTCTTGCAGAAGAAGACTTTAAACCGCTTTTAGAAGCATTCCCTTGTTGGTGTGTAACTACTTATGCGGTTTCGGACTCATTACCGCTAAAACCGGGAATGTTTGATGTTGCAATTATTGACGAAGCGTCTCAATGCGATATAGCAAGCTGTTTCCCAATACTTTTCCGCGCTAAAAAAGCAGTAATTGTCGGCGATGATAAACAGCTTCCGCACTTGTCATTTCTTGAAAAAGCCAAAGAACAATCATTCTTAAGCCAGTATGGAATACCTGAAAAATATCAGTTGATGTGGAGATTCAGAACCAATTCCATGTTTGATTTAGCGGATTATTATTCAATGAATTCGGTTATGCTTGACGAGCATTTTAGAAGTCTGCCTCCAATAATTAATTTTTCTAACGACGAATTTTACGCAAGCAGAATGCGTATAATGAAAAAAGATATAAACGACGAAAAAGTAATTGAATTAGTTTATGTGCCTGAAGGAAAAATTGATTTTGATGCCACACGCAATCTTCCTGAAATAGAAGCTTTAGTGAAAAAATTATACGAGATAGTTGTGGAAGATGAACGTAAAAATCCTGACAACCCTGTTTCTATAGGGATTATTTCACCATTTAGAGCACAGGTTGAACAATTGAAAATCTCTGTTGCAAAAGTGTTATCAGATCACATGATAAGAAAACACCAGATAGAAATCGGTACGGCTCATACATTCCAGGGCGATGAACGCGATATTATGCTTATTTCATGGGCATTTGCGGAAAACAGCTACATTCAGAGCTTAACTTTCTTACAGAAACCAAACCTGTTTAATGTTGCAATTACACGCGGACGTAAAAAAGTTATTAATTTTATTTCCAGAAACCCTAGAGAGTTGCCGGATGGACATTTCAGAAATTATATTTCGTATATTCAGGAATATCAAAATAAACATGAAGCGCAAATGAATCCTAATATTGATGAAAATATTTATAAAAATAAATTTGAAAAAGAAGTGGCGCAAGAAATCAGAACTCTAGGCTATGATGTAAAAGCAGGGGTTGAGATTGCAGGATTTTATGCAGATTTGTTTGTTGACGGCAAGACGGTAATTGAAATCGACGGTGTGGAAGATAAATCTCATTCTACTGCTAACAATATGAAAAAACAGGCTATAATTGAACGCTGCGGGTTTAAAGTAAGCAGAATAACTTACCGTGAATGGCACTACTCACCAAAAGTATGTCTAGACAGGGTACTAATATCCGACTAATCGTATGAGTAATATTAAAATCTGAATCGTTATTTTATAATTCCGGTATGACGAAACGATTATTTATAATTTTTGCTGCTTTTATATTGTTTTCTCTTAGTCTTGATGCTCAAGCAATTCCCGAATTAAAATTCAACGGATTTGTGTCTGATAATGCACAAGTACTATCTTCAAAAGCAATCGAGCATATAAATTCTATTTTATCGGATCTTCAAACAAAAACAAAAGCAGATGTGGCAGTTGTGACGTTAAAATCTCTTGAAGGCAGACCTATTGAAGAAACTGCATTAAAAATAGGCAGAGATTACAAAATCGGAAGCGTTGATGAAAAAAACGGCGCAGTTATTTTGGTAGTACCAAAAGAAAAGCAAATGAGAATTGAAATCGGCTACGGACTTGAGGGGGCAATAAATGATGCAAAAGCAGGACGAATCAGAGATAAAGAGATGATTCCTTATTTCAAGCAGGGCGACTACCAGACAGGGATTTGGAGAGGGACATATGTTTTGGCAAATGAGATTGCTAAATCTTATGGGGTTGTTTTAAATCAGGGAAAAGAAATTCCGCCGGAATATAATGATAACCTGAGTGCTTTTGAGATAATTATTATTCTTATGCTTCTTACATTGTTTTTTGGCGGAGGCGGAGGGTTATTTTTACCGTTTTTTGGCGGAAGAAGCCGAAGTAGTTACTTTCGCGGATTTGGCGGCGGCGGAGGTTTCGGCGGGGGCGGTGCTTCGGGAAAATGGTGCAAAATGCATGATGATTTAAATCTTGAAAATTGGCAAATGATAGCAATAGATTTATAAGTTTAATAGTTTAAGAAAGGGGACAAATAAATGAAAAATTCTACAATGGGTATTATAATTCTGGTATTGCTTTTAGTAGTAACAGTCGTAATAGCTTTGGTCGGTACTTTTAACAAACTTCAGGTATTGGATGAGAGTATCAACTCAAAATGGGCGCAGATTGAAAACCAGTTAAAAAGAAGAAATGACCTTATTCCGAATTTGGTTAATACAGTTAAAGGTTATGCAGCGCATGAAAACGAGATTTTTATAGGTGTGGCTGAAGCACGCGCGCAGTTGTCAGGCGCAATGGAAAATAATGACATAGAAGAAGTTCAAAAAGGCAATGATATGATGAATAGCGCATTATCAAGATTACTTGCTATTGCGGAGAATTATCCTACATTAAAAGCTGATCAAAATTTTATTGCATTACAAGATGAGCTTGCAGGTACGGAAAACAGACTTGCTGTTGCCAGAATGGATTATAATGATGCGGTGAAAACTCTCAATACAGAAATAAGACGTTTTCCGACATCTTTAGTTGCTGCAATATTGAGAATTAAACAGAGAGAGTATTTTGAAATTTCCGAAACAGAAAAGAATGCTCCAATGGTTGATTTTTCCAAAGAAAATCCGCCGTATAATATGCCTTTGGAAAAACAAAATAAGATAGAAGATTCGTCAGATATGAATACTCAATAGATTTACGACAATAACAAAGAGATCCTGAAACACGGAGGTTAATCCGACATTCAGGATGACAAAAGCAAACAAAATAAAAAATCGGCATTTATGTGCCGATTTTTTGTATTTTTTAATTTAACTTCTAAACTTCTTTAACAATTAATGAAGCATTTTGTCCGCCAAAACCGAATGAATTTGACAAAGCTGCTTTGATATCAGCTTTTCTTGCTTTATGCGGAACATAATCCAAATCCGCAACTGCAGGATCCTGATTATCTAAGTTTATTGTCGGAGGAACAATGTTTTCATTAATAGCTTTAATACAAGCAATCAATTCTACTGCGCCGGTACCGCCGAGCAAGTGTCCATGCATGCTTTTTGTGGAACTTACCAATAAATCCGGGTTAGTTTGTTTATCTCCGAAAACTTTTGCTATCGCCTGAGATTCTGCAATATCACCCAATCCTGTACTTGTGCCATGGGCATTTATGTATTGAATATCTTCAGGTTTCAGGTTTGCTTCTTCAAGTGCTAATTCCATAGCCTTAATCGCGCCTTCTCCGTTAGGATGAGGTGCTACAATATCATAAGCATCAGCTGTTTGTCCGTAACCGATAATTTCTGCATAAATTTTAGCGCCGCGTTTTTTAGCGCTTTCATATTCTTCAAGAACTACTACGCCTGCGCCTTCTGACATAACAAAACCGTCTCTTTCGATATCATAAGGACGCGAAGCTTTTTCAGGTTCATCGTTATGTTTAGAAAGCGTTCTTGCAGCAGTAAAAGAACCTATTCCTACATCGCAAAGAGTTGCTTCTGTGCCGCCTGCTACCATAAAATCAGCATCACCGTATTGAATTGATCTATATGCATCACCGATAGAATGTGAGCCTGTTGCACATGCTGAAATAACAACTTTATTAATGCCTTTATAGCCGTATTTTATAGATACTTTTCCTGAAGCCATGTTTACAATCATTGAAGGAACAGTAAATGGAGAACATTTAGTAGGTCCTTTCTCAATAATTCTTATGTGTTGCTCCTGGAACGTTCTGTAGCCGCCTGCTGCAGAACTTAAAATAACACCAACCTTATATGGGTCAATGCCTAATTCTTCTATATTTGTTATGCCAGCATCTGCTATAGCTTCATCAGCAGCTATTAATCCTAATTGAATGAATCTGTCATTTTTTCTAGCTTCTTTAGAGTCCATATATTCTTCAACATTGAAATTTTTAAGTTCACCGGAAATTCTTACGGAATGACCTTCTTCACTAATTAAGTCAGATGGATCAGTTAATTTAATCCCGCTTTTTCCTTCAAGCAAGCTGTTCCAAAATCTATCTACCCCGACCCCAAAAGGCGTAACCGCCCCTAATCCTGTAATTACTACTCTTCTTTTTGTCATCACTTTACCTTTATCTCATATGATTTAATAACTTTTCTAAATATATGAGGGGAAAATTAATATCTAATTTTCACCCTCGTACATTTAAATATCCTTTGCAATAAACTTATTGCTTAAAAAGCTCATTAAGAGTGTGAATCAATATAATTTACTGCGTCTTGAACTGTTTGAATTTTTTCAGCTTCTTCATCAGGGATTTCGCAACCGAATTCTTCTTCGAATGCCATAACTAATTCAACAGTGTCTAAAGAATCAGCGCCTAAATCAGCTGTAAAGCTAGCTTCAGGTGTTACTAACGCTTCATCAACGCTTAATTGGTCAACTACTACTTTTTTTACTTTTTCTAATGTGCTCATTTTTTTTTCCTCATAATTTATTGTATTACTACTATATATCTATTCTCTAATATTATACTCGGTTAATATTTTTTTGCAAGAAGTTTACAAGACATTGAAGTTTTGTAAAAATTCTGTTACCAATTAACAAATAATATTTTGTTTTCTTGTTACTATACAGGTGTTATTAAAATTGAGAGGTTACAATGTTAGTTAATAAAGTTAGTTTTTACGGAGCGACTCCGGCATACAGACCGGTAAGTCAGCCCGCATTTAAGGCGCAGGAGCAAAAACGGGGTTGGAAATTAGAAGATTACGGCGTTGATGAGCCGATAAGAAAACAAGAATATTATTTTAACAGTTTAAAGAATTATAAAAGAGAATTTGCGGAAGAAGCAGCGCAGAAAAATGGTTATACAAATTTACATAACAAAATAAAAGATGAAAAATATTTTAACCCTGAATATGCGGAAATGTTTTATAATGCTAACAACAAAAGAAAACAAGAGAATAAAGAACCGTTATCAGATGAGTTTGGCGTAGCAACTATTGTTAACAAAAATTTCTTTCAAGATCATTACGGAAATCAAGAGGCATATCCCGTTATGCTCCGAGAAATGAGACCGGATCAGGAAAAGTTTTTTGCGGAAATATGCAGAAGCGGAGATATCTGGAAACATAATAATCTTCAACCATTATTAGATACACCGAAAAATCGGGAAGAACTCGGTTTAAAGCTGTTTAAGACAAACAAACAAGTCCAAAGATACAATTACTATGGAATAATAAACAACGTACGTGACGGAATGGATGAAACGGCTGTTAACCTATATAAAGCGAGAGTAGAAGGGAAAGATGTTGGTCGGTATTACGATAAGTTAACTGATAGCGCAATACTTGTAAACACTAAAGACGGGCAGGAAAAATTAGCTTCTGACCTTGTCAAATTGGCTTATGATGAAAATAATAAATTAAGATTTTTTGATGCAGCTCGTATAATGGAAAAAACAAAACAAGGCAGCGAAGATTTAGTTTATACGCTGCTTGAAAAAGAAGAAAAGGGCTATATCTCTGCAATTATGGATTACAATAATCGATGGCTTCCTAAAGAAGATATCACCAAATATGCAAACTTAGAGGGCATGGACAACAATAAACATCTTTATGAAGTGCTACATTCATTTTGGGATAGGAATATTGTTAAGTTATTGGCATCTTACCTGCCTCATCCTAAAATAAATAATGATAATTTCAAATCTTTATTATGGATGGACCGTTCTGATGCAAAAGATGAGGACTCTTTGTCTTTTGCTTTTAAGCTTATTGACGATTATGATGTAGATATTGAAGAAATCAGTAAAGAAGAATTGTATAAAAATCCATCTTTCTATCCCGGCATCTTGAATTACTACAAAGAAGCAAAAGAACAACAAGTTGATAAATTACAACAAGTTGACAAGTATATAATAAACGGTAGTAATATCAGAAAAAACTTTGATGCATATAAAAGGGAATTACTTGTAGCATTGGACTTAACAGGTGTGGATACTTTTAAATACATAGTGGAACAATGTGAAGATTTAAGCTCGCACTTATCAGCTATTCATAATATTCTATTAACACTGCATAATGGGTCTAAAAACATGCAGGATTACACACAAACATATAACAATCTGAAAACAGAATTACAAGATAAGTCTGCTGAAGAAAAGTATGAAGCCATAGTAAGAGCTAATTCAAGCGGCAGTTGGCAGAAAATTTATTCAGCATAATAAAAAAGCCGGGAATTTTCCCGGCTTTTTTGTCTTCTTGTCATCCTGAACTTGTTTGACTGCTCTTTCCGAAAACTTGTTTTCGTGAAAGATGTCCATCCGGGCAGGATCTCTTTATTAAAATGTTTTTTATATAACCAAACCGCCATCGACACCGATTACCTGACCGGTTATATACGTTCCGTCTTCCGCTAAGAATTTAACTGTTTTTGCGATGTCTTCCGCTTCACCCATTCTTTTCAACGGAATAAAATCTGTGAATTTTGAAGTATCTAAATCTTTTGTCATGTCAGTTGCAATAAATCCCGGCGCAATTGCGTTGACTCTGATTCCTCGAGAACCTAATTCTTTTGCAAGAGTTTTTGTAAATCCGATTAAACCTGCTTTTGCCGCTGCGTAATTTGCCTGACCTGCGTTGCCGTAAACGCCTACAACGCTTGACATGTTGATGATACACCCCGAACGCTGTTTCATCATAATTTTTACGACAGGGTTTGAAACATAAAATGCGCTTGATAAATTTGTTGAAATAACATCATCCCATTGTTCGTTGCTCATTCTGATTAATAATGTGTCGCGAGTAATTCCCGCATTGTTAACTAAGACATCAATTCTGCCGAATTTTGCAATAATTTCTTCAATATTTTTTGCAACTTCCTCGCTGTTTCCGACATCAAATTTATACGCCGCACTGTTAACACCGAGAGCCTTAATCTCTTCGACTGTTTGGTTAGCCGCCGCTTCGTTTCCTGCATAATTAATAACAACGTCATATCCTGCTTTTGCTAATTCCAAAGCACATGCTTTTCCGATTCCTCTTGAACCTCCTGTTACTAATGCTACTTTCTTATCTGACATAATTTTCTCCTTTATTTTTGATAGGTTTATTTCACAAGTATAGCACGAACAATTTCAGGATGACAGGTGGTTTGCGCATGTTATGTTTCAAGAATATTTATGCGTTTCTAAGGCGCACAAATGATCCAAACATTATGTTTGGTTCAATTGTTCAATTGTATTTTCTAAAGATGTTTTATCAAATACATTATAAATAGTTGCTTCCGGAGCAATTTTTTTGTTTAAGCCTGCAAGAACTTTGCCCGGTCCGATTTCGATAAATACTTCTACCCCGTCTTGAACCATTTTTTCAATGGTTTGTGTCCAGTAAACGGAAGAATAAATCTGTTTCGGCATTTTTTCTCTGAAATCCGATGCTTCTGTTGTTGCCTGTGCGTCGACATTAGTGATTACAGGAATACAAGAATTATTTAACTCAACATCTGCAATGAAATTAGCAAATTCTTTGCCTGCTTCTTCCATAAATTTTGAATGGAAAGCTCCTGAAACCGCAAGCGGAAGAACTCTTTTAACACCTTGCGCAAGTAAAAGCTCGGATGCTTTTGCCACTGCTTCGTCGCTTCCTGTGATTACAACCTGAGCCGGCGAATTGTAATTGGCAACATCAACGTAACCAACTTTGTTAGCTTCTTCAAGGCATGCTTTTAAAACCGCTTCATCCGCGTTCAAAACTGCCGCCATAGAACCGCCTTTTGTTAAACTCATCAGGTCTGCGCGTTTTTGGATGGCTTTTAAAGTATTGCCTAAATCCATAACACCTGCCGCATACATTGCACAATATTCGCCCAAACTGTGACCTGCAACATACACAGGCTCAACATCCAATTGAGATTTTAACGCTTCTAAAGCCGCGATTGACATTGTAACAATACAAGGCTGTGTGTTAACTGTTTGTTTCAAATCTTCCTCAGGACCTTCAAAACATAAAGTTGTAATGCTTTTTCCTAAAATTTCATTTGCTTTATCGAAAACACATTTTGCGCTTTCGTAATTTTCATATAAATCTTTTCCCATGCCCACTGATTGTGAACCCTGTCCCGGGAATAAAAATGCTATTTTTTTCATTGTCTCTCCTGTTTTGTTATTATAAGCTGGATTGCTTCGTCGTTTCACTCCTCGCAATGACATGATAAGCTCAATAGATATGTCATTGCGAACCCGTTAGGGTGAAGCAATCCAGCTAATGTTATTTTTTTATCTGTTTGAAAACTTTTTTCGTTATTTTTACAATATCATGAGGTGGATTCGTTTTAGAATTCAATGCAACCTTTGCTTCTTTAAGAGATTTAGATATTATAGAATCAACCGGAGTAAGCACGTCAGTTTTTTTGTAACCAAATGGATTCGCACCGTATCGTTGAAATATCTCCAACTTTCTAAGATCATTTAGAGAATCAAAACTATACATCCTAGCAAATGCCCTCTCTTAGCCTTACAATCGCTGCGCCCCAGGTCATACCTGCACCGAATCCGCATAAAATAGCCGTTGAACCAAGTTTAATATTACCTTTTTCAACGCCTTCCGCTAACGCAATCGGGATTGAAGCAGCCGATGTGTTTCCGTAATATGCTATATTACTGATAACTTTATCATCACTATAGCCTAATCTCTGCTGAACCGCATCAATAATCCTCTGGTTTGCCTGGTGAGGAATTAAATAATCCACATCTTCAGGTTTCATACCTGCCTGCTCTAAACATTTATCAATATATTGCGGTATAACTTTTACTACAAATTTATAAACTTCTTTACCGTTCATATATATATTTGAATCTTTCGGAGTATTCGGTTTAACCAGCGGACAATTTTTACTCGGAATCGAGAATTTAATATATTCCCCTATTGAACCGTCTGCTGCGATATCGATAGCTAATATATCATCAATACCGTCTTCGGCTTCAGTTACAACCATAGCGCCTGCGCCGTCCCCAAAAAGAATTGAAGTTCCTCTGTCTTCCCAGTTTACAAGTCTTGAATTATTATCAGTTGCTACTATAAGAATTTTTTTATAAATTCCCGAACCGATAAATCCTCTCGCAATTTGAAGCCCGTAAATTAATCCTGAGCATGCCGCCGTAATATCAAAAGCAGGAATATTTGTGTTAATTCCCAATCTATCCTGAATATAGCATGCAATAGCCGGATATAAATCAGGCGGAGCTGATGACGCCGCAATGATTAAATCAATTTCATTAGGGTCAACACCCGCTTTATTCAAGGCATTTTTTGCTGCCTGAAAACCTAAATCTACAGCATCCTCATCTCCTGAAACAAGTCTTCTTTCTTTAATACCTGTGCGGGTTTGTATCCATTCATCAGATGTATCGTATAACTTTGTTAAATCATCATTTGTTATAACAGTTTCAGGTAAACTGTAACCAACCCCCATAATTCTCAATGGTTTAATTTTATCTGTCATTTTTTATTCCTCATAGAATTTTGCAATTTTATCGTTAATTCCTGTCTCTACAGCTTCTTTAGCAACTCTTACCGCATTTTTAATTGCATAAGCCTTGCTTCTGCCATGAGCTATAATCGTAACACCTTTTACACCAAGTAAAAGCGCTCCGCCGAATTCTTCATAGTTAATCTTTGTATAAATTCTTTTCATAAATGGTTTTGCAAGTAATCCGATTACTTTTCCCAAAAAATCTGCTTTAAATTCTTGTTTAAGCATTCTGAACAACATAGAAGAAGTTCCCTCGGTTACTTTCAATGCAACGTTGCCGACGAATCCGTCGCAAACTATTACATCGCAGACGCTTAAGAAAATTTCTTTACCTTCTATGTTTCCTACGAAATTTAATTTTCCCTGTTGTTCTTCTAATAATTTGTAAGTAGCTTGAGCGAGCTCATTACCTTTGCCTGCTTCTTCACCGATATTTAATACCCCGATACGAGGATTTTCAATACCTAAAATATTTTTAGAAAATACCGAACCCATAACAGCAAACTGGTATAACATTTCAGGTGTACAATTGCTGTTTGCGCCGGCATCAATTACCACAATCGGTCGTTTAATTGTAGGTAATGTGATTGAAATCGCAGGTCTGTCAATCCCGGGAATTCTTCCAAGTCCAAACAAACTCGATGCCATAGCAGCACCTGTAGATCCTGCTGCAACAACTGCTTGAGAACTACCTGTAGCAACCGCGTCAACCGCTAATACGATTGAAGATTTTTTCTTTTTACGAATAGCTTGTCCCGGAGCTTCTCCCATTTCAATTACTTCATTGGCATGCGTAATTTTTATATCAAGTTTACCGGTATCAATTTTAATACGTCTTAATTTACCGCCGCTGCCGGAATCAGAATAAAACCCTTCGGTAGATATTCTGTCAAGTTCCTGTTCAATACGGTCTTGTTTTCCTACTAATTCAAGACCTACTCCATATTCCTGTGCAGCCCATACAGCTCCTGCTACGATTTCATGTGGAGCGTGATCTCCACCCATTGCGTCTATCGCTATTCTTGTCATGTTTCCCTCTCAAAGTCTTATGTTTTTTTAATTTGTCGGGCAGTTATGCCCGACAATAATATTATAGATTTATTTTTCTGTTTCTTCAATAGTTTCAGAAGTTTCAGTTTTGTTTGTTGCTTGAGCTAATTCAGATTCAACTTTTACTTCTTCTATTTTTTCTTCAATTTCTGCTTCAGCCTTAGCTTCTTTTTTTGCCGTTTTAGTTTCTTCAACTTTTTCAGTTTTTTCTTCTTTTTTAGCTTTTGGAGCAGCTTTTTTAGCAGGCTTTTTCACTTCTGCTGCCGGCATTTCTGCTTTATCTTTCAATCTTACAGGCTGGCCTTTGTAATAGCCGCATTCTGTACATATTGTGTGTGTTAGTGCTAATGCTCCGCAGTTTAAACATTTTGTTGTTTCAGGTTTTGTTGCTTTCCATTTTGATCTTCTGTGTCCTTGTGCGGAATGTCCTGTTCTTTTCTTTGGTACTGCCATTTTTTTGTTCCTTTTTATTTTTATTTATACTACTTATATTTTTACAAATTGTTTGCCTTGATGTGTTTACCAATTCCATCCGGGCTGACCGTCTGCCTTCGGTTTACAATTCTTATTTCGGGTCTATTTTTATATTTTTGAATACATCTAATCTTGGGTCGGTGACTTCATTTTCTGAAAGAAATATGTCGCCTCCTTTACAATTTATACCACAAACTTTCTTATTTGGTAAATCTAATATTACAGATTGATACAATAAGTCATAAATATCTATTTTATCAGCGCCTTCAAGGTCAGTCATGAACTGTCCTTCTTTAAGTTCGGTCTCTTGTCCATATTCGTCGAGAAGTTTATTTTTTGCAAACAATTCTTCTATCTCAAAATCCAGATTATATTCAAACTCGTTAAGACATAAATCGCATTCTAACTTTACTTTCCCTTTAACATTTCCGGTGATTTCTATAATATCACCGAGCGACTTAATAATTAAATCAGCCTTTATAGGTTTGATTGAATTTATTCCTTCAATATTTCCTTCAAAACTATATTTGAGAGTTTTTGAATCAGAATTTTCTAAATCTTCAATGTTTATAACTCGGTTCATTTTTTGCCTTCAATCAAGATTTTCTAAAATCCTACATATACTGTTCTTCTTGGAGTGCAACGGCAGCAATTTGATTAGAAATAAAGCTTACTTTTTTCAAAGGACCTTGAGTTTCTTTTTCAATTACAATTGCAGTTGCGCTTTTCATAGCGTTATTCAATTCAGTGTATAATACTTCCGGATTCTCAACATACAGAACTAACGGTGCTGTTGAGCCTTTTAAAAATACAAGAGTTGAAGTTCTTTTTTTAACATTTTGCGGATTAAATTGTTGTGCCATAATCAGCTCCTTTTCTTTCTTACAGTCAGTATATATTTTAGAACAAAAACTAATTTTGTGCAAATGTATAAAATTTGTTCATAATACAGATTATAAGTATCCAAATATTATGTTTTGATCATTCGTAAAATAGTTAGCAGTCAACAGTCGTCAGACAACAGTTCAACAAAAAATATTATGCGCGAAGCGCTTGATGAACTGTTCACCGCTCACCGCTGACTATTGACTAATACCCAAACATTATGTGGTGTATTTATATGTTTTAGCTTAGGCTTGCAACTTTCATTGTGTTAGCAATAATTTCATTGAAACTGTCTGCTTTTAAGCTTGCTCCGCCGATTAATGCGCCGTCGATATCTGACATTGACATTTGTTCTGAAATTGAAGCCGGATTTACGCTTCCGCCATAAAGAATTCTGATTGAGTCAGCCGCTTCTGATGAAGAAACTTCCGCAACAACTCCTCTAATCATAGCGATAACCCTGTTAGCTTCAACTGAATCGCATGTTTTGCCTGTTCCGATTGCCCAAATAGGTTCGTATGCAATAACCGACTTAGAAATTTCTTCGTTTGAAAGACCTTCTAAAGCCGCTTTAATTTGAGAAGCGATATGAGAATCGGTTACGCCTGCTTCTCTTTGCTCTAAAGTTTCGCCGCAGCAGATAATAGGGATTAATCCTCCCGCAAGAATAGCTTTTGCTTTTTTGTTAATCATTTCGTCAGTTTCGCTGAAATACTGGCGTCTTTCTGAATGCCCGATAATAATGTATGAGCAGCCGGCATCTTCTGCCATTTCTACAGAAATCTCCCCTGTATATGCTCCTGATTTTTCCCAGTGGCAGTTTTGAGCCGCAATATTAATTTTGTTACATCCGCATCCGCAGTCGCATTTTTCTGCATTGACGGCCGCTAACGAAGTAAAAGTAGGCGCGATTACAACTGTCGGTAATTCCTGTGCGCTTAAGTCCTTTACATAACTTTTAATACCTTCAAAAAGAGCTTTCGCATCTGATTGAAGTAAATTCATTTTCCAGTTTCCTGCAATAATCGGTTTTCTTGACATAATAATTCTCTCCATTTTTTGTAATAAGACATAATAATTATATTGCTAAAAAATTTTATTGCAATAAATCAGATGTATTTCTCTGTTCTTTTAATATTAATTTAATAATATAATAGGTGATATTAATGTATGGAGGAAAATGAACAAAATAAACGAAATCGGCGAAAAAATTTTCGAAGCAAAACTATTAGCTGAAGTTATTCACGACTTAATTGCATTTAACATTGATTATGGTTCAGGCGATTGTGTTTATATGGCTAGAATTTCTGAAATGATGCTTAAAGATATGGAACAACTTCATGAAGATTTTGAAATATGTGAAATAGAATTGATGTCATCCTGAAATCACCATGTCATCCTGAACTCGATTCAGGATCTATCAATGCTAATGTTCTAATAATTTTTTGTAATGTTCATTTTTTCTTTTTTATCAACCCCCCTTCTTTTTGATACTTAATCAAAAAGTGGGGTCCCTGACGAAAAAAGAAAAAACGAACCAAAAAAGAAAAACACGCGATTAAAAAAACGAGTAGTCAGAAACGTAGTTTCCGAACCTTCCTTTTTTAAACCGTATTTTTAATGATGAGGTACGAATCATACAATATTCCTATTGCGCAATCTCCAATTTTTATATTTTATTTATAGGAGATACCGAACAGCTTTGTTTTTAAGTCGCTCTGCTCCCAAAACAATAGCTCATCCCCCCTTCTTTTCGATACTCAATCGAAAAGTGGGGTCCCTGGTATGACATGGTTGGTGCGCGATGACATTATTAAGTGCGTAATATCATGTGAAATTCAGGGTGGCATAAAAACTAAATATTACAAAATTATTTTCATGCTAAAATAAAATCATGTTTACAGGGATTATCGAAGAAACAGGTCTTGTTAAAGGATTTACACAAAGTTCATCCGGCGGAACAATCAAAATTGAGTGTTCTAAAGTTCTTGATGACACGAAAATCGGCGACAGTATTGCAATCAACGGCTGCTGCCAAACGGTCGTTGAAAAAGATTCAAACTCTTTCACGGCACGCGTAAGTCAGGAAACTCTCTATGTAACCAATTTCAAAAACTTAAAAACAGGTGATAAAGTAAATCTCGAACGCGCATTGACACCGTTAACCAGAATGGGCGGTCATATTGTTTCCGGTCACGTTGATTGTACAGGTGTTTTTGTTAATAAAGCACAACTTGCAGATTTTTACGAATTGAGTTTTGAAGTCCCGAAAGAGTTTTGTAAATACATTGTTCGTAAAGGCTCGATTACGATAAACGGAATCAGCTTAACAGTTGCAGAGATTAAGGACAGAATTTTCAAAATCGCAATAATCCCGCATACGTTTGAAAATACAAACTTAAAAGATTTAAAAATCGGGTCGATTGTAAACATTGAAACAGATATTATCGGCAAGTATGTTGAAAAATTTCTTTCAACACGGGATAATAAAAACAGTATCGATGAAAATTTCTTAATAGAAAACGGATTTATGTGAAAAACATAGAGATTCTGAAACACAGAGGTCAATCTGACGTTCAGGATGACAGAATGACATAACAAATGGATATTATATTATGAATGAAAATTTTAAATTTAATACAATAGAAGAAGCATTAGAAGATTTCAAAGCAGGCAGACCCGTTATTGTAGCGGATGATGAGGATAGAGAGAATGAAGGAGATTTACTTCTTTCCGCTCAATTTGCCACTCCGGAATGGATTAATTTTATGGCAAAAGAATGCAGAGGTCTAGTTTGCCTTGCTATTTCTGAAGAGATAGCTGAAAGACTTGAGCTTCCGCAAATGGTTGAACAAAATACAGAAGGAATGAAAACAGCTTTTACGCTAAGTATTGACGGTGCGGAAAAGTTCGGTGTTACAACCGGAATCTCGGCATTTGACCGCGCAAAAACAATAGAAATTGCTATTGCTCCGGACACACAGCCGTCCGATTTAAGACGTCCGGGACATATTTTCCCTTGTGTTGCAAGAGAAGGCGGAGTTCTTGAAAGAACAGGGCATACGGAAGCAGGCGTTGATCTGGCAAAACTTGCGGGACATATTAATGCTGCTGTTATGTGCGAAATTATGAGCGAAGACGGTAGTATGGCGCGTCGTGATGAACTTAAAATATTTGCTGAAAAACATAATCTTAAATTTATCACAGTATCAGATTTGATTAAATACAGAATTAAGTCAGAAAAATTCGTTACGCGTGAAGCAGAAGCTTTTCTTCCGACTAAATTTGGAGATTTTCAATTATATGGATATTTAAACCATCTAAACGGCGAAGAGCACGTTGCACTTGTAAAAGATGACGGCTCTGATAAAATTCCTATGATAAGAGTTCACAGTGAATGTTTAACGGGAGATATTTTCCACAGTTTGAAATGTGATTGCAATTATCAATTACAAAGCGCTTTGATAAAAATTAACGAATACGGTAAAGGCGCTCTTATTTATATGAAAGGACATGAAGGCCGCGGGATAGGTCTGGTTAATAAAATAAAAGCATATTGTTTGCAAGAATTCGGACAGGATACGATTGAAGCAAACCATTCTTTAGGGTTTAAAGCGGATTTAAGAGATTATGGAGTCGGAGCTCAGATTATTTTAGACATAGGTTTTGACAATTTTAATTTAATCACGAACAATCCGAAAAAAATCATCGGTTTAAACGGGTACGGTTTGACAGTGCATGATATAATAAAAATTGAACCACAGATAACTTCTTATAATGAGTATTATATGAATACAAAAAAAGAAAAAATGGATCATTATTTATAGCTAAAGTAAATTTATAGGAATTGAGAAATGACAGGAAATATTTATGAAGCACGACTGCTAAAAGAAGAAGATTATAAAGGATTTGTAAGCGTTTACAATGATTTTAGAAATCATGCCGAAGCTGAATATAAATTTGAACTTGAACCTCTGGATTATGAGGGGTTTATTGACGCGGTAAAAGAAAATTTTATTCAATGTATCGTTTTATATGAAAACAATATTCCGGTGGCTTTCTTGGTTTATACAACCTTGATTTCCGAAGCTGTAGAGTTAAATATAATCCATTCATATAATATGGAAAATATGATTGAAAGAGGCAGTATTCTTGTAAAAAAATTCCTTGAATTAACAAAAAAAGAACGCGCTAGAAAAGTTGTCTGTTATCCTATGCTCGGGGTGCAAAAAACTCTTATAGGTGAAATTGCGCGTTATGGTTTTAAATTTGTAGGCAATGTTGTACTCAGATTTATGATGTCAGGTACAAATTCAAGAGAAATTTTAAAATTTACTCATCTTTCTGAGATGAACAGTTGTTATTCAATAGCTCCGTGGTCAGACAGTTATTTTAATGATGCTATAGAAACAGTGCATGAAGCTTTTGAAACAAGTGCGGATGTATTGTTTGATCCGAGATTTAAATCTCTGGACGGTACGCATGATATTATTACCAAGATAGTTAAAGATATATATGGAGAATTTCTTCCTGAAATGACAAGCGTTCTTTTATGCGATGGTATTCCGGTCGGATTTTGTTTTATGAATCTTACAGGCGGTAAAATTGCTAATTTGCCTCTTGTTGCCATAAGAAAACAACATCAAGGCAAAGGGCTTTCAAAACATATGTTAAAAAATTCCCTTGAAAAATTACTTGAGGTGGTTGATAACGGTATAAAACCGATTACCGAACTTAACACAACAACCGAAACAAATAATTTTCAAGCATTAAAGATGTATAGGCATTTAGGGTTTAAAGAAGATTATAATTATCCCCAGTCTTACTTGCCTATTAAATCATAAGCGGCTAAACAGGATACACAAATAAACCATGTTATTGCGACCAAACATTATGTTTGGATCATTTGTAAGTGTCATTATTGTAATTATTTGTCATGCTGAAGCATGAATCGTTGGGGATGAAGTTAATTGTGCCTGTTCAGCATCTCTTAATTATTAAAGTATCAGGATC
>Ga0153938_1000326_pt1 | contig 18837 bp, 16 predicted proteins | sample TSNY022MetaG_FD_104740 | JGI IMG/M metagenome (GOLD analysis project Ga0153938, IMG submission 104740) | Attine ant fungus gardens microbial communities from New Jersey, USA - TSNJ022 MetaG | ecosystem: Host-associated > Fungi > Mycelium > Unclassified | place: USA:New Jersey: Brendan T. Byrne... | reverse complement strand
AGCAGTATGTCTTCTTCTCAAACATGATGTTCTAGCATCCTGATACGTTTTATCATCTTCTCTTCATCACATACCCTTCCTCAAGAGACCATTCATGAATGTCCCAAGTATCACAGGAGCGTCAGACTACAGCGACTCCCCCCTTCCTGCAAGTATCACAGAACATCAGAGCGACAGCGAATACCTACACCAAGCTGCGGCCCCAGATTCCATATCGTATCGATACTCTATATACCCGATTGAGATGACAAAATACGCACTGGAATGTCCGTAAGACAGTTAGAGATGCATGAGTAGGCCCATTCAGGTAAGCATCGTTTTTCACTCTCAAAATTCTCATAACCGACAGTCAACTAACCGTCTTTCCTCATTCATTTTTATTGAAAAGTTCCTTGCAGATTTGGTACCCTCACATCCATCCTTTGGCATCGCACGTTCATAGCTCATGGGCCTATTTCGTCGAACGCCACCTACGACCCTCTCAGCACTGGCATACAACAAGGCCCTTCCTTTATTTCATTTTCAACGGTAAACCTTTGTAAAATTACTCTGTGGATGAACGAGAGCACATTTTACGAAGCCACTGGGTCGCCCTTCTCGGTTGGTTGGTTGGTTTTGTCCTCCACATGATCGGAGTTTACCGATCACGGCAACAACATGCCAAATATATCGAATCAAGAATTTTTGAAATAGTATCTCAGTTCCCCTGGCGAGTTGCTTGATACCAGGATATGAGAGCAGGAGGAACGAGTACTGAGCTATACATTCCTCACATTCGGAACAACGACTGATTGGCGTCGAGATTCTAATTTCGTAATCCGACTGACTTTTGTCGGTTCCTGCCGCTCCTTGGAGTAGCCACTTCCCACGCTTGAACTAACTGCTGTAGCGAACCATACGCCTTTACCAATCGTTAGCTAGAATATTCTCACACACAATCTACATGTGATAATGATTATAATAGATGATTATCAGTCCAGGTGCTTCAAAATCTAACGGGACAAGAGCGTCGTCATCAAATATTGAGAGGGGACACGGGTACACCTTGGCATTACTACGCTCACACTCATATGTTTTTGTTCGGATCACGATCAAGGTGTACTGGGCCACGTTGCGCTTTCTATTGGTCCTTACTAGTTCCGCTGGCTCCACATCAGTGTCTGTGCTGATCATTTAATTCTGAGTGCTTCTAGTCGGTCGCGATACAGTGTCTTCGCATGGGCATTACTATTATTGATCACGACAGAAACATCATCGTAGATCACTCACCTCTTATATCGGGGGCTTTTGATATGTACCATCAGGAAATAGGCCCAGCGATCATCCGAGGAGGATGGGATAAAATTTTGGAATGAATGATAGCATATGGGATAAAGGATGCTGTTAAGTATGACCATACCGTGTGAAAGAAAAGAGCATTCCCTTGACTCGAATTAGGAAAATTTACGAAGCTAAGGCTGATTGAATTCTCTCGGGTAGTCACAAGGGTTGATTATCGATGGATAAATGTAATAAATCTACTGTGGGGAGCTAGATATCCCAGCTACGTTTGCTGTTAAAGAATTGAGAGCTCCCCATAAACTTTATCTGCTCTTTTGAATTCCCTTTTTCCTTCAGCAACGTCATGGAACAAGTGTATTCATTATTCGTCCCTTTGAGTTAGATTCTTGTCATGTCCCTGTCATGAGCGCATGTTCGGCACAGATGCAATCGTGGCAATTGATTTATTTATTTGTATTTATAAAGACTGAACATCTAAACCGAGGGAACGGATCATTGTCGACATGAACAGAACAGAGCTGATCTATAAGTTTTTTTTCGTTCAGAGACGAGCAAAAGGTCTGAGTAAAGCTTGCCGCCGGAAGGACAATGGACGACGCTTGGGAGATCTTGATTGTTAGTACGGGTCGTATTCAAGTTCCGGGTTCCTTTCAGGGTCGGGGAAAAATGGGCACGCGGCTAATTGTAATTAACCGGCTGATTTTGATAACCTTATCGAAACCGAGTAGCGAATAAGGAAGCGCTGGACCGATATCTCGGTTTCTAGATTTTTTTCGAAACATACTGCCTTGATGAACAAATGAGCATACTGTAACTTCATTTTTGAGACGAGAAATTGGAACTGTACCTAGGAAATATACTCTTGCCGAGACTAATGGCCAATGATCCTAGTATAATCATCTAATATACACTTGTATGGTACTACTATCTTCATGAAAACTTGAGAACAATGGATGGTGCACATAAGTGATATCAGGGGTATTCCTGACAGGACTTCAAAGAGATGCTCACCGCAACAATGTTGGACATGATGATCTTTACAAAAAAGAAAAGTTGTCGTTAGGTATATGGATTTGGGATGGGGATCTGATTTTTCGGGCAGATAAAGAACACTTTGAAAAATGAGGCATGGCCGATGGACATTCAAAGATCATCATTGTTGCCACAGGTAAAAACTCGGATATAGCGGTCATATGAAAACTGATATTTTTCAGATAGATCTCAAACACTTTACAAAGCGGTGTAAGGAATGTTGAGATCCGTCTGAATTAGATCAGTTCTCCCATGGCCGCTACATCGGAATTCTTACTTGTGGCAACAACTGATTATCTGGGAACATTGATCAGCCATACCTACCTTTTCAATGTGTTCTTTATCTTCCCAAAACGTCGGCTCCCCATCCCAAATTTCCATATAAACCCCAGCGTTTTATGCTTGTCGTTATCTAACAACTTTTCCCAACCTCGACGCTTTTGTAAAGACTACCATGCCTAACATCGCTACGGTAAGTTTTTTTTGAAGTCCTGTCGGTCGCCACCCTTTGTCGTCATGTGGCGCTATATGCGGTAGCGATCTTGAATGATAACCACAACGATTTACTGATATTATTGTTTCAGGAATGCAAGTGCGCAGAGTGCGGGAGGTTCTTTATGCGAAGTTGGATTTTGCACCGTCTCGAACGGTGGCATGGCGTGGAGTAAGTCTTTCTCGTCGATTTCCTTCATAAGGCTTGTTAGTAATGGTTTTATAGGACATGGTGTTGCGACCAGTGCAATAAGAAATTCATGGACAGTGCACCGGAGTCTAGTAGCCAGTAAGTTTTTTTTTCGTACTGATGTTTTATAATATTGACGATCAACAGCACTAGGTTGAATTCGTTCCCATGTGGGTTATGCTCCGCAGTATTCGGCGACTCATCGTGGCAAGAAACACCAGAAACACCATTGCCCGCTATGCAAGTCCAAGTTAGATCTATCCATCTATACATATAAATTCTGCCTAACTTGTTTTTTTTGTCAGGATCACCTGCAGATCTGTTTTCATGAAACATGTCCGGGATAAACATCCCGAAATCGGAGGTATTTGTACACCACAGTATTTGCGATCTTTGCAAAGAGAGGAAGTGGTAGTCAAGAAGGAGGAAGTGGCGATCGAGGAGGAGGTGGCAATCGAGAAGGAGGAAGTGGCAATTGAGGATATCAAGGGTCCGACGCTGGTTCCAGACGATGTTTATCCATCCAGAAGTAATATCATTTTTCTTGGGTTCTTGTGATGTCGATCTGATTTAATCTTTTCCAGAGCTTGGGGCTCCGTCTAACGAGATGAAGTCAGATGAGTTAGCTCTCTGGCTCAATTGGATAAGATCGTTAGATCAACTCCCCGGGGATGAAATCTACAATCGGTTGTATGAGTGTTACAAGATTGAAGAAGGGGCCAGTTCCTCGATGTCAAATCCTGGGTCTTCGCTCGATGAGCCACATGGGATGTACACAGGATTTCTCGACTATGGGCCGGTTATAGAAGAGGACCAGTATTTTGAAGAGAACTAGTATCTTGATCCGGATGAATTTTAATACTGTTAGTAGTAGCCAAGTTCGAAGCTCGATGTAAAACAGATAAATGTTAATTGATATGAGCTGTGATTGGACGTAACAAGAATGATGTGATTTCCATAAACATTCTTCCCCCCGTAGTCGCGGTCTACTCTGCTCTCGTAACCAAATACTCCCCACACAGCGTCAACTACGATGCTTGCATCGCCGTTTCGTCCTGCTGCTCCCTTCTCTCCAACAGGCCCTAAAAACTCTTCAGAGGATTCTCTCTCATTTCGTCCGGCACGAGACGTCGATGCATTCAACAGTTTGCTACCACCTCCCATCGAGTTTGTCGAGGGTTCATCCTCGGGTACGCTAGCCGTCCCAGAGGGCAAATATCAGCCTATCAATGTTTCTCCTAAGCTCTCTGCCAAGGATGTACGTGCCGTCGCGTTCTATTTGTTGTCAGATATTTCATTATTGTTGCAGAGGCCCGATGCAACTTGCCTTCGACACAAGTCTCCTGCCTCACCGACTGCTACTCAAATCGATATCACAGCACGTAGTCCGACATCGGTCGCCAAGAATCTATCCCTGTCGGTTCCCGGAGTCGATTTGGCGTGGCCAGAGACATGCGACCGCGCAGTTGGTCTGTATAACACTGGGAATACTTGTTTTCTAAATAGTGCACTTCAGTGTTTGTTGCATACTCCACCACTGCTACGCTCTGTCATCGCGCACAACAAAGAAAAATGTACGTTTGAGAACCTTCACCATTTTTGCCTGGATGACGAGTCATTGTATTTTTTTAGGTCGTACAGGTGACAAGTTTTGTATGATATGTTCATTTAAACAAGTTGTCGTGCAAGCTCACAAGACATCGGCGACGCCATTTGCTCCTCTGCCCGTGTCGAATCGGCTGCAAAGTACGCCAATTTATGTCTACACCTTGATGCACCTCATAAATTATATCATCTAGCCATTGCAAAGCATATGCGGCGAGGTCGTCAAGAAGACTCGCATGAATTTCTTCGCTATGCCATTGATGCAATGCAGAAATCACTGATGCATGGACATCCTCAGTATGCTGCTTGGCCAGATATCTTGATCTCTCTTCTAACCGTGCTTTGCAGGAAGTTGGAAGTCGAACTCTCTGAGACTACATTCATTCACAAGGTATTTGGCGGCAAGCTTCGGTCCCGGGTCAGCTGCGAGAGTTGTGGCTATAACAGCGATACGTTCGATCGAATCCTCGACCTAAGCCTTGATATCATCAAAACTGATTCATTGAAGGAAGCTCTCAGTTCATTTATCTCACCTGATCATCTCAAGGGGACAGACAAGTACAAATGTGAAAAGTACGTTTTTCACTCAATCATCTACGTTCACCCTTTTCTCATTGACCCAACTGTAGGTGCAAGAAGCACGTTAACGCAGAAAAGCGGTTCACAATTCACGAAGCTCCTGCGGTTCTCACCGTGCACCTCAAACGCTTTTCACCTCTTGGCCGCAAGATAGGACACCACGTCATGTATGATGAAACTTTGAATCTCCAACCCTACATGTCGAAAGACGCGTTTGGACCTACATATACTCTCTATGGTGTCATTTGTCATGCAGGCGGTGGCCCTAATTCTGGCCATTACTTTGCTTTTGTGAAAAGCCGGACAGGAAAATGGTACGAGATGAACGATGAGATAGTTTCTCCCCATCATGGGCCCCCGCTCAACAAGAAGACTGCATACATCTTGTTCTATATACGGAATAAGGGCCAGGGGCTTCAGGCTGTTGTCAAAAGCAGTTTGAATGGGATATACAAGGACAAAGAGAGCTTAACGTCGGGGATGAAGAAGCGGAATCGGGAGCGGGAGGATACCAATGCTGATGAAGATGGAGAGGACGATGTGGGCGAGAGAGTCAATAGCCCACGTGGGAACTTCATTGGGCCGCTGCTTCCTTCACCGATGGGCAAGTCTTCCCCTTCGATAGGTTCTCCAATAAAGAAAGCGAAGACGCACCACCACAACGCTAGTGGCGAGGAACTATCGAAGAAGGTGGATCCGCAGGCAGAGAGGATCAAACAGAAAATCAAAGCTGCCAAAGCTGCTGATCAGGTCAAGGCGACAAAAGCGTTGGCGGTATTGGAGAGTTATGATTCGAGTGACATAAATGAGGACAAGGAACAGGAGAAGGAGCTTGGGGACAAGCGTGGCGAAGTCGGGATAAGAGCAATCGTGGAGAGCGACCAGGAGGGAGAAGGCAATGAAAAGGAGGCTGATGCTGATGCCTCTTTATCTAGAAAACTATCATCACCGCCGCCATCATCTAGACATGTCCCTTCATCATCTCCTATACCCTCTGCTGATTTCTATGGAGTGAGCGGATCCAAAGTCAACGGCATTTCCTGTGCGAACGGGGCTCAATTGGACGACAAATCGGACAAGGATGATGACAAGGATGAAGATGACAAGGACAAGGATGATTATACCCCTTCTTCGAGTCCTACAAAGCTCCATTCTCATCGACATCACCTTCACCACCACCACCATCACCACAATGGTGAGAAATCCAAGAAGCATAAAAAGTATATGGCAGGATCGAAAGCGCGTGCGTCGATGGACGCTAATGGGAGGAGTCAGAGTAGTAGTAGCGGTCGTGATGGACCTAAGCCCTATGTGAGCCCGTTCAATCGATTTGGTTCGGAGAATAGCATGGCTGCTAGGCATGGTAGGATGAATACGTACGGGAAGAGGAGAGGGCGCGTGCCAAGAGGGTTATAGGTAGTACAAGTGGACAAGTTAGATTGCTTTCGGTGTAGCGTATGCAGACGTGGTGTTTTTTTTGCTTTTCATTTTGTGATTGGACTTTTTGTGTGCAAGTAAGGATTCTATTCTCAGATTACCAGGCACGATGTGTCACTGCAGTTGGTCGATTTTTAAGTCCGTTTGATGAAGACAGTGCTTTTTGTATCGTCCCACGTTTAAGGCTTATCAGTTATCACCCAACATCCAATTCTTGGGAAGGATATCAGTGTCCCTTCTCGAGCTAACTAAAACAAACAGTAGTGATAAAATGAAAGAGTGATCTAAAGCTTGGCCTTGATCGTTTCGACGCCGACCTGCGGTTCCGCGCCCTCCTGCCACCAAATGACAGTGACCGTAGTATCGTCCCTATACCTCCTCGAATAAGGGGCAGGTATGCTCAACAATCGAGTCAAAGCGGGTTCATCGCCGCCGCCAAATGCATTTCTGATCAGATGAGCACTGAGGTTTTCATCCTTGAATGCCCAACTCCCTGCTTTTGCCTTTTCCTTGCCCTGCTGCGCCACCGAAGTCGATTTACCACTGATGCCAGATGAGGAACCTGCTGTTACGTTGATGACAGAGGGGAGCGTTGCTTTGGGTATTGTTCCCTTGAGACCAGTGAGGTGACCTGCAACCAGAGAGACCACTTCACTATTAGAGAGCTCGTCCCAGAGACCGTCCGTGGCAAGAACAAGAAAACGAATAGGTTTTTTGGTGCCCTGAGAAGGGGTTGTAGGAGTGGATGAAGGGAATGTGAAATTGTGATGCGTGACGACGGGACGGGCGGTGACGTAGGGTGGAGTTTTGAAAACTGCAGGTGGTGGACGTAGAGGCTTTCCGTTGCCAATCATAAACGCTTGGTTGAGTCTGTACGGCAAGAAAGGGATTGGTTGGTTGGAGGAGATAGATTGGGAGGACGAGGGGGCTCACGTCTCTTGTACTCGCCGTGGCCATTTGTATCTCGCGTCACCGAAAGCACGCGTTGGTTCGAGCCCTCCCAAGATACGACCTTGATGAACCACATGATCGGATTCATCTGCGGGGTGCTCTGAGCGGATTCTACATGGGATGACGTAAGATATAGTTTGGAGAAAGAGAGAGTAAAATTGGACGCGTACCGTTCCGCCTCGTTTGGGTTCCTCCCAGTTTGATCTTCTGACAAGACCTCAATTCTCCACTGGCCCTTACCATCCTCTGAGGGTTCCCAAACACCAGCCACGGCTCGACTGTCACCTGTACACGCAACATATAAATCACGATTTGCGGTGTCAAAAATAGCCATGAGAGCACAGCTGCCAGAAACAGCGGGGTGCATTGAAGTCAGTGCGAGTGGGTGGCGGCTAAGGTCTGGAATAGTTTTATCCTTTTTTGATTCTTCGTCCAAGTTGTTGGCAAGAATACGAAGGGGTGCGTTGATGAGCTCAGTGTCGAGTCGTTCATATGCCTCTACGATGGCATTTGAAACGGATTTTGGCTCTGTAGTCCTGGTCGTCTGTGTTGGTGAAATAGATTTGTGGGTCCCTCCCCTGATGAGTCGCGATACGCTTGTAAGAACACCTGGAGTGTCTTTAGTCTCATCGGAAGGGTTAGAAAGCCTGGAGATCTCCAGGGCAACGGCCTTGGTGAGGACTTTGGAAAGAAGTCGGGAGGTATGTGGACCACTGTGCCCATCCATAACAGCAAAGAAGAGATAGTCGCCGGGTGCCGAGGGGTCAGAGTCGTCTCTCCGAACGATCTGGGTGGCATTGGCATCCTCTATTGGGTCATTCGATGCGAGAGAAGCTGTAGAGTAATTCCAGTCAATTCCCCCTGGACTGGTATGTGAGTTTGACGTCGCATTCTGGTTGATGCGTTCCTCGATGGTCTTGAGCGAAAGGATGGGGATGGTGCGGGTGGTCATTGTACGCTTACCGTCGGGGCCGGTAGAGCGTACGGGAATTTTAAAAGTAGGCTGGGAGTTACGGTAGGCGAAATAATAGACTGCACCGCCGGCGGCAGCGGTGGCAGCGATGGGCTTCCATGCACGTCGCAGCATTACAACTGACAATAGGAGAATCAAATCCCACGTGAAGGATATGTGTGTGTGTTTGCGCCCTTTTCTTCCACTTCCACCATCTCCCCACTTGGCCACACATGTCCAACTCCCTGCTACAGACATCTCTACATACAGATGTCTCCACACAAGTAGTGTATAGGCATGTAGCAATCCAGACGTCCGTGAGTCAAGATACGATCAGCTGTTTATCCTCACGTCACACGTCTTTGCTTGTTTCTTCTTGAAAAAAGTCGACTTCGTTTAATCCCCCTGAATCCTCAACCCAACGTTTAGCCCAAGACTCTAATCCAGTGGCCAGTACCGGTGCCGATCCACGTACCAGGCAGCCCACTAAACCATCCACACGTTCCCGTCGTCAACCAGTTCCGTCGGAACAGCCTTCAATCTCAGTTTTGTCAGAGCTTGGGGTGAAAGTTCGCGACTTTGGCTATGAAAACCTCCTTCCGCCTGTTCCTGCTGTCCATCTGCCACTGCGTCAAATTCAGCCACCTGGGCATGTGAATGTCCCGAACGGGATCCATCATGTCCTGGCAGAAGAATCCAAAAGGGAAGTTCATTTACCTGAATCAACAAGAAGGATTCAACGAATTCCGACGGAGCCAGTCCTGGACAATGGATGTGTATCACCTGAGCGTCAGAAGATCAAACGCACCGACGCGCTGCTTGACTTGAGCTCCCGATCTAATTTGCAACCCGGTATGATCCAATCCGCATCTCAACCCATCCAACATGGCACATCGATCCTGTCATCCAATGGGTCAGCTTTGACAGCGACCGGTCCTTCAGTTCTATCATCCCAAATAAATTACATTACTGCCCCTTCCGGGCTCGTGTTTCCGAACTCACAAGCGCCTAATCTCAGTGCCATGGCAGTCTCACCGATATCCCAGTTTTACAATCCGCATTATTCTGCTATACAAGGATCTTTCAAGCAGGTTTCTGGATCATATGCCGCGTTTACTGCGCCTGTCTCTTTACCCCCTGTAATATATTCAGTTCCACCGGCACCATCAACTCTACAACCATTTAGATCAGGATCATTCTCACATTTGCCTCCATCTAATCCTGCTTTATCTAATGCATCTATGTTTCTGTGCTATAACCTGCGCAGAAATAAACGCCGCGCAGAGTCACCGCCTTTGATCTCTCCTGATGAATACCATCCACCCCGCAAACGAATAAAGACCTCGGTTACGGGTCCTGGTACTGCGGTTGAGATAACGACGTATGGGGTGTTGTGAAGAATAGTATGACGGGACGGACGTTGAGGAGATTCAGTGGTGGAGGGAAGAGGGGATGAGAGTAGCTCTAGTTTATTGTGCTCGTAGTAAATGACATTTTGCAGTTTTTTGCTGTTCCGTTGCTGGGTACCACCCTTGCTTGCCCGGAGCTGTATTGAGTGTCCTTTTCTTTTCTTTTTCCGAGCGGTTTCATCTTACATGTGAAGTTCGTCAAGGATATCTTCATGGCAGGTTCAGATTAGATGCCTTCTCGTTACTCTGGTCTCGCCATATGCATTGCATCACCCATGAGTGGATTCCTATTCGTTTGACCTTTCACAGATATTTTTTTATGAAGATTTTATTTGATGTATTGCGTTGATTTACTTTTCGATAGTGGAGTTTGTTTTGGTTCCTGCGTTATAGTGGCTGAATGTTCTCGAGGAAGCTTATCCAGTTATTTCACACCTCATAGCCCTTGTTTTTCATTGATCCTATTTGGAAAGGTGCAACTAGTGTCGGCAAGCTTGTTTTTGTTCTATACCATTCTTTTTGCCAACAAATATCATGTATTCTTTGATACCTAGGTAGCAAGATCATAGACTTTGGTAATTAATGAGAAAGACTGTTGACTGAGGGTATCGCTGCTTCAGCTGGAAATGTAGAATGACAAGGTAGTAGATTACCAGCACTTATCACAAATCATCCTTGCCACCCACATGCCAGCTTGTTGCGTATATCATGAACGGCATATGCAACAACTAATAGTCTCGCTGTTTTGTGCCGAGATGGGGTTCAGTGTTGAAGTGACTGATCGCAACTAAAGACAATGAATGGTATTGAACCATTGCACGAGGATCACGCACCGTTTGTTCAATACATTCTAAAGTCCCGAAAAGGCAATGAGTCGGCTTTGCGGCTGTCAGCGTATCAGCCTGGCCGCAAAGCGTGGTTCTGACATTCTACCTCTTTTCATTTTGCCATCATGTGTTCTCAACGTGCAGGTGAGCAAAAAGATATCCCATAAACGGACCGTGTTCTGGACCCGATGTGTCGAACATCAACGTCAGACGAAGCGATGGGATGGGAAAAGTTTCTGCCAAGCATTTCAATGCAGCCTCATGAGAAATTCCAATGACACCACTTGCAGGGTCGTAACGGGCTTGCAAGCCGTCGATGCTCGAGATTAGCAGGAAGCATGGCTCTAGGTTAGCTGAGAAGCAGAAGCTTGATCACCATTTGCTGATTGGCACTATACGGCAATAGACAGTGATAAGCGATAGCTTGTGAGCCAGGTGCAGGGCAGAAGGTGAAGATCACGCACTGGGTCTACTATACAAGGATGATATGGAGATAAGCGTGACTTATATAAAGACCAGCATTTGCTCCTCCTCCGTCATGGCTGACGCTTTTACCATTTCTCTTCTCCCAGTCCCTCTTGCTTTTGTCCACATCCCTCGTAACCGCCTTCCTGCTCTCTCCCGCCATGTCCTCAGGCACATTCTCCACCCTTCGCCTACATTTTTGAATGTCACTGCCAACGAGATTGAGATATCTCTCCTTGTAGACTGGGCCCATGTGCACGACTTTGAGGCCATCGCACAAAGAGACAGACGTTCAAAGCATTGTGACCCCGTCGAAATTACATACGAGCCCTGGAGTGTCTTTCAGGTCGACTCACATGCCGGCCAGTATGGTGTGTACCTATCTAGTATCGCTTCCATGTGCTCATCATTTAGATAACTCGGGTGCACGCGTCAGTGAACTTTCGGGACCTCTTGCCACGGCTGGCATATCTATCTTCTACCAGTCTTCATACATGTGCGATTTCATCTTTGTGCGTACTGTTCGTTTCCCTTTTGCTCTCGACTCCAACGACCCCAGGTTCAAGAATCTCGCCTCCAAGAGGCTCTCACTTTGTTCGAAACCGCTGGTTTTGATCTCTACACATCCAACATGACACCTGTGCCATCCTACCAGCCCATGTCACCCTATTCACCATCCTCGCCAACCGTACTTACCCTCGCCTCGAGTGTAAACCTTTCTCCTACCATCACACTTGATAGAAAAGCGTCTATCCAAAATTTGAATGAACTGCCAAAATCCCACTCATTTTCTGGTAGTGAAGTGTGCATCCTTGAGTCTGATCTGGCCTGTGTCGGCCTCTCAAATGAATTGGGTGTGGATCAATGGGGTCTAAAAATAGTTAAATTGGTGGCGCTTCCGGAGCTCATTCCATCATCAAAATCGTTCATGTATTCGCCCTCATATTCATTGGAGGACGAAGAGGAGGATAAAAATATCTCATACTCTCCGCCCTCCACTCCCTTCGGTCTCGACTTGGATTCCGAAACACCGCAGACCCTACTGTCGATTGACACTTCCCTGCCTCGACGCAGGGCCCGAAAATCTCCCTCGTCCCCATCAGTGCTTGAGGTACCCTTCTTCACTTTCACGCGAACGCAAGAAGGGTCCTCTCTTACTGCTGATGTGAAAACTCTCGCGGCACTATTCCAACCTGAAGATAGACATTTGTTAGTATGTTGTAGCAGCCTAGAATTTAGGTCCTCTATGAGCGAGAGCGAGGATGTAGATGAATTCATTAGTGGAACGGACCAGTTACCTACGCCCGAGGAGGGTCTCAACATTGGAGAACTAAAATGCCTACAAATTGATTTAAGAAAATTTGGGTTAGGTATGTTCCTATCAGTCTAAATTGGATTTAATATATGCTTATTATATCTGTCCCATTTGATAGATAAATATGGTCTCGTCAACAAGTTTTCCCGAGTGTTAGGTGAAAATGGGGTAAACCATATGTACAGTTCGACTTTCAAAACTGCCAATTTACTCGTATGTTGCTTATCGGTCTGATTCTCGATTACTCACTTGTTAGCGTTGTAGGTGAACAGAAGGCACGCTAGGAGAGCCCAAGCACTTCTTCATGGGTGCTACTAAACCGACTTTCATCCATCCATTCAGCATTGGACAAGTTATTCGCAGGCGAACATTGCTTCACCTAACCAAAAAAATTGCGGGATTGGCAAACGAACCTCTTGTCGTTATACTTTCATTTACGACGATCGTCGCTTCTCTTTCTGTTCCTTATCCATATCGGACATCCCTGAGGCGAGTCATAGATAACTTATCATCGAAGCTCTTGGCAAGCGTCTGTCACCTGAGACATTGATTTGACTGCTATTGTGGGATTGTTTCTTATCTAACACGTTTGTGAATATCGGAGTGGATGATCTTGCAATACCACACACCGATCGCATTTGTTTTGTAGTAGTCCAAAATAATTATCTCACGTTGGGATAGCATCTGTCCGTTGAAACGTCATTCTCCGTGTAGTCAACTCTTATCTCGACGGCATCCTACACATGGCTGTTATCGGCTGAGACACCCACATCTAGGGCATCCCAGTCGCGGATGATGTGGAAGTTCTGTAGATGTCCATTTCAGCGTTTATTCGAATAGTCCAAAGAGTATCTTTATCATGTTTGTCTGGGCTGCCACCACATAGCTACTAGCCATTCACCAATTCGACAGGGTTCCCGATTCATGTATCGTAATAAATACCATTTACCCTTCAATAATATTACTCAATTTTATCTGCTACATAACGGTAAGACTATTTTTCCCGGAGTTTATACATGGGATCTAAAACAATAAAGAATAAATTACTCTGAGACAGGCCATGTGGAGCCTCGCTCAAGTTTCAACTCATCCCATCTTATATAGCCAACAACGTGGGTGTTCGATTAATCCGAAATCCAAGGTCGTCCAAATTTGTTGTTAGCGGAGGAAGATGTTATTGTATTATTTCAAATACAACTATACCCTGGAAACGCTTCATGGTTATCCAGTGTTATTTGAAATTAAGAAAATGAATGTAGTGCTGTCAAATTCAACAAGTGGCTCCCAGAGAAGGTCTGGCCTGAAACTACTCCACCACAGAGACAATTCAATGAAATTTATATGAAACATACGTCCAACCTCCAGAAATTAGTGTGCGATGTTTCAAAGTAATGAAGCATATTGGGGGAATTATAGTGTGCATGGATTAAAATCAAACGTGCTATGTGACCAGGAAGAATGATGTGTCTGTGTAGTTGTCTTGGCGGAATATCGTTTGACTAGGAGAGGTGTGGCGGTGTACCATGACCGTGGCGACGTGGCACCGACATTAAATCTAGGTGGCAAACATGATCGATTGTGTGGATTGGAGGTGTAGGTAGTGACTATCGAGGAGAGCCAGGATGAAAAGGCAATGGGCATCCAGGGTGCTACAAATCAAGATGAAAGAGGAGCACCATGAATGAATCACCGACACACTCGGGAGAGAGGGGACATCAAGCAACAGCGGCTGGCACTAATGTCGGCGTCTGCACATTATGCGATGCTCCCAAATACCAATCGTCGAACGGAGGCAATCCATCATCTTCATCCATAAATGTTGTCGGCATCTGCAGCAAATTCGGCCTAGGCGAAAATTCCTCCACAGCAACATCAAGCGGAGAATCTTCTTCAGTCAGCGGTAAAGAAACGTGAAGTAGAGAAGCACTATCATGATGAAGGTACTGCCTCTCTACCGCGTTTTTGGCTATAGCTAAAGCCATAGCCCGGTCATTCTCATCATCTTCGTCAATTAAGAAATTGTGCCGCCGCACACTAAAGACACCGCGCAAGAAAGTGACGGCATCATTTGTTGGAGTTTCAGGACCGGGTGAAGATGGTCGTGAAGGTGGTGGGCTTGGACTCTCAAAGTGATCCACCTCCAAGTCATCCTCATAATCTTCATCCTCATAATCTTCATCCTCATAATCTTCATCCTCATAATCTTCATCCTCATAATCTTCATCCGCTTGAGTATCATCGATGTCTTCCTCATCATCAAAAAACTTCAGAGAAGTAGCGGATGGTATCACACTTCTTGATTCCACCTCTTCTCCCTCATCTTCGTCCATATTGATGTAATTGACTCGGGAAGAAGGAACGATGAGATAGCGACCATCTTGAGGATCATTGAGGGCGTTGTGCCACGGGATCCAAGGATTTTGAGGAGGGGGGCTATTGATGATGATATGTGGCGCGACGAATGGACAAGATGATTCCAGAACTGTGGCACCGAGCATATGCTTGGTGTTCGTGAGTAGAGGCTAAGAGGAGTTCAATCGCAATCGCAGCTGAGACAGGCCGAGGGTATACCTCTGCGGGATCCGTCCATGTGAAGGGTTTTTCAATCGAAGCTAGGGAATCTAGTGCGTGATAGCGTTGACAAAATGCTGGAGCACGAGCACTAGCTGCATAAGCCTGCCAAAACGAGATGAGCAGACGCCAAAAATGATAAGCTTGAAATGAACTTACGGTAGTTTTACACTGGTGTTTCTGGAGTGCCCTTGCAACGTGGTATAATATGAGTCGTTCATTTGCGGTCGTCTCCACCTAGACATGGATTAGCAAGGGAATGAAAAACATGAAGTTGCTCATACGAAGGAGCGGAACCGAGAATGACAAAAGACGCGTTTCGATAGGACAACCTCCTTCGCTGCACCCCCATTAACGAGAGTGCTGTCATCAAAAAAATGGTCGTCAGACTCCAATGGGAGAGGTTGATAGTGATAGTGGTGTAATCGGCCAGTGGTCAGGTCGTAAGGTGGCACCATTAGGAAGCCAGGCCACTGGGGGTGAGTGCGGTTGTTCCAGGGAATGTAAAAATCATCCGGAGTCTCACCAGCCGGGGTGATGACTATATGCGGAACAATATGAGGACAATCCGAGTGCAATACGATGTTAGTTAATTCCTTCAAGTACCCTCGCAGAGTGTCCTGCGGTAGAACGTATTTAGCTTGTGTGCTAAAAACGCGTGCAGACGAACCTTATCACGTTCTTCGGCCGAGCGAAGATCTTCTGAGTCCTGCGCTGCGTGCGCTCTGCCAGAAACCATGTCAAGCTGGAGGACATGGTCAGCAGTGAGCAAACATAATATGATGCACATACCATGTCGTGGAAAAGGAGATAATTCGGTTCAGACAGCCGAGCACCCGGTATTTGAAGGTGCTCACACGGGTAGCACATGGGTTCATGCAACAGACATGAGGGGACTGCGGGGTGAATGGGGGAGTGATTCAAGCCCATGAAAGACGCGACATTGTGCAGCACCAGCTTTTGTCTCCCTACATAATTATATACGACAACTGCAAATCTAAGCGACTAGCTCACTCCTTCTTCGGACCTGCACACGCCTCCTCGTTCTCTCCTCTGAAAAAAGCCATCATCTGATTTGCCGACGTAATCTGTACGACAATGATGAGGGACGTAATAGCCGGACAATCTGGTACTCACATATTCTAAGAGATCGTGAACAAAACTCGGCATCAAGTTTATGTATGGCCCTAATTGCACGAAGAACGGAACCATAATTGTTTGCGATAATTGTGAATCAAGGGCTGCAATGATTGGCTTGACCACATCGACAGGCTGGATGGGAGGCAAGAGGAATCTTTGAATCCTCTTTGTATCTGAGGGTAAGAGCACGGCGTCTCGAGGTATTTTTTTTTGGATCGGATGAACTATACCTACAACGTAATGTTTGGAAAAGTTGAGTTAGAACATGTCCTGGACACACAAGCGTGGTCCGGATTCCAGGCGCTTTGTAGCTAGTGAAGGAGCGGATGAATTCACAATTCAAGACGTCGCATCCTCTTTACTCAACTTGTTGTCTAACTCTGCACGAAGAATGTTGTTCGTCGATATTACTGCGGCCTTCGAAGCAGCATAGTCGCCTGTAGTAGAACGAGAATGAGGTTCGGAGTAATGGACTCAACGCTCCCAAACCACATACTCAACCGTGGGACGCCTATTATGCCTAGGGCGGAAGCAATCGTCACCTAGATCTGATTAGCTTGCGAATCCGGGATACATTCCTCAATTCACAATATGACCCGATTTCCTTTTGAGCATACTAGGAAGGAATGCTTTGATGGTCCAATAATGTGCCAATGTGTTCACTCCAAAAGTCCTCAAAGGGGCAAAATGAGCAATGTGCTTCGAACAATGAAAGAATCAAACACTTACTGTTCAATGTCCTTCTCAGAAAGATCAAGGATCAATTTTCCTTGGACAACTCCTGCATTGTTGACGAGCACGGTTGGCTCCCCGATCTAAGGTAGAACATCATCAACTGTCAGCATATCGATAGATTGAACATACTTCTTCCTTGATTCTTCCAGCCACAGCCTCGACTTCCGACCATTTGGACACATCACACTTGTAATACGTGATATTATCTATCATTATATCTGATTCAAGTAAATTCTCGGCAACTCAGGTGGATACGTACAGTTTTCTGTCTGCTGAATAGGCTTTGTATCAAGAACAATGACCGTGACATTTCGAACAGCAAGCGTCCTAGCCAGGAGCTCTCCAATACCGGAAGACCCTAGACACTTTAGTCTCGAGAATCATCATCACGTTAATTTACCGACCTCCAGTTATGACTACAATTTGCTCAGACCAATCCAAAGGTTCAGGAGCAAACAAAAAATTTCCCTGGTTTCTATACAACAACGAAATCCATTTGATAAACCCTAGAACAGTGTCCCAGCACGATGAGCGACAGAAACAAAAGGTGCAACATTTGAAGCAATAGACTCACAGAAAGCAGACACGGCAGCACAATGGGATGCGGAATAAATAACACTTTTGCTGGTTATTTGCTCCCCCTGGGAGAGATAAAACAAGGGTATAAAGAAGGTGAAAAAGGGACCTTGTGACGTTACATCCTGGAAAGTAAACAACTTATGACGTGGCAGCTCACTGAAAGCGGTATGGGACAAGACTTTAACCAACAAATCGATGTTGAAGTCGTCAAAAACTTGGGAGGGCTCCTGTGGTATTGACATGGTAAAAAGAAAAGAATAACAGATGTGACAGACATTTGATTTGTCCGTTCACATCAGTGTAAATATGTTGCGCCCTTTGATGTCAACTATGTTACCAGAGGTTGTTTATATCTACAGTCAATGCAGACACTATTTATTTATTACACCCAAGAATGAAATGTCATGCCTTGTATCATCAAACATTCAGCCAAACACTGAGATTAGTTTCACTGTGCCATAGGCACAACTTTCAACCTCCACTGATTCCAAATCAATATAAGATGCAGACCATACTGTTGTATTGGGCAAAGTGAACTGCCTTTAACTTTCTATAGACAGCTGAGCTATGTTGCAGCCAGTATACTATGCTCTCTTCTTCCAACATTCCACAGAGTGCTGATGTTATGGATCTGGAATGGAATTGTTGCCTAGTCAAACACTGGAGGGATGAGAGAAGTTATTGAGAGAAGCCCAATAAAAGTGGTAAAGGTATAATAGAGATTTGATGGTACATCATGACATCAAAACTCTAAAATACTCAAATCTATTTATTAACAATGAACTCAATGAATGCATATTCATAGGGTCATGTCCACTAGTTTCAAACTCTAGAAGTTAAGCAAGTGTATCACAAATGGCCACTTACTGATTTGTGATTGGTTGATTTGATAATCAAAGTGCTCAAAAAAGCAAAGTTAGACAAGCAGCAAAAGATGTTGTTAAGTCTGAGGTTTATCCTCAGACATATAGTCCTTAAATACATGATTGTGGTGGTCTGTGCACTAGGACAGCCTACCACATGATCACTACCTATTGTACTACATATAGGAGTGCTATTGTTCTTGAAATAGAGATAACCTAACCATCTTAGGGCAGTTCTTTGTTCTATTCAAGGATAGATGATAATCTATGGATAAAGATCAGTGTCATGTACAAACATTGAGGACCTTGTATCTCCATGGGATCTTATTGTCTTGGGGTCTATTTATAGCCAAAAGAAGCACATTGAAGAGAGCTTCACAATGATCATTGAAGCAAACAATTACATTAAGCAGT
>Ga0153938_1000322_pt1 | contig 18935 bp, 24 predicted proteins | sample TSNY022MetaG_FD_104740 | JGI IMG/M metagenome (GOLD analysis project Ga0153938, IMG submission 104740) | Attine ant fungus gardens microbial communities from New Jersey, USA - TSNJ022 MetaG | ecosystem: Host-associated > Fungi > Mycelium > Unclassified | place: USA:New Jersey: Brendan T. Byrne... | reverse complement strand
TCATAAACCTTGCTTTTGTGGTTTCTTGAGCAGGTTTCGTGGGCTGAACGCGAATGATTGGACCGCGTCTTTGATGGATGGTCGTGTCTGAGATCGATGAATGCTTGAAGGCAAAGAAAAAAAAATCAGTACTCGCGGAGAACCTCGAGGTCTAAACGGAGTAAAATAAGAGAGAAACATTGTAGATGTGGTGGACGCAAGTCTCCAAGGAAACCTTTCAGCACGTTTAAGGGCCAGTCAAGGCACGTGATTGGACATTGTTGATTGAAAATCGGTGACACTTAATGCTCATTTTATTCGTCAGAAATTAATTAAATCACAAGAAAAAACCATATTCCAACGATAGAATAGAATGGATTAATATTGATAACAACAAGCAACTTACCGTATCCCAGTGATATTTATGACGTCATCGTATCATTATCCATAGGTGTGCATGTTCGAAAAGCTAAGCACATAGACCCTCTTCATGGGAGTAGTTAGCACCCTCGACTTAAACATAATTTGGAGCTGATGAAAACTGATTTCTGAAGAGAATAACTTGTAGGTACGGGAAAGATGCATTATTCCATTTCTGGCTGCTGATAATATTTGTACAAAAAATTCTTCATAAACCTCAGCGTAATTACGTTTTCAATAACTTATGAGAACAAGTGACTTTCATGAGATGAACAAAAATAAATATGGGGACTGGCTCATTTTGGATATACTAAGTTACACGAGTATATTTAACATCTGATCATGTTTCCGAACATGTCCCTGTATGATGCACAACGCCGAGACTCCAATCCTTGGTGTGAATAACGGTATTCCGTGGGACCCCCGGTTATCGGAAATTCGTGCGAAAATTTTTGAACAATAAGGACAAGCGAGCTGAGACAAAATGAACAGTAATATCCAATGTTGACTCAGGACTCCATAAGGAAGCGGGAAAATACCGGTCGAATGATTATTCCCGCCCGATGACGTTGAAGGAACAGGCGGACTCAATTTGCTAACGCGGAACATTCCAACATCAGGAGACGGCCCCTTAGCCCGGGTCCCTAATTTTTAAATCCCAGTGCAGGAACCTAGAGTTCAGGTTTCATGTCATAAATAGCCTCAAATTGCCACTGCTGGCGAAGCACGGTCCATTTATCGAGCATTTGTCTTCCAGGGAGGAGTAAGGTATTTTTCTGTCAAAATCACCTTCAATTATGATTCGCTGCCCTCTTGTCCCACGCGAGGATGATGTCAATCTACTTACTTGACATTGATTTTCATACCTTGAACAATCCCGGGTGAAGGATCCTTTGTCTAAATCCCTCCAGCATTGTCCGAACGTTAAACAGCCTGACACCATCGACCCACTCGAGCTGCAATCCATTCTCATTGGACCAAGAAATCCTAATTACATTTCATTCCATTAACCAGTGTAATATCTGAGCTTGCTCGCTATGGTATAGTATACTTCATTCTTGTCTCCTATCATGTTGGGAATATCATACATCCGTATTGTTCGCATCTATTTTTTTAAGGTTCATGCTCATGACCTTCAATGAAAAAACCTTCGTTCACTCCTTTGATCAGTCCCAAAGTCATAGTCCACGAAACTCCATCCATCACCAGTGGATCTCCTTAAATCATGTTCAAATTTTGAACAACAAATCTGGTAGCTGGTCGACAAGACCTTGACGACATGTATTCTGGACGAAGAAACTTAAGTTTGAAGTTCAAGAATCAGGTAATCAAAGAATGGAGAATGTCGGCAGCCAGCGTCGACTGAAATGAATCTCGTCGTAATGTGGGCCGCCATCATTCCGTCTGTTCGCAATATCTTTAATCAATTTGAATTTTACACACGTTGTACATTTTATTACATGTTACCTTTCCTTGGACCTAATTTCCTTCCGTACTCATTCCGGATATCATAGTCATTCATCTTCGCCAAATGATGGCTCAGAGAGACGGCTTGATATACTCAAACTCTGGATCGTTTTCGAGTTTCCTCAATGCAGTATCGACTTCTTGCTTCAGATCATGATCCCAGATGGGGTCCCAGACGCCGGCCAAGTTGTTTGCAACCCATTCAGGACCCTGACCTGGCTTCCCGAAGCCGTCATAAATCCGCCCGACACGAGCACTTTCTTCAAGCACCATATTGGCTCGACGCGGTCGTAATTCATCATAGATCTGAAGAACAAACTGAAGTAGGTTATTTAGACAGTACATTGACTGACGTTTATCCAAGCTCACGTTAAGATTGGATCGTCTGGTTCCTGGGTGGCATAACAAACGACAAAGGACGTAGATATCTTCAAAGCCTTGCCCTACACCCGACCCAAGATGTGGTTGCATGCCATGTGCCTGTATCGAGAGAGGTTAGATAATAGATTGACTCAACCTCAAAGATATTGACCCACGGAATCACCGACCAAGACAATTCTTCCAGAAATGTAGCTGGGAAGTGGAATTACTTGGTGTATATACCACTTCCCTGCGTTGGTAACGTGATCCACAAGGATTTTCACGTCACTTCCCATTTCCGCGTATATGGCTTCAATATCACATTTAGGGACAGTCTCAACCCAAGGGCCCTTCACCTCAGGCCCCATTGGCTTTGAATAGTCGCTCGAGAAGAGGACGACATTGAGCTGGAAAGAATTCGAGTAAGTTCTAGTTTGTCACGAAGAACGAACCATTTTCATCCCCTGCATAGGGTATGTAATCAAATGCTGAGGGCTATCATCAAACACTGCGGGGTTTTGAGAAGCGGGTACCGACCTTGTCCTTTCCCATCCAACAAAGGGGCACTCCATCTACTTTGGTTTTCATTCCTGCCTTATACAAGGAATCCAGATCCATCAGGTTACGGTAAGCAACCGTATTAGTGAAAACCAAGTCAGAAGCCGAGCTCTTTGTTACAGAACTACGAACGGCGCTTTTGATACCGTCAGCACCAATCACCAAATCAGTTTCATGAACTGTTCCGTCTTCAAAGTAAAGGTTATAAGCACCAGACTCAAGTGGTATGACGCGAGTGCATTTCTTATTGAGGTGGAGGGAGTTTGGGTTGAGTAAAGGCAGAAGGGCATCAAGAAATGTGGGTCTGTATATTCCAATTCCAAAATGAAGAGAATGCTCGGCGTACTACTGCTGAATGAGATCAACATCCAAGGGAAGGCAAACTGGATGACTCACGTTATAGACAACTCCATGCTGACCATAACCTGATACGAAGGTAAAGCTTCGCAGGGTCTTCTTATTATCCGTTTTCTCCATGACAGGCTTTAAAATACCAAGCTCATCGAGAGCCTTGATAGCATTGAGACCTATTGAAGTCCTCTGCATCAGTCGAGGCTATCATACAGATGACTCACCGAATCCGACACCTGCGCCCACTTGACCAAACCGAGGCTGCAAACTTCTGTAAATCCATGACAATATCAGAGAAGCGGTAAGGCATACAGCGGCTTCGAATACATCAGCATGGATGTTTTTCAAAGAGAGACTAACAGCACTGTTTATGATTCATTAGTCTGTTTTTGCATTTCAACTGGTCCTCATTACCAAGCTATACCGCACATTCCACCACCAACAATAGCAACACGAAAGTCTTTAGTAGAAGACATGATCAGTGGACAGAATAGCGGACAAGAAACTGTGGGGAAAACATCAGGCACTCTAGATGTTACCACGAGGGCGGTCCCTGCAGCCGTCTATACTTGAACTCAGGAGCCCAACAGCACTACTGTCAGTGTTTCATACCGATAAGGCTGAAAAGGCGAGTTGTTAATAATTTTGACCTAGAATACAGTGTCTTTCGCAAGCCTAAGCGGAATCGCGTGGCTACATAGAGGTCTGGGCTAGATAAACGAAGAACGAAGAAAACATAATATTCGACAAGGCTGAGGTCGTCATGCGAAAGTGAGGAATTTAGTTTTGTGGAGGGCGTCGATTACGAATACAAGGAAAGTGACCTATGTTGCAGCACCTAACGCTGAGTCCTAATAGTTGTCGCCCTACTGGGGAGAAGATGTGCTGGGCCTCATTTTAGGTGCTCTTTTCTCTACAAAGCGAACTGAGGGAAAACTCGGTTCCACATCGAAGCAAGCTGAACGAGCTGGTTATTCAACGACATCCTGACAAGTTGAAAATGTTAGCGGTTTTTCCCATTTCAATCATTCTTGTCTTGTCTTTGGTCTAGGTTGCTAGAGGACATATTTCGACTACGACAGATATATGGCCTGATTATTAAAGTCATCGGCATTATCTTGAACTGGATATCAAGTCTTCCTTTATATGACGTTATGAGGATTAATGGCTGCTCACTTTTTTGGACTGCTCTTTCAATATAGTCTTTGGAATGATATAGGCACGCTCCATTTAACATCCAGATGTCAGTTGGTCATCTTTAACCGCTATGACGACTTCAGCAGGCCTCATAAACTCGAATGAGGGCCTTTGCAAGGTGAGAGACCACGAACCAGTGTTCCCAAAAGAGAGCCTTGATGATTGAGTACTGCCAGTGTCTGATTCCTGTATTTCCTGACTGAACAAGAGAATACAGCCTGGACCGATATGCGAAGAATGAGCAAGAAAAGAGCTTGCAGAGAAAGATAGCATTTTGTTCAAAGAACTTAACTTATATTTCCAAATTGATCTTGCAAGAGGAGATGGACTGAGTAAACTACACATGACACTGCCATGTCTTCTCCCAATGATGTATTCTTTCATATCTCGATTCAATCCTTTGAATGGATACATATTTAAGTGGATACTCAGCGGAAGTTCAAGTTATGCTTCAAGTTCTCCTGGGCAATGCAGTTTGGTTGAAGATCTGCCTCTTATCCCTGACATAGTGGCATGTTATTACTACGAGCGTAGGTAGGTGAAGCTAGACAACTTTGATGAAAATCGAGTCACGGGTTGACCCCGATCCCTGATGGAACAGCAAATACAACTAGGCAGGTATCGAGGTTGGAGGCATCGACAGAGATATATATACAGACATATATTCTACATGCAATCATTCAGACACTGAATAATCCGCTGACCCGTGCTCGTCAAAGCGCCACCTTCTGATTTCAAAGCTTCTGAGGCCAATCATCAAAACCAAGATCAATGGCTTATGAAAAACAAGTTAGTCAACTGCGTAATAGATACCGACATCAATACGTACGCCAGGGCGGAGTGATGAATCTGCGGAAACGGGTCAACGGCTTGAGCAGCAAAATGGCAGCAGGGATGAGTAACGAACCTTCGCTGTTTGCCAGCTGCGGCAAGACCATCTAGTTTCTCGATGTCAGCTTTGGTGAGTGCCTCAAAAGCATTGACAGCGCCAGAAAAATTCTCTGTTATACGGCTGGGAGTCACAGACTTGGACAAGACGACCGTTCCCTTCATCACTAGAAACGATGAAAGAATGAGCACACGATGTGAATAACCCGAGGGCGATAATCACTGTGGTATCCAAGAAGGACATCAACGGGCTTTAACTTATGTTGTTCGGCGATGCTCATGATGTCAGCATCAGCAGCAAGAGGGGTGTTGGACGATCCGAGCGGAGAATACGCCTGTGGGACTATATTATGGGATTTCAAATATTCCAAGAGGCGAAGCTGCGGATTGTAAGGATGAAGCTCCAGCTGATCAAACATACAGGATCAGCAATCAAAATCCGATTCGGTACATAGATAGCGCATACCTGATTAACAGCAGGGATAACATTAGCCGTTGGGAGGATCTCTTCGAGTTTCATTTGTGAGAAATTAGAAACACCAATTGATTTAACTTTGCCTGTTGATTGTAATGATAGCGATTGATCAATTCAGTCAAACTATAGAAGAATCAAGGGCGATCAATGACTCGCCTTTCTTCTGAACGTCTTCCATCTGCTTCCATGTATCTGTCAGTTTCCAACTGTGATCAACGTCACGTCTACCGTCGGGAAGCACCGGTATGGTGGGATGATTGCCCTTGGGGTTTAGCGGCACTGGCCAATGGACTAGGAACACTGTCAACGGGATATGAGTCAATACTGCTATGTAGGCCTGAGCCATGACAATTTATAAATGCTCACAATCGAGGTAATCAGTGCCAAGATCGGCCAACGTCTGCTCGAGACTCTCTTCAACGCGAGAATGGTACGTGGACCACACCTTGCTCGTTATCTATCCCAAAATGGGGAACGTAAGTCAGTAACATGTACGCCAGAACCAGCATCGAGTCGGATTCGACTTACAAATAGCTCCGACCTGGCAATACCAGACTGACGGATACCTTCTCCCACGGCCTTTTCATTCCCATACATCCTATGAGATGATCAGCGTTCCCTGATATCATAGTTTTTCTTCAAGGATAGGTTTCGAAAGCACATCGCCCATAGAGTTATTCCACGAAACTCACCAAGCACAGTCAATATGTCGGAATCCAGTTTTGATCGCGTGTACAACAGCATTGACAACCTCCTCTGGATCAGATTGCCAGGTACCTGTTATCAATAACATGCGAGTTGCGGGATACAGCCAATGTCAACGATTATTTCAGTCGTTTGAAATTCGCCTGAGAAAACTTACCAAAGCCTACAGATGGAATCTCTCTTCCATCGTTCAACTTGAAATTTGGGACGTGAGGGGCCATGGATCTGCTGTTAGGAAAAAGTGCCATTGGACGCAACCTTTATAATGGACTTAGCGGCCCGCACAGACTCTGTTACCCGAACACCGGGACCGTCGGACCGAGACTTCAGAAATTCCTGGAAGCAACCAATTTTTGACTACGACCACGAGTGCGGCTTCCACCTTTTTCATCGAAGTTCCTGTGTGAGAGTTCATGGATCCTAACCACCAACATGAGAATTATTCTCAGCTGTCCTCAGCTGAATCCGAATAGCAAGCCACCGAATAGTCACTAGCTGAGCAGCCTCTGCATCTAATCATCATTCATATATATATTACAAGATTTTGGCAATTGCCGACTAAAGTGGCGTGTGCTAGCACATGAGCCGATCATGTGTTGTCTGGTGCTATCAGCATTGGTGTCCTTGTATCCAAACAAACAGCTTGTTGGAAAACCGCAAAATTGAAACCAGCGAGGATCACGATTTCGGCTGGACCGAGGACTATTGGGTCGTTGGAAGGAATGAAGGAGCTGTCGAGAGTGAAGAAGATGATATGATCTGATGTGTCCCTGTCGTCGAAGTGGGGTGGATAATCTAGACTCGGGCGTTGCCAGTAGCTGCAAACGCAACCCGGAGTATAGATTCCGTCAAACATTCTGGAGCGAGTCCTGCGTGCGGAAAAAGTGAACACGAGGTGCGGACAACAAAGCATTATATTGTTTCGAGCTTGACGCTGCAGGAGCAGTGACGCGAGAAAACCCTGCATTGGAACCTAGAACAGCCTCTTGGTCTCCTCGCATAGCTTCCCCACGAGGATAGGTTGGGTCTTGACACAACAGCATAGGATCACCTGGTGCTCCTGACACGCGATCATCTATCCCTAGCTCATCTCTGCCTTCAAGCTCGACCGCGTTTTTTGCAGTCCAAGAATATGAAAAAGGGTATTGCTTGTGAAGACCTTCTTCCTGTAGTACAGCATCAGATGGCTCCATGTGGCCAATCCTCGACACTACCTGTGGCAGATGTGGGGCTCGAATAATATTCACAAAAAAAGCCGACCATACCGTCAACCCCATATCGGATCCCTCCGGCTGTTTACCTTTTCCCCTTTCCCTTCTCCAAGGTAAGCTCAAATTCAGCTTACGATCTCGTGGACGGCTACGGCAACAAAATGCGCACACGACTATCATCCCTACCAGCCACACCACCAGATAAACTAAGGCTACAATTGTGCTGACTGTCTCATTGACATCAATTGTCCTTTTTTCGAAAGGTGTTTGCTGACTAAATGGTGCTCTGTCAGTTACTCCCTGGACCTGGTAATCCAAAACACTGACTCTGCAAATGTGCTGTTGACGTCTCTATGAAGAAAGAAATACATCACCGTTACTGTTCGTCGTGTTGAGTAAGCGAGGGGGATGAGTAAAGATGATGGTGATGAAGAAGGAGCCGCTATTCGGCATTGCTGTAAACAGGGCGGTGGGGGAATATCTTCTTAAGTAATTGGCTGTGATGTTTGATGGAAGCCGGTATCAACCGTGTGGGATCACAGTCAGGCACTCTCTGCGCCCACATGACTTTAAGCCCTTTTTGAATAAAATGAACGTATAGTTAACTAGACTCTTGTCTACACTATTACAGTAGTCATAGATATATCATATTGAAGTAATAAATTATTGGGAAATGAAATGTAATCTACACTATTGCAAATACATGAGTCATGTATTGCCTGATATCTCAACACATTCGCATCATACTACGCGATATTAGACTCTTCTGTAGACTTTTCCTTGAGCTGTTCATTCAACCCATACCGTTCATCCGCTACTGTTTGCATAGGTACCTCTTTCATCATCAACGTACTCAACAACCCCAAGGCAGATATTCCCAGCAGGGTCTGCCACAACACCTTCAAGGAGCCCGAAAATGCATCTCGCACTTGATCCCTCAGAGGTTCTGCAAGTGCTGCAATGCTAGTAATAGCACTGTAGGATAGTTCCAGTCCCCTGGGTAGCGACTGCACGAACGCCTCCGGAAGCTTCGCCTTAAGTTGATTCTCAAGAACTGTTGAGCCTATGGTTATTCCTAGCGCCTGTTTACAAGAAATCAATATCTCATGAGATAGACTACAGGAATGGACACTTTACCGAGAAGAACGATCGAATAAAGATGAATAGCCCCAGTGCACTTCCGTTATCGCTCACCGGAAGGGGGGACAGGATCGGGAAGGTTGTCACCACGTACTGGAAGTCAGCCTTAGATAAGATCTTCAGATTTACTCCAAGTATGGACCAACCAGCATCCCAAATCCAATTCCTGTGATAAACTCGAAGCCAACCCAATTTCTCACTGCACTGTTCACACCAAGGGTGGTCTGTAACCCCAATCCGATGAGGACGAAACCCCATGAGATGACATTCTGTATGCGGTAGCAACTGAATTTGGATGTTGTTGCTCCAATGAATATCGCGGCTGGTGCAACAGAAAAGCTATATGGAAGAAGGTCAACGCCGCTGCGGATGGGCGAGTGGCCTTTACAGGCTTGGAAATAGACTGGGATATAGACTAGGAAAGGCAAGTCAAAAACAGAAAATGTGATCAGGATTGAGGCCACTCACAAAAGGCTGCGGCTACTAAAATCCCGTGGATGGCCGTAGCAATATATCTGCTTTGAGATTATTGATTGAATAATGGATAAATGTTCTTTACTTGCCCACTGATGCTTGTTCGATTTTTGAGAAGTCTGATTGGCATAGTGGGTTCAACTGGCATGAACGTTTCATAGACAACGAAAGCTGCTACGCCCACGAGGCCTAGAATCAGGGGAAGGAGTACACTGACCGAGGACCAGGGAGATCGAACGCCTCCCCATGTCAACCCCAAGAGCACAGAAGTTGCCGAGGCAACTATGATTATATTCCCGCTAAATGCCTTGTAAGCTTTGGGCCATGAGGCATGAATTTTGCCACAAACATCCAGTCAATCCTTGCCAGCTTCTGGGATAGATTACTTTCAGGAACCCTGAGACTCAAGCAGAAAAGACAGGCAACAAATGCAATACCAGTGAGAGGGAGATTCAAATCTGCAACTTAAGTTTAGACAGGGCAGAGAATAGCTTACAAGCATCTTACAAAACAACCCTCGCCATGTCCAGTCTTTCCTCGAGGAAAATGCCCCTCCCTGTGAAGAATCATCAAGAGAGATTGACAAGGATTGAACGTAGAATGCTCACAACAGGCGGGCCCAAAGTACATGCAACGAACCATACCATACCAATCAAACCTTGATACATCCCTCTTTCATTGAGTGGAACGAGATCAGAAAGTATTATTTCTGTTAGTGCGAGGATTCCACCTACCCCGCTGCCTTGAACAACTGATAAATCCCGGATGAGATGACTGTCAACTACCATTTCAAGGGCGCAAAACCTACCGCGGCCACCAATGAGCATGTTCATTGACTGGGCACCCCCACATAAAGCACTTCCAAGAGCAAAAAGAAGGATACAAGCCAACAAGATAGATCGTCGACCAAAAATATTGGCCAAGTGTGCCGACATGGGGATTGTGGCAACTGACGCGAGTGTGTATCCGGATCCTATCCAAGCAAACTCAGAGCCACCAAAGTCAGCTACAATTGTGGGGAGAGCCGTCCCGACGGATGTCTATATGTTGTTGAGGAAGATGGGAAATTTTCACCAGATAATTATACTCACTGAGTCAAGGGCTGCTAAAAAGGTTGACAACATGATACAGGACATGGCCAGCCAGAATCTCATACCCTTATCCGAAGATGGAGACACGATAACTTCATTCTCCGTTGTCTCTTTCGACTGTTCCTGTGACATGTCTTAGGTGGACTTGGCAAGCGCGAATGGGCTGCAAAATGGACCCTCCGTAATTGTAGTATCAGTCCCACGATGTAATCATTGATGCTATTAATCCCTTGATGTAATCAAAGATTATGTCTAGGCTCCCACTAGGCGCACAGGTCTGTGCCGCTTAGTCATCCATCAGTCATGGGATAAGTCTGGTTATTAGGCTAAATTCAATGCAAAACACATTGGATTCAGAAATAAATTTGACTCAAATAACACAACTATGGCCACAGCCTTCCCAGCTGACTGCCTCCCTCCTGAGGGTTATTTTGAGTCGCAAGAGACCCTATACGTGTCAATAAATGGGCTAAATCAAGAGGCTATGCATTTACAACTCAATATGAGGAAAATAGCTTCTTAACTGTTTACTATACATACAATCGAAGCCGCCAGCCTCCCAATATACTAGACAAGCCCCTATGTGTAGGAAATTTTATGCAATTGGCCATAAGATGACTTGGAGGGCATGCCCTTCACATTATTCAGACATATTGGTATTTCGTTGGTGAATTAAACTGGAATTTGAATTTGCACTTATCCCATGATTGATGGATGACTAAGCGGCACAGACCTGTGCGCCTAGTGGGAGCCTTATGTCTATCTATATGTGTCATTAGAATATGATACACAACCATGTGCATCGACATCTTCAAAAGTGGCCGAAACAGTAATGATGACAAAATTGAATTCTCAAAGCCGAAACGATGACTAATTCTTCGCATTCATTGCCGGAACAAATCCTGTCGGTTATAAATGGGATTCGCTGACTCACTATACCACCAGACCTGCTCCAGACTTTCATGATGACAGACTCTACTAAGAAAATGTCCTACGGTGAGGCCCTCTCAGAGACTGTTATCATCTCTAAATCAAAGATGGCTCCATCCAGTCCGTTTGGGCAACTCGGGCTTGAAGGTTTCGAAAATCATTCTCGGTTGTATGTCGTACGGCACCTCAGATTGGGCGGGTTGGGTCTTGGACGAAGCAGAGGCTGTCAAGCATATCAAAGCTGCGTGCGTCGCTATCCGTCAATGCTTTTCAATACCTGATCATCATTGTCATCTACAGATATGATGCTGGTATCAACACATTTGATACTGCCAACGTAAGTTCAGCTTTTGAATATCCCCGTTCTTCTTACATATTTGATAGATATACTCCAATGGTCTTTCGGAGGTCATCCTTGGCAAAGTAATCAAAGAGCTAAAGCTTCCCAGAGATGAAATCGTCGTTATGACCAAAGCTTTCGGGGTCGTTGATCGTGATCTTACTCATAGTTGGGGCACCGTATCAGACCCAGATCGACAGGGATATGTCAATCAACATGGCTTGAGTAGGAAGCACATCTTTGATTCTGTCCAGAAAAGTCTTGAAAGATTGCAGTTGGATTACATCGACGTCTTTCAATGTAAGTTTGATACTGTTGTGTTGGTACCAGATTCACATGCATGTATGTAGGTCATCGATTCGATCCCGACACTCCTATTGAAGAGACGGTAGGTGGATACATACATAACATCTCTCGTATTTACTCAGATATTGTCAGATGCATGCCCTCCACGATGTTGTGCAAGCTGGGTGGGTTCGATACATTGGCATGTCTTCATGCTATGCCTGGCAATGTACGCATTTCTGCTGAAGTTGTTTATATTGATTGTGCTCAGTGTTATATTGCAGTTTCTGCAATGCAGAGTACGTACCGGCAATCTGTTGCACCTAAATCTCATTTCTCATGAACGCAGACTACGCCATCAACAACAAACTCACACCTTTCATATCAATGCAAAATCACTACAACCTCATCTACCGTGAAGAAGAACGCGAGATGTTCCCAACCCTCGATGTATGTTTCCGCATGTGCCCCGTTCACGCCAGCCCTTATCATCGTCCCATAGTGGTTCAAAGTTGGCTCTATCCCCTGGTCCCCCGTTGCTCGTGGACTCCTTTGCAGGCCTTTGACTGAGGTTACGAAACGTACAGGAACTGACTTTGCGGTGAAGCGGTATAATACCGAGGCTCCTAACCAGGAAATCATCAAGCGTGTTGAAGAAATTGCAAAGGCGAAAGGAGTCAGCATGGCTCAGTTGTCACTCGCTTGGATTATGAGCAAGCCCGGTGAGTATTCTATATGTTCTCAGGTGTCATGGGTATCTTGATCAAACATAACATTTCAGGTGTAACAGCACCCATAATTGGCACCACATCATTGGACAACTTGTATGACCTGGTTGGTATGTAGAAAATCTAATTCAGTCTGATGTTGATGTTTCTTACAACATTTCTCACAGGAGCGATTGATGTCCAATTGACCGCTGAAGAGATTAAACAGCTTGAGGAGCCTTATAAGCCTGTCAAAGTGTTTGGTCATTAATTGAGTTTCGGACATGGAAGCGGCAGTTTGATCTTTTGGTTAGACAGAATGTCGTCAGTAAAGCCTTCAGAATGCCAAATAGTTGAGTATTTGATTACTGGATTCCAACAGCGAGATTCAAAATCAGATCATTTGTCTCAAATTGGCGCAGTGGATTCGTTACTGATTTTGCCGTAATTGTTGATCTTCTTTCGAAATACCAGTAAATTTTATATACCATATGAACCACTGATGACATCTTTGTCCAAAAGTGTCTGGCATGATAGCGGTCGTTGCATCTAGTCCTGTGGTTCCTTCTGGGTACCATCAATTGAATTCTTTCATCCAGACAGGCAACTTTACCGCTGGTTTACATTTTGCAGAGGCAGAAGACAAGAGAGAGTATAATACTCCAGATGAAATGACTAAAGCTTGTATCTTAGAATAGTCTATTTGAGTTTATTCAACATTATTCAATTGAACTATTTGTCACTTGCCTGCGAGAAATTTCGAAACACATATGGAACAATGAGCAGAACAGCTGCAAAAACTCGTAGATATGTAAACATCATTTGTAAGGACGGACATGCTTTTGTGGTTGATTTTGACTGGGCTGGAACAGCAGGGTTGTGAGAAATCAACATCGATCATGACATTGTTATGACTTGGGTGTGGATTACAACATCCGCCAAATTCGCTTTATCTGTATCTTTTTCAGGGAACTTGCTGGGTTTCATGTGCACATGGATGGGGTCATGACTAGAGCAAAGCGAGGAAGAGCTCTGATCATCCTTGGAATCAGGTATTGTTGCCAATCTGGGAATCGCGAACCAGATATGAAAAACATCATTAAGATCAGCATTCATCAATCAAATGAGGCCAAACAAAAATAGTGTCATTCTATACTAACCTATACTAACTCGCTAGTCTATAGTGCAAAAGGCCTCAATTTCGTGCATTGCTCGAATATGTGTGTGTCCAGTGTCAAGCTCATATTCAGTATTGTATCTCTTTCCAAATGTACACGAAGACTTCAGCACTCGCGTATCATTGTATCCGGTTTTGGATAAGAAATACTGACGCGGAGATTGACTTGCGACAACAAACCTCTTCTGTCACTTGAAACAGACTCTCCTGGGTGCTCGCTTTGCATAATACCATTTGCGAGCGTTGTGGCGGATAATTCCCTCTGAAACCGATTCAGGTTATCGTGTGAATTAGAATATTGGCTTACTAGTGCCTGAAGTTGTCCAACCCTGACGGACGGCTCACTTTCTGTTCATTCTTTCATTCCAGTTTTGATACCTGCCAGTTAACTCCCAGTTTACGTTATCTTATAAACTTTCTAAAATTGTTGCAGCGCATTGCAGTTTCAGACAGCTTTATTACCATTTCATTTATCCTACTATCCTGGTTTTCCTGCTCTTCAGCCCGCAGGCTTTGAACGACAGACGACATTCATTTTATGAATCCTTCTGCCTCCCGTCCGAGCCCGAGTTGTTTCTTGCGGATGGGGCTCAGTCTGGGACTCAGTCTCGGGCTCAAATCGCCATCAGAGCCTCACAATCCCAGAGGAAAGCAGTGCGATGAAGGGTGGTACATCCCTTATACAGGAACATACGAGTCCCCGCCAGAACCGCAGCCCCCTAGAAATAGAGATCGGGATAGCTGGGGAGATCCAATTCCTGGTTTGGGCGGCGTACAGACAGCTGGAAATAACCCTTATGTGCACGATGATGACGTACAGGAAGAGAAATTATCCTCGGAAAAGCGAGCGCGAGGTCGTGTCCAATCTATATCATCCACCTACACTGCGTTAGATCATGGCAGGCCAGAGCAGAGTACCAAACGCAAACAATACGCCAACTCGCAATGTCTCTCAGCGCCGTCCTATAGTCCAGACATGTTAAGTGTTGGCAGATCCCCAACCCCTCATATTCCTCTGCCCAAAGAAAGAACACTTTCTCGTCGGAATAGTCTTGCAAGCCTTCTTACCTTCGGAAGGCCTTTTTCCTCTGCTGATCGCATTCTGAAGTCACCCTCGCGCAAACGGTCCTCCCGGCCTAACACTGGTGATAGCGCTGGCAGGGTCAGCACTCAGCTGTCATCTGCCAGCCACTGTCGTACGACTTCAGGGGACATGCATTCTGTGTGCGTCAAGCGCGGCATCATGAGTCCACTCCAAGTTGTTGACTCGCGCACAACCACGGACGAGGAATATTATCATTCCTATTATTCAACTCTTCTACAATCTCCTGTGAAAACCCGAGCTCCTATATCTGTCGGTCCTGTATCTTCCCCCAGCTCTGAACTTGCTACAACTTCCCAACATCCCTATGCTATCGCATTTCCCAGTAAAGAGGGCCGAGAATCAGCTCAAAGGGCTCGCCAAACACGTCGGCCACCTGTTCTTAATCTTATTACCCCTCGCTTACAATTTTCTGCTTCTGAACACGTCGCTCCCAATAATTTTCCGCAAAAACAAATCAGGGCATCTGTGTCATCCCCCAACCTCAAATCTACGAAAGGTCCATCAGATCAATCTCGCAATGTACCCAAAGGCATAAATCGTTGGTTGTCAGCGGAGACGTGGTGTGACGCACTATTTTTTCCACGACCACGACTCAAGATGAAGAACGAAAAGCCTGACAGTGTGAGGATCGTCAGCCTACCCGGAAGCCCTGTGCTTCCCACTGAGGGTGGTATTCAGATACCTAGCGTTCCTTCGAGGGTATTGGCTCATTCTATGTCACTCGTAAATTTGCAAGAAAAGACTCGGGAAGAGCATCGGCGGCAAAAGTTCCGAGGTGAACCCTTGTTACCTTCAGCTACAACATCACAGGCCCAACTCCAATCGGGAAGTAAAAGACCGAACACGAGCGGTTCTGCCCGACTGCCTCGTCCAAAGAGCTGGGCTTTGGATGATTTGGATCTACCAAGTCCGGTGCCTTCTTTAGCCAAGTGAGTACCTTGATCTCGACCACGCACTCGATCTCATGAAGTCAACCCATTTAGAGTTCTTGCTGAGGGTGAGCGACTGGAAGCTGAGCGTAAACAGTGGCGGAGTCAAGCTGAAGGTTCTTGGGGCTATAAACGGGCCCGGAGTGTCTCTCGCTCTCGCTCTCGGTCCTTGACGGCCAGCGGGCGGAAGAATTCCAGTGAGGTGCTAAGTCACCTAGAATTCTTGGCTGCACGCGCCGTTCACGGCAATCAAGACATCATTCCAGCCCTTCACCCGACACCAAAACACGGGAGAGGATGTTCCTCATCCAAAGGAACAGGCTCTCACTCTCAGGATACCTTAAACAGATACTCGCAAATGAGCTCCCTCATTCGTTCATGGACACAATCATCTAAATCACCTCATTCTCGAGATCGTTCATGGAGCAACCCACCAGCAATTAAAGCAGTCAAGTCAGTTACTCACGCGACCAGTACGCAGGCAGTAGAAAAGGACTTCCATCTCCACCACAGTCCCCAGGCACATAGGTCGCCTAAAAGTGGGGCACAACCCATCCAACAACCTGCGCCCGCACCCATACCCTTATCACTTTCCCAATCTCCAACCCCGTCAAGTGCTTCAGATGACACTGATCCTCTCGTTGGAATAGCCATATCTGCCCCATTCACTGACGAATTACTGGATCGTGAAAACCCTAAACTCGCTTCGCATCCGTACGCCCAAGGTGGACTATATTCCTTCACTCCCTCATCTCCAGTTCGTGAGAAACGTGCTGAGTATGCAGGTCCTCATCCTGTTCAGAATATCCATCCTCAAGAGATACCCGCAAGTCCTGCTGCCAGACATCGACTTCCACCACATGTCATTCTTTCACATCCTTATGCACGCGCCATCTCATCTATCGGAGATTCGTATGATGACAGATCGACCCAAAATACCCGACATGACAGTGATGTGCCTTCACATGCTCTAGCTCTTGGTATCGTGCATGAAATGGTTTCCGGTAACTATTCATCGCTCCTTTCGCCCGACGCCAACTTGGAGGGTGACATGCCAATGTCAATGACTATGACCGGGATTGTAGATACGGTGGGTGTGGGAGAAGCGCTAGCGTATGCCAATGAATACCAAGGTCAAAGACAAAGAGGAGAGAGCATAGGGGACAATGATCTGGCTGCAAGCGATAGTGTCCTCTTAGGTGGTTCTGTATCCGATTCCGCACGACCTGAAGTGGTTTCAGGGCAGTTTATCGCAAGGGTTTGTTCACCATCGAGGATGCCTGTTCAGTATGACGTTACTCGACCACCATGTCGACCTCAACGTAAGGTACCTTGGACCCCCGAAACCCTTGATACGTTAGCTTCTTCTCCACTAGAACACCAGTACACCCCAAGATTGCCAGAATTTATTCGGACCGCGAAGGCTGACCTCGCTTCGTCAGTATTAAACAACTCAGAGAATACATTAACCAGACACCTGCCTCGGCCTCGCGGTCCGAATGACCTTGGTAGATTCCAGGACTTGACCTACAAGCCTGGAAACACCGCTAAGCAGGAGCCTCACAGGATGGCGTCCTTGGGAGAATTTAGTTTGGATGGATCACCAACTCAACTTTCTAACATCCCCTTTGACCTGGAATCTCGTCGACGCCCAACGAGCAGCCTTGCTTCCTTGGCAGGGAAGTTGAGCCAAGATTATGAACAAATCTCCACCAAAGAGCGTCAGTACTCTCAATCTAGCGGTAGCTTTATCACTGGATCGTCGCGATCTCCGACTACGAGACAACCCAAAGATACAAGCCTGGAGTTTCTGTTCGAACGACCTACACGGAACCGCCTCATCAATGAGCATGGACCGACAGGATTCTCGCTTCCCTTTGAGCCTCAAGAGAACGTGCCTGAAGATGTGCATTCAATATCTTCGATTGGAACTGGGAAGGAACTTGAGACCATGGAGAGCGAAAATGAAACAGGTTAGCGTCTCTCATCCAGCGGTTCGTTTATGAGAAGAGAGATTGACTGTTGTTTTGCAGAGGTACTCCATGTAAAGCAAGTCGAAGTAGCGACACCTGCTGAAGTGGATACGGATCATCGAAGTTCCTGCGCTGGTCAATTGGGTTATCACACCGGGCGTGGTGAAATCGATGGTCCCCAGAGCGTATCAACCACAGCCCTCGATAGCGCACCCGTCGACTACGACTCGGAAGTTCCTTCCACCTACAGCAGCCCCACGTCTCCAAGCCCTCGCGTAATATCAGGTCTCTTATCTCCATCTAGTGACGAGGTCCGCAGTTCCTATTCCACCTCAACCATGTCTGGGCTTTCCGATTTCCCTGTTCCTCCTGCGAGTCATGGCATATCTGCATTCTTGAATGAAGCTACCGGTCAACCACCACTTTCGGAAGGGGAGGACCGCCCATTGGAAGTACAAACCTTGAATTCTACAGATCGCCTGACTTTGGGTAGGGGTGCTCATGTTTAGGGGGGGATAGTTGGAGCCTTTTCTAACCACCTCCGCGATCTTTAGTATCTTCATCGAGCATGGGTTCAGTTCTTATTGAACCGTTTTGATATTGAACGTCCATTATTTTTTCCCCCTTACATATGATACTTGACGGTATTTAATCTGGTTATTTATTCCTAATGCTAATAATTCCTGGATCTATACATATAGGTGTACATTTCTTATTCTTATTCCTTGATGACCTCTTTTTGTTCTTTGTTTTGGAAGGAAATGAATATGGGTTCATACTGAATTTTGCTGCTGACGCTATACCCAATATTGAGATAGTTATAATATGACAGCTACAACTTGCACCAAATGTATGCTTTGAGACTAAGGAGACCTCGCTTTCACACAGGTATCACTCTGATGAGAATCAAACGTCTTGATTTCCAAAGACAAAGATTACTTTCCTGTAGTTGCAAAGATTAGACAATGATAATGTATATTAATTAGTCTATGCTGTGTATCAATACATAAACAGTCCTTCGAAGTATTAAAATAAGTTAATCATCATACTGCGTCAACTAGAGAAAAAACCCCCAGCTCATCAGCATCCGACAAGGAACATTCAAACCGAAAAGAGACAACTCACATCTAGCGTCAACGTTCTCGAACTATTCACATCTTGATCCCGATAAAT
>Ga0153938_1000320_pt1 | contig 19008 bp, 20 predicted proteins | sample TSNY022MetaG_FD_104740 | JGI IMG/M metagenome (GOLD analysis project Ga0153938, IMG submission 104740) | Attine ant fungus gardens microbial communities from New Jersey, USA - TSNJ022 MetaG | ecosystem: Host-associated > Fungi > Mycelium > Unclassified | place: USA:New Jersey: Brendan T. Byrne... | reverse complement strand
GCCGGGGGTTTGCTGCAGCCGTTCGAGCAGCCATGTATGTCTCCCTCACTGCTCCTCCAGCCAACAGACGTCCTGTTACCTCCCCGAGGTTTCTCGATATAGATACCGATGGTGAGTTTTTTTGGTTAGTTATTTTTCATTTTCTGAGGTCTGTTTTGATTAGCCACCGATACCCCGCCTCTTTCTGCCAGTTCAGGCTACTCATCACAATCTCCTGGTCCTCTGTCTCCTCGCTTTCAAGTCGAAATTCCCGAGTCTTTCACAAAATCATCATCGCCTTCCCAAACGTTCCTTTCTTCGAAACAGCTTAGTCATCCTATCCGAACCAACTTGTCTGTTGATCACTTTGTGAATAATTCAGTACTCTCAGGACTGGCTCCCTTGAAATCCCTTTCGTCACATGACAACTTCTCTCGTCCTAACCCACGTCTTGATTCGAACGAGTTTCATCAAGAGTCCCCAAACCCACCAAATTTTGTTTCAGAAAATACCAATCATGAGTCTCGCCTCAGTATCAGCAATATCACCTCCCAGACCTACGATACTTCGCATCATGACTTCGATTCCGATTCCGAGTCCGAATGCGGGCTTGCCTATGCTGATCCATCTTTTGACGAAAACGACGATAATGTTCAAGCTAGTTCTACCGAAAACCAAAAACCCTCGATTCTTCGGTCCGACTCCGTATCAACAACTTACTCCCGGCGCGTGCGTTTCCACCTTGTGACAGATAGCGGTCGTAGCACAGCAATTTCTCAGGCTCTAGGAATCCCTCCCAAGAACCTAGACAACCTTGACTCTGTCCGTCAAAGAAGGGGTAGTATCAATAGCGTTGACACGACAAGCATTTACTCGAGAACGACAAGTATTGGCCCTATGTCAGGACGTTTTGCCGGAGGGGCCTTCGATCCAACAATGGAGACCGTGGCGGAGGAAGTAGTCATAGGTGAATTACCTAGTAGATCATCACTGGCATCTTCTCGCGGGGAGATCAAGCATCTACGAGAGGGAAGCTGGGATCAGGGCATTGGTTTTCCTACCATGAGCCCTGGTACCCATCCTCGTCGAAGTAATACCGTCCAAGTACCCCCTCACTCACCTGAGACCAAACTACCGAAACTCCCAGCACGAGCCAAGACTACTAATGACTACCCCAAATCTTTGCTCGAACCTGCGGTAACTCGTAAAGACAAATCCCGCAAGGTCAGAGCGTGTGTTCATTGCCGAAAGGAGATTGAGGATGGGAGGTGGATTCGAGTTGATACAGGAGGTGTCTTGTGTGAAGGGTGTTGGAAGAATATGTATCTGCCCAAGGTCTGTCTGGCGTAGCCTTCTTCGATCTTTGTTCAAACGAACTGGTTCCTGCAGTGCCGTCGTTGTCAATTACCAATTGAGAAGCAAGCCGTGTCATCCTCTGACGGCCAACTCAAGGGCAAATATCATAAAGACTGCTTCGACTGCCACGTGTGTCATGTCGGTGTTAACTTGGTTCCATGTTCCGGCCTTGATTGCTGATTTTGTGCTCGATAGCAACCGTTCCCAGACAAAAGTTTCTATGTTTATGATGGCAAGCCGCTTTGTGCCTATCATTATCATGAAGCCAACGACTCTTTGTGTGCCGCTGCTCGCTGCGGTCAGCCCATTGAAGGTCCTTGTGCTGTCTCGCATACTGGCGACAGATATCATCCTGAACACATGACATGCGAATACTCTGGCAGTATCCCCTGCACTGAACGCCTAACGGAGTACTGGGAGGTTGAGGGAAGAATGTTGTGTGAAAAACACGCTGCCAGTGCTGGAAACGACGAGAGAGATGGCGGAGAGTGGACACAGACCTCCAAGGCACAAAAACGAGTTACCAGATTCATGAATATTGCAGGAGGCTTAGGCGGAACCAGTGACGGGTTGAGTGATTTACTCTGATCATATTGCGAGGCGGAGAGGATACCTGGGTGCGATTCAATACCATCTTTCTTTTATCCCTGGTTTCCTTTTTTCCTGGTTTTTTGTTACCATGAGAACGGTTTTGATTTGACTACTTGCTCTCATGTGTTCAGAAGCATTGAGTTCTCGGGGACTTTTCTTACACATGTAACATTCTTTATTTTACCTCGAATTATGTGGGTGGACTGGATTTTTGGATATCTTACATTGGAGCTTTGTTCAAGTTGGACGATTCCTGGATGTTCCATGAAGCTTACATAGATACCTATTGTTTTGGTTTACCTGTTGATACTACTTCACTTCAGCTTCGCCAATAATGTTTGTTGATTTTCAGGGATAGGTATATAGTGACTTGGAAAACAGTTTAATCTGTTGGATATGTTTGTTCATGAATGTTTCATCTGAGTTTCGTAGTTTCTCTCAGAGTTTGGGCCTGTCAGAGATTCACTAAATGACTACAAACCTTGCATGAACATTACTGTAAATGTTTCAGTAATCCAGGTGCAATATTATTCATGATCAAGCATTACTAAAATATCAGAGTATATTTCCGTATTTGGAAGGATTTTCACTAGTACTACATATGTAGTATTAAAATTGTGGATAGTACTCTTTTTGTCCGGACATTCCTTCTAATATAGGCTAATGTCATGCCTTCGTGTTTCAAGGTGCTAAGGTGTCAGAGTTCTTGTGTTTGAGTTACTGAGTCCTTGAAACACTAGTGAGTGCTATCACACATTGATCCTTCTATCCATAAGAATAATCCAGCAACAGAACGCATCTGGCATATCTAAACTTCATACCTGACATCTCGGCGCTGACCACTTTGAGGAACTGTGGGTCCTCTGCTCATGAGAAGTCCAATGACGACATCAAGGCAAATGAGTATCATCAAAAGGACAATCAAATGCTCGGCTAACAGCAGCCGACTCCAGTGAATGTCAAGTTCCTGCGCTTTCCCCTCGCTTTCGCCTTTGGTCCTCCCTGAAAATTATCAGTGCACTTATGGCGCCACCCCGCGCCGAATACGACTCCCGTCGAAACGATATGGAAGCCCAGGACTGGGAAAAGAGCACCCATCTCAACTTCCCTCACAAACAAATCCATCGGAAGCTTAAGGTAAGATGCGCCCATTAAGCATCCCAACCATTCCAAAAAGAGCTTAGAATCTTCCGTAGAATCGACACATCCAGTTAATTGGGATTGGAGGTAAGCGTCATCTTCCATCAACAACCTCTTTGGCTGAGATTGAACAACAAAGGGACCATCGGAACTGCATTATTTGTACAAATAGGAACACCATTGACAAAGGGTGGACCAGGTGAGTTTACTATAAAATCCAGAAATTGATTTTCAGGCACGAAATGCACCGTTCTAGCAAGCCTTTTTCTTGCCTTCACATTGTGGTCTACTTTTGTCATGGCTATCAATAACTGCCTATGTAAGTTGCCAGCATGCTGAGTTCAAGAAGATGCTGACTTGTACAGCTGAAATGGTTACATGGATGCCTATCACCTCTCCTTTCGTGAGATAATTCCAACTATGAATCAAGTTGGAAGGAGCTGTTACTAAGTCGTGAGACAGATACGCTACGCCGACCATTTTGTGGATCCCGCCTGGGGCTTTGCCGCTGGGATCAATTTCTTTGTGTTCGAAGCTGCGCTGGTACCTTTCGAAATCACAGCGTTCAACTCCGTGCTCAAGTTTTGGACAGATAAGATACCTCTAGCAGTAGTTATCTGTTTCATGATAACGAGTTATGCGTGAGTCTTTAATGGAAGCGGGCATGCCAATCTGTACTGATGCCATTGTCAGCCTCCTCAACGTATTTGCTGTCAAGTTCTATGGAGGTACGCTTCCACCTATCACAAACATTGCATCCTTTCCTAAAGTGACCTAGAGTCGGAATTTTGGTTGGCCATTGGCAAGGTAATACTGGCTGTGGGTCTGATATGCTTCACTTTCATTTCCATGGTAGGAGGTAACCCTCACAGAGACGCATATGGCTTCCGTTACTGGAATCGTAAGTATCATACAATCCATTCCTCCTTTGATTTACTCAAATACGGCTCCAAGCATCCAGCGTTGCTGGTGCACCTTTTGCGGAATACATCGAGGAAGGGAAACTTGGGCGCTTTCTAGGTTTCTTGGCTTGTCTAATCGCAGCTTCGTTCACAATTGCTGGTCCCGACTACGTTGCAATGACTGCAGGCGAGGCTCAAATGCCGAGAAAAACTCTTCCACTCGCATTTAAAGGCGTCTTTTACCGTCTTACGACTTTCTTCGTCCTTGGGTCCCTCTGCATTGGGATTGTGGTGCCTTACAACGATCCAGATCTCCTCCGCGCCATTTCCGATGCTCGTCCGGGAGCAGGAGCTTCTCCATACACCATAGCGATGAATCGCTTGGGGATTCAAATCCTTCCGCATATTATTAACGTCTTTGTCCTTAGTGCTGTATACTCAGCGGGGAATAGTTTCGTTTACTGTGCCAGTAGAACATTGTTTGGCTTGGCCCTAGAGAGAAAAATGCCTCGCTTCATGACACATTGTACTGCACGTGGCGTGCCTATATATTGTGTAGGATCTACACTCGCTGTTTCCTTATTGGCCTTTCTGCAAGTATCTCATAATGCGTCTGTTGTTTTGACATGGTATGTGAATCATACACGATTGTATCCCTGAACCATGTTCCTGATAAAATCCTAAGGCTAATCAACCTCGTCACCGCATCACAACTATTGAACTATGCAAACATTGCGTTTACGTATATCCGATTTCATACGGTATGTCGTTCCACTGAGCACATCCGACATCCAATCTCACCTTAATCTAGGCACTGAAAAAACAAGGGATAGTCCGAGATACGCTTCCTCATAAGAGCTTCTGGCAGCCGTTCTCGGCGTAGGTCATTGACTGCCAAATCATGCTAGTGAAGCTCATTCACATTATCAGATACTATGCATTAGTTGGGACCTTGACCATGGCCTTTGTTGGAGGTTATACAGTATTCCTTCCCGGAAAATGGGACGTCCCATCATTTCTTTTTTCTTACACAATGATTGGTGTATACCCTATTTTATTTGTCTCCTGGAAAATAATTCATCAAACTGAGGTATGCAAAATGCTTATCCCACTACAATCCTCGCCTGATCATGACTAGTGGCGAAACTTGGAAGAAGTTGACTTTTTCGAGAAGGAACGCCATCAAATCGATCAATACGAACACGCAGATGATTGAACGATTGGCATTGGATTGAGTTCCAATCCTGGTTACAGATCATTTCTGGGTATTGTACATATGTATGATGATGAGTGTAATTAGGATGCTGGAGAGTCGGTCGAGGTTTGACCCTCTGTACGAATAGCATATCCATAGCCACCACCAGGCGCTCCGGGGACGTCTCCGGGTCCATCGTAGTAAAGAGTTGAGACATCATAATTGCCTGGAAAACGACATTAAGCGACGAAGGGGAAAAAGGTGAGTGGTTGACGTACCAATAAATTTCCAGCCATCCTCCTTTACATGGTATAGATTACATGTGTTACCGGAAAAGGCATCACGATGTCCGGCAGCAAAGATGCTACGCCTTCCGAGTTCCTGTGCCTCCTCGTCCGAGAGGTCCCAGCGATATCCTTGATCTAGGACACCATACGCGAATGTGCTTCCTGATCCAACAGAAAAGAGATCCCCTTTGAGGCGAGTACCGTCGGAGTCTACATAAAATACAGCTGGCCCTGTTTTATCCCATCCACAAATCATAGTTCCCTTTAGGGTGCAGGATGATTAATCAAAAAAGTTTGCGAAATCAAACAGATACACGAACCATGCTCAATCCCATACCCTTGTAGCTATACACCAAGTTGCTCAAATACTTGCTAGCAGCTGACACAGAAATCCGTTCGCGGTTACGGAGCTCATGCAATCGGCAGTGCATCCCAAGATATGTTTCCCAGAACTGACAGTCCGCTATAAAGGTCGGAGATTCAAGCTGAAGTCCCAACATCAGAATTAGACAGACACACCTGCACCTCCGGCCATAGTTCCCAACAGATATGGGTTAATCTCAATGACCTTCTTCACGGTGCCCGAGGCTAGATATCAGATGAGCGACAGATCCTAGTACGGAAGCTCATCACACACACCGATATAGCTTCCTGCTGTTGCTCGTGAGTCTACTGCCACAATAACACCACCCTGGAATCTGAAAGCTAATGTCGTCGTGCCATGCTGAATTTTGATTCTACAGTTGGGATCAGCGTGGTCGTTAGTGTGTAGTCGAAGAAAAGCTGCAGGCTTCAGTAAAAGTGAGCATCGAGGACTTCTTTTTTGAATGATTTGAAGCAGATACACACATCTGGTACTGAAGGAACGGTGAAATTGGGTACACCCTTGACCATGTTACCAAAACCCGCTTGGGAGCCCCAAATAGCGTCCGAGTACTCATCCTCATCAGCCGAGATGAGTTTCTTGGCCCGCTTTAGTTGCGAGACTGCACTGCGTGTGGAGAATTGATTGACAAAGGTGTTCATGGGAGGACAAAATGACGCGGCTGGTGTTACGCGTTCGACTTTTGATCAGTTGTTTGTCTGAATCATGACGCACAAACAATGACCACTGATTAATTACTTCAATTTATCGTCAACTGCCTATTCATTGATCCTCTAATTTACTAGTACATTGTTGTCCAGTAAATATTAGTGAAATGCAACACTCTGATCTCTTTTTGAGTGGAAATTGAGGATTAGATCAGACACAACAGACAATGGTCACCAGGTGTACGTTATACTCTTTTCCGGAAAACACAGGGGCCCAAGATGATATACGTCCCTACGTGCTACGTAAAGGATCCACACCAATTTCATCGTTAGGGGTGTACCAGTGCTCTAATGTCCATGTTGTTTATGATGTGACCAGCTGGCCAGGCTTTCCGTTGTGGTTTAACTGCGTGTACTACGGCCCAGTCCTCGATTTCTTAGGTTTCTCGGGAAACCCCAGCCACTCTCGTTCTTTCATTGAGTGAGAAACTGGAGGGTCATCTCGACTAGTCCCCCCTGGAAAACCCATATTAACGGAGAGCAAATCGTTGTTTAATCTCTTAAATCCCCTGTGATGGATTCATGACTAGAAAATCGTTGATGTAGCGGCCTTGTAACATGCTAGTTTACTATCTAATTGTACTTCACCTACTTCTCGTCAGAAGTCTCTGGAATGAATGGACGGAGATATTTGTTCATATATTCCTCCGGGGCTCCTGCAACAGTACCATCCTTTATCGCCATATTCATCCTGTCAACGTACTCTGTCTTCGGTGTACCTTCCTCTAACAATTCCTCATTGATGTAGATTAACGCTTTAATCTCCGACTTCCCGGCCGAGTCAAGGAAGTTTATGGTATGGTACTCTTTGATATAGTGATGCGGGACGCCTTCGTATCCGTCAAGAATCCTTTCATCTGACTCAGACAGCTCGTAGGCAAGGCCATAGACCTGATCGCCTGGAGACCGCCGAATATTAGCAAACCCTCTCTCGCAGATGAACCACTTCCTGTGGACAAATTTCTCATCCTTAAGCAATATCACAGACTGAACAACGTACCAGTCTTGGATAAACCCAATACCTAAATACTTATTTTCGGGACAACGGCGATGCATCTGGTCTAGCCACATGTTACTGCCATAGCCAAAGTAAACAGATCGTTTCTGATTCATGGCGTGAGCTAGCTTTTGATAAGTTCCCACATCTGGAGTGGAGTGTTGTAGCCTGGTAGGTAGTGAATAAAAATATCGATCCAAGTGGCTGTGTTAATCACATAATCAGGCATCATTTCTCAGATTTTTCTCAACCTTTACCAACACACTGGGACCAAGGATCATCACGCGTGAGGTCAGACAATGCCCAGGAACTTAGAAGAGGAAGAAAGTAAAAAGGCCTTCCCGTTGGCTTCCCCCGATTTGACGAATGAAGTACGTAACGACGGAAAACATTCCATCACATTCTCATTCGGGTTCTCTAGCTTCTCGACCTCGTTCAGCAAGCCACCGCCTATAAACAAGTCAAGAAGGGTGCTAACGAATGTGGGTATGCGCTTGAGGATAGTGCATAACTCGACTAACTTGGATTTGATCAGCTACCAAGACTCTAAACCGCGGTATTGCAGAGCTCATTATCCTTACAGCAGATACAGAGCCACTAGAGATTCTGCTTCACCTTCCTCTTCTCTGTGAAGAAAAGGTATGTCAGATCCAATAGGTTTTGTGATATCTATTTTAGTGATTCGAGAGAATCGTAGAACGTTCCTTATGTCTTTGTTCCCAATAAGGCTGCACTCGGCCGTGCCTGCAACGTCTCTCGTCCAGTCATCGCAGCTAGTATTACCTCAGGCGATTCTCAATTGACCAGCCAGATCAACAGTGCCAAGATCAAAATTGAGAAGCTTCTCATCTAAGCACATCTTGTTAACAAATATATATATATCCTTTACCAGTACTTAAACTTGTCCATTTCATTGGATAAATCTCTCCATATGTGCGAACCATTATCTGAGTGTGTTGCGGTCCGAGTCACTGCTGAAGCTGTCAACTGTAAATATTCAATTGTCCCACAGAAGATAGCAAGATTTACATCGAAAGACCAATTAGCACAAGACATACGACCCAGAGATACACAAGGCCAAAACTATTTAGGTATATGCTCTCGGGCCTGCTGACGAATTCTCCGTCTCGAGACAATCAGCAAGACAATGAAAAGTAAAAGAATTTATCGTCACTCACTCGTAGGCGATTTTGTCATTCCTTCTCGATGTATCGGTTACCAAAACTTTTGAGAAAAGGTACAGCCAAGACTCACTTAAACATCGTATACGCATCGCTCTGGGCAGGGTCATTCACATTGGGATCATTTAAAAGCTCTTGGATGCCCAATAGAATCTAATCAAGGGAATTGAATGACATTCATGAAATAATGAGATCCAATTGCCCACCTGTTTAATCGTGATCGCAGGCTTCCATGATTTCTCTTCGTCAAGAATGGAAAGGCACACAGTCCCGGAGGGATAGACATTAGGATGGAATAACGGAGGAGTGAACTTGCCTAATCCACCGTGAGCCGTATATTATATTAAGGACTCCAACATTTGATACGCACATTTCGGGGGCTTCGAAGGATAGTCTTAGAAGAGAAGAACACATCAATCAACCAAACGATGAGAAAGGGAAAATACAATACCATCGGGAAATGTCATCATGAGTTTGAAAAGGCCACCTTCCCAGGCCGTCTGTAATAATTTGAATGAGCTCTTGTGTGCTTTTGACAACGGTGTGGTTCATGCGTCAAAACACGATAATGAAATAAAACACGTACATTTGCTTTGCCGGGGATACCCACTTCCCATTCCATCAGATTCATTGAACCATCCTGCGCTTTCATTGGCTTAGCGAAAAATCCCTAGGATGTGAGGACTGATGGTCAATCAGAGTTGCTGATAGGAACACTCTCAATCGAAACAGTCCCAGTCTATTGAGGACACGACAGGACAAAATAATCTCGGGACACTCTATGCCATCAAGACCCAACGTTGCGCAGGCATGCAGATAATGCGGAGGGTCACGTCAGATGCACTGGAACACCTGAAGCACTCACAAAGGGATGATCTTTTCTCCACTGCTTACGCTCTTCCGCAAGCCGCATTCTGCAGATTCCCGACATAATGGAAACTTTTTGGAAGATGATGAAGTAGAACGCAGCCGAAGTGGTGAGCTCTCAAGACCCGACGCGCTTTTATAGAGGCTGAGTCAGCGTCTTCCGATACAATTATTGACAAATAGGCTACCACTGCAATGTCCCTCGATATGGTCTAGATGCCTCTGGATTTCATTACCGATTAATGCCCTAGCCAACATGTCTAATAGAAGGAAGAGCATTTATTAGAGATATGAAGGCAATCAAGAGATCTTGATTTGACGATTTGCGTTCAAGGTCACCCATATAAGGCAAAAACAATACTGAAACGTTTTTTTCTAAACATCGCTATCAATCTCTACAGAAAATAAAATAAATACGACGACCCACCGAAGGAATGGCTTTCTAACTCATGACAAAATAATTTGTTTTACCTGTGGTACTCGGAGATACATGCTGGCTCCAGTTTTGGAAAACTTGTGTAGAGGGACATCCGGACCTTCATGCACAAACTACGAGCAAAACCAAAAATAGTGTCGACAGCGCAGTCTATGATCCATAATGCCCTCGGTATATTTTGCACTTATTCCATTACAGTCCTTCTAAACTTCAATATTTATGCAGACCAGTTGATCCTCTAGAATTACCAAATATGTATATGTACCTTCCAGTTTAGGAAGAACATTGAACTATCTCCGATGCACGCGCCGCGAGTGTAGATAGAACGGGGACTGAGAAAGTTGTATGAGTAGCACAAACATACGAAGCTCGGTGAGCTTTTGAATTTGATCTGAGTGTTTTGTATCTTGTACTATTATCAGCCCATATGAAATATAGACGATGGTCAATTATACCTAATGGTAAGCCTGGACATCCTCGTAGCTTCTAATGGGAGATGCAATACCTATAAAGCGTTGATATCGGTACTCAGAGCGGTAAGCTCTGATTCATTGGTGTTAGAGAGGCGTGAGCCTCATTGCTATTTTAACTTTTGTTTTTTCCTTTCTGGGCACAAGCCCCTGCCATGCCAATATTGGTTATGACAAAAAATTATATCACACCCAAAAGGACTTTTCGATCGGTGGCTGCACCTCAGTCATCGTTATCTTCCTGAGACTGAGACTGTGCGCTTAATAATGGAACTCCTCGTGGAAGATGACATTGGTATTAATAAAGGACAGGCTTGACTGCATAGCAGCACGCTCGAGAGAGAAGAATGTATTCGACTATCTCAAGATCTCAAGATTCATACTGGCTGGGCTGCAGGTGACAAAGACGAATTCATTTTCGAAGAATCATGACGTTCCAAACAGAAAGACCAAATAATAATCTAAAATCCCTCCTGTCCCAGAAAAAAACACGCATCGTGCCCAAGATAGCATTACGCCGCATATGTAACGTCATTTGAGTATCTGTATTTAATCAGAGATCAAATATGGGAGGACAGATATCAAATCGTTTTAGCTCACCGGAGGGAAGGCTTGCTAGGCATATAACCAGTCCTATCAGGGTCAGAACGACCTGGCCTCTTGATCATTTTTGTTCCTTCGACGACCTCGAATGGATTGAATTGTTTCAACGGCCTGGAGACCCACTTATCGACCTTGGGAGCTTCGATGTGGCTGGCATCGGACGCTATATCAGCCGTGTCGATCGCACCGTGTGATAGAGACGATTCATGAGTGTCGACATGGCCGGCAGTATTCCAAGTGGAATCGAAGAGACCAGGACTTGCAGCAACTGTTGGCGCCAGAGAGGAACTGAAAGCAGCAAGGAAGGCTGAGAGGACAAAGACACGCATGAGTCTGGCATAGTTTGAGGTACTAGTGAACATGTTTGATAGTTATAGAAGTGGAGACGAATCGGAATGAGTGAATAGCGTGAAGGGAACGAATGTGATAGCGATGGTAGTGGTGGTAGAAGTGAGTTGGAATAATTGCGGTTCAAGGAAGGGTATTTATCTCGTCGCGTGGAGGCTGACCAACTTACATTTGTAGCTGTCCGCCGCATTTTCAGAGTCACAGAGTAAAAGTGTGAGAGTTGTCTGATCAGACACCGAGGCTGCCATGGATCAATGGTAGGGCTTAGGTAATCCACGAACTAACATCTCTCCACTGAACCACGACTGGCTAGACAAACCGTTTCTTTAGCAAAGCAGACATTGTACCGTCTCTCGCTTCCGGAACCTTCCTGTGTTTATTCTGTTTGTTTTTTCTTCAAAACTCTGGGCTAAGAGTATTGCATTTGTGGCAGATTCCTCCGTGATCACAGTTACCAGGTGTAATTATTAGGATCATTCATAAAGCCTCTACGTGTTAAGTTTTACAAATGGCGCATTCTCAACCTTCGATTCTGAATGTACACACACCTGCATCGTCTTTTGCAGTTCTTCACTCACGTATGTTCTAGTTTTGATTCTTGCTACTGCATGCTCACTGTGGGTTTCGTAATGTACAGTGAACCAAGAAGACCTGACAGCTTTGTTTGATAAAATCAATAGGAAAGTTCCAGGTGGACAGCGTGTTGAGGCGGGATGGCTCAAGTATGAGTATAATGGCACGGCGTGGGATCTAGACGATGGTGCGTCTCTTTGTTTTCTTGGGAATTGAGTATGCATTCACACTTAATCTAGACTCAGACTATACGATATTTACGTGGAGACAGCAACAGCATCAATTTGATTCACCGAGAGTTAATCCGAATGACATAGAACGCACTCCTAGTATAGCCATTGGTGAACCTGGGCCAAGTAGACTACCGGTCTCTTTCACTGCACCGAGGGAATCGTCGCCTACACTATATCTTCATAATCCAGCCCACCCATTGCCTGTGTCTCCAGCCTACAGGAATCCCTCTTACTATGTTTTTCATCCTACACCTATGCCTAAGGGATCACCTGCGCTGTCTACTGCAATAAAACATAGCCGGGGTAATCATAAGGACGATGATGGGAGGGACGGCATACCAAAGCTTGTAAAACAGTTTGAGAAGTTCCACAGCCAGAATGGAGTGAGGACAGTAATGGGAAGCATTGGGCCCGTGGAGAATGGCATGTAGTTCGACTTGATGTCAGAAAGAACCCAAGCTGACATTCGGTGACAGTACGAATGCTACTGAAAGTGGGATATAGACATGTGTATATATCTCGGAGATTTGCTCAGAAGCATGGATTCGTACCACGCGATGCCAAACCTGGAAATTACGGCTACGGGGGCTTGGTGAACATTGGGACATGGCCAATTACACTGGTGACTTCGGCCTCTTCAGCCTCTGCTCATACTAGTGCAGATATGCCGGAAGGAAAAAGTCTGTTGCGTGGTGCGATTGAGTCGGGGATTGGACAAAGACATGGACGCGGGGGGAAATCACCCTCGCCAAGCAATCAATCAAGGTCCAACCAGGCACTTAGGGTGATCAGCCCCTCGTCTCTCAGGTTACTTGCGGATGTTGATGTCTCTGCTTCGTTCAAAGGAGAGGAGGGGGCGGAGCCAACGGTGACTAATATAGAGGTTTATCTGGCTGAAGAGGAGCATTTCGACGTAGTGCTGGGTCGGTCGTTCCTTGAGAAACGGCAGATAAAAACGAGTTCCATTGATCCTACGGAGGTTGTGTGCCTAGACACTGGGGAGAAGATTGAGTGTGAGCTAGTGATATTGAAGGATGGACGAGGAGAGATAGTGACAGTAACATAACCCTCACGTGACGGAATAGGAAGAATCTGCTAAATTGTGCGTTTATTGTTGACATCATGTCGGCGCTGGGCCGTATTTTCTATCGTCTGCCCGCATCGCAGCGGCTATACTCGTCTTTTGGCAGCGGCCGTTTTTTTAATTCATCGAAGACACCTGTCGTGGCAGCGAAGAGCAAGTCTGACCGCTCAGACAGCACACCCAAGGACTCCCCCGCTGCAGCAAAAACGCAACAAAAAGTTGGTAGTGCTCCAGATGCTGCGCCACAGGAACCTGCTTCTGAATCCACCAAGAACAGTACGGTTTCTCCATCACCCAGCTCCTCATCCCCCCCTGCACACTTATCAACCCAGCGCAGCTATATGAGTTCACACCCAACTGTCAGCTCCAGGGATTTCAAGATCCACCATTTCTTTTCGTTGCATCGGCCCCTTTTGCTCATCTCGCACCCGCTGTCAATTTTTGAATCTCCTCCTGCTGATACACCGCTCTTCCGTTCCCTGGCATCCCTCAGTGACCGGGTGGATACTCCAGATACAGAAAAGCTCTTGCAATTGACAGATTGGAGTACAGAGAAGATGCCTAAAGGCCTATCTGTGTTTTTGAATCAACATGTGGAAACTATGATGCAGCTGCAGCGTTCCATCATAGTCGCTCGAGCCGGGGCTACGGTTGATTGGAAGAAGACCCTCAAGGTGCTTGGGATCGATAAAAGTGAGGAGCCAAAGAGAGACAGTGTGCGAGAACAGTGTGACAGGGAGGAGGTGTTGATGGATAGCACCAAGAGAAAGAGAAGAAAGAAGATGAAGAAACACAAGTGAGTGTTTACTGATAGCTGACACAAGGTTTATTGACGCTAATGCATTGTTGCTCAGGCTCAAGAAGCGTAGGAGGGTGAGTTGGCTTGCTTCAGCATGGGCACTAGACTGATTTTTTTTGCAGCATACTCGTGCTCAGCGTCGGAGGCTTCAGTAATCGAATTCGTTTGTCAGATACTTTAACTTGCCCAATTTAGTTGTTATTGAAGGATGGGGTTGAACAACTTCAATCCCAGGGTGACGCACAATAATAAATCTCCTTTTGTTAGAGCCCTGTGAGATGATGATTAGTCAGCGGGTGCCAAAACTTAGGGGGCCCCTTTCTTCCATTCAAATGGACGACTTTACCCCCCGCTATAATATCACTTTCAGCCTCAATCTCACTTCCTTCCTCGCGTATTTCCCTACAAACATCTTGGTTAAGTTTATGGACAAACTCAAGCCATCACTACCGACGCCTACCCAACTCGATCTTATTTCACTCCCAGCCACCACTATCTCTGATCCACTCGCAACGACAAACGACTGGGATGTTGCCCTCCCCCTCATCACCATGGATTCTAAAGCTGGAGAAAACACGCCGTTTGCTTCCTCTCCCGAAGATGACAAGTCGATTTTGCTTGGGCCTCTGGGGTTCTTCATGTCAAAATACATACTTGTCTTGCTCTTCATGGTAAGCTTCTGACAACCGTTTGAATTCTTGAAGCAATCTCATGTGAGGTGTCATCAAGGGGTTCGTTCTCCACAGGCTACATCATACGGTCATCCCGTCTCGGATAGCAAGACGAGGACGTTTGAGGCGTGGACCACGTTATTCAGGACGGGCAATCATCTTTATCAGCGTTTATCGTTCGATGTTTCCAATCGACCTTTCCAAGACGTATACAAGGTTCATGCTCCAATTTCCGACGTTGTATTGCTTGCTGAGAATGTGTATGTTGTGGGGGCTTATCATATTGCAAACGTCTGGAATATGTCCTCAAACGTTTCCGTCTTGGATGCCTGGTGGAGTGGTTGAGATTCTACAAAAATTGGGAGATTGGGCTGCGCATAAACCAATGGATGATGTTTGTTGGATCAGCTTTTGTTCGTTGAGTATGGCGTACTTTGTTGAAAGCTTTGTGCGTAAGCTCGACGAATTGGCGAATGGGGTTATGGAAGAACCCTCCCTTGGGAGACAAATTTCTCCATTCAATTTTGTATGTGTGTCCACTGCTCATCCGTTTGTTGAAATATTAATGCTCGGCCAAGGTCGCACACTCTTTTCTACTTTATCTATTCTCATTAACAGCCTCCCACGTACACAAACCAGACAGACTACCTGCACGTCCCGCCTCGCATGCTCTTATCACAATGGGCATCCCCCTCTTACAATTTACAATCTTTCATGTTCTATGCATATCGAAGAAATTCTCTAATCATCGACTAATTCCAACTGCAGCCACGTCGTTACTCGGTCTCATACATTTCCATGCTACACTCATTCTACGAGGCTACCCAGCCATATTCCTTCCTTTAATGACAAATAGAGCAAAAGAATCTGGCAACATGTTTTCTGGCACTGGATTCCAATCAAGCTATCCCAACATGAATTATGTCTCCTGTATTATCGAATCCGCCCTTTTGCTCGTGATCTTCCTCACGGTCTTTCTCAACGTTGTCATACAACTCTTTGTCAATGGAAGAGTGGATCATGTGTTCACAGCATTAGGGATTGCCGCCTCGGGTGGTATTACCAACAATCATGATTCTGATCCCACACAGTTCTCGTGGTTCGATTTACCATTTGAAGAAGAGTGGAGTATTGTGTTATTGCGGATGGGTACCGCAAGCCTTGAGGCTACGGGACTGAAAGGGTGGGGAAATGAAGTCGCGCCTATAACAGCGCCCATCCGCGCTCATTCGCGAGATCTTCGCAGACGTGGACGGGATCCTGCGGCACCTCCACCTCAAGAACCCTCAATCACGTACGGAAGTATACGTATGGGTCGGTCAGGTGTAGGGAGGGTACTTCCTGGATCCCGGTCAGTTGGTCCACGTCCTACCGATTTTCACACTAATGGATCAAGAGGGCAAGTGGGGAGGCCAACCGTTCAATTGCGAGGGTGGAAGAATGAAGTACGGGAGGTTGATGCGAATGGGGTTGCATCGACGCGGAGAAGATTGGCTCGCCAAAGATGGATGAGGATGCGCGAATCCGTCAGGTTTGCAAAAACGATGGGTGGTGTGTTAGTGGGGTTGGTGAGGTTCATGTGGTTCTGCGCGTGGAGAAAAAGAAAAGGCTTCAATGGTGCTAGTGAGGATGTCAATGAAAGGTTAAGGAGATCTCGCACTGGTGATAGTGCTCCAGGTCATGTATCTGACCAGGTGAATAATGAGGTGGACCAGCAGAGAAGCGAAAGGGCGCTGTATCAAAGATTCTTGAGAGGAGAGGATATCAGCGACGATGACGAGGATGTCGTGGTGGACGAGAGTGATAGTACAAGTGACTCGGGAGAGGGTGAAGAGATTTCTGGTTCTTCAACTCCTCTTGACAAAGCAATATCAGAGTTGGGCGAGGAGTTTGATCAACATGAAAAACAAGAAGAAGCTATCGCGTTGTTCACCGACCTCGTGAAGTGTCAAGGTGTAGATGAAGGTTCTCGACTGGTATGGGGACACCTCGCTAGGGCGACAGGTAGAGAAAGCCCACCTGGACCGCCATTGACGAGGAAAAAATGGAGTGAGTTAGGGAGGAGATGGGGATTTGCATTTGTGAGTGATGCAGTAGAGGATGTTTGGGAGTTTGATGGTGATAGTGGAGATGCTAGTGAGAATGGACACGACGTAGATTTGGCCGATCGCGCGATGTGCATCATTTGCACTTTCAGGCCGAGGGATGTAGTCAGTTGGCCTTGCCGGTTAGTGTCCTCATTGGTTTGCCATCGTCGCTCATTGTAGTATGCGTAGGTGTTTGGTGATGTGTGATCAATGTAGAGAAGTGTCAGCTACCAGGGGGTCTCCAGGAAAACACCGTTGTCCTTGCTGTCGGCAGCCGTAAGTCATGCCTTGTCATCATATTCCTTTTCAACAAATACCTGATGTCCTTTAACATAGGATTGATGGTTATTCGAGGATTTTTATCCCTTGAATGTGCAATCACTTTCAGACTCTTTCCGCTTGTATCTTGACATCATGGGTGTGGTTGTACCCGGATGTGCCATTGATAGCTCGCAACTGCACGTGTATACCATTCTCGGGGTGGCAATACTTGGCGGAGGTGCATTTTCGGTTTAATTGGTTGACAGGATTTCCCCAGCCCAAAGAAAGGGTGGGGTGAATCTCCTATACGTATTCTGAATATATCATTATTAATTAAACAGAGCAAAGTAGTCGTCTCGGACTAACATGTACTGTCAATCGCTCGTTTACTACTTATTCCTCGCATGTGTAAATACGTGGTCATACAGTGATACGAATGGCATATTCATCTAGCTTTCATATGCGTAATGCGCATTAAGGAGATGTTGGCTTCCGTTGGGCCTGTTGAAAATAGGGATTTACTGGAATTGCTCTAAGATTTTGCAGCCATACATGTGCAAGCAAGCCTATAGTGTAGGAATTTTTGATGACATGTGCTTAGACACGAAGATCTGCCAAACTCTCATCAGCATCAGGGAAAATAAAATGGGAATGGGAATGCCGCATTGGACAGTGTCAATCAAGAACAAAATGAGAAAGGTGGTTAGTCTACAAGATCAACCTTTAAGAATAATCTCAGTGTACACGAGAAACTTTTGTGGATTTCACAGAAGGCCGAAAGCAGATAAACAACAATGTACTGATATTTAACAGGGTGCAAATACATCCCCATTCAAGTCCAACTTGCCGAAAATGCCAAAGCTCCGCTCATTGTCATTCCCTTTCCAAATCTGATCATCGTACTCAAATGCAAAGACGGAAACAGAAGTGTCATCACGGCAAGCACAATTGAGGTTGAGCAATGCAGAACGTTCATCTGCGAGTGAAGCAACAGCAACGCCGTTCGAATTCCCCCGCGATGGCCAACCCGATCTAATAAAAGACAAAACGTTAGCCCTTCATCCAAGATTCTCTGTCTGTAGGCCTACTCTGTTATGAAGAGTTGTTTACTACCACATACGGCCCGGAGTGCAGGGGCAGCGGTATGGATCACAAAGTTGCCAGTTTGATCGGAGACTGTGTTTGTATCATAGAAAGCACTACTCAAAGAATGAGAAATTCCTTGAAAAGAAAAAAAAGTTCGTCACTTACTGAGCATTGGCTCCGACGAAATCGCCCTGGCAAAATACAGGGTTATCGCGAATCATTACCCAGGTATGGACGGTGGAGACTGGGGTGTTGATACCAGCATTCCGGAGGGTGCCTATTTAATGAATTTAATGAATCAGATCCCATACTACATGGTACATATCAATTTCAAAGAACTGACTCTGGACTTGAAAAACCTTGTTCATGATATTCGCTGGGGTATCCGTGTTCTGTGTGTGTTAGTCGAGATCATCAAAGAGAACTACTATTATCGAGCACTTACTACCTCGTTACCAATACTCAATCCTATGTATCGCCCAGCACCGAACTGGCCGACTGCGCTGATAAATTGATTGACTTGGTTGCTGTATCCCACACAACATGAGAAATTTATGAAAATAAGCATAAAATCAAACCACTTCACTCAATGTCTCCATTACTAGCAGCAACAGTTCCCTACATAACCACGCCGAAACTTCTCAGTGATGGTGTGAACTAGAAAAACCAGTTTACCTACATCAAAATATATGCCAGCCATGACTTGCAACCCTGCAGAAGCAGCGGCAGAAGAAGCCAAAGTGAGGGCGCTACAGTCGAAACCCTCAATC
>Ga0153938_1000316_pt1 | contig 19138 bp, 18 predicted proteins | sample TSNY022MetaG_FD_104740 | JGI IMG/M metagenome (GOLD analysis project Ga0153938, IMG submission 104740) | Attine ant fungus gardens microbial communities from New Jersey, USA - TSNJ022 MetaG | ecosystem: Host-associated > Fungi > Mycelium > Unclassified | place: USA:New Jersey: Brendan T. Byrne... | reverse complement strand
GACGCGGCCTCTTCCCTGAGGACCATAGATGCCTGTGGAATGGGCTTCGTCGACGATGAGATAGGCGTTCCCGGCTGGAAAGATCTCGTCGATGACCTCTACCATTTCAGTCAGAGGGGCAAAAGTGCCGTCCATACTGTACAGACTCTCTACAGCCACAAACACGCTCTGTCCGTTTCCCGTGCGATTCCTCGCCGTTGCGAGTGCCTCACGCAAAGCCTCGACTGAATTATGAGTAAAGGGGACCAAAGCATCGACGCGAGAAGCGCGCATTCCGTCGTGGACAGACGCATGGACATACTCGTCATACACAATCACGTCTCCCCTGTGCGGGATACAAGAAAAAAAACCCACGTTGGCGTCGAATCCGGAATTGAAGAGCAGAGCGGCTTGGGTGTGGAAGAACTGGCGCAGGCGATGTTCGAGCTGGGTGTGGGCGGGGCTGTTGACGAGGAGACGAGAGCCGGGTGAACCGAGGATGAGAGGTGCTGTTGAGAGTTTGGAGAGAAAGTGGGTGCGGAGGTGTTGCGAGGTGGAGAGAGAGAGGTAGTCGTTGGATGCAAAGTCTGTTAATTCGTAGGGTGGAATATCGGGCAGGCGTCGTCGGATGTGTCGTTTGTCCCGCGAGGTGAGAGCGGTTTCTAGTTTTGTTTTCAGTACGGTTTGTGTTGACTTGATAACTCTTTCTGTCATGGTCAGGTTCAAGGTTTTTTTTCTTTTTTCAAACACCACACACAGCACTGAGCATGACTTAGAATCGCTGGCTTCTCGTCGAATTCATCGCTGCAGTAAACCCTACCCACCCACTCGACGCAAAATCCATCCACAACGCTCTCAAACAAAGCATTCTCGCCAATTTCGGTGACTCTGGGTGGGGTGCCGTTGGGTTTTCCCTCACAGGTCAACTTCCCTATGTCGTTTTTTTTCTTTTTTTCTGACTCGTTTTTCAGTAAAGTACTTTTCGCCTGTGACGAATGTTGCTATTGTTCGGGTGGCGAGAGATAGATATTCTATTGCTTGGGGTGGTATCACCCTCCTCAAGGAAATCGGCACTGAGAAAATAATACCACATGTCGTTCACGTCTCTGGTACTCTGATCTTGTCTATCTATTTCCTCATACTCACTCTTGGCAGGAACCATCAAACATGCCCAACTGGCTGCTATCGCGCACAATAGACAACTCGTTGCGCGCCTGAGGGCAAAATCCAAACTGCCTGGTAAGAAAAGAGTTCTCTTCTTCGCGGGGCTAGCTGAGTGATTTTTTGTGTAGATTCGTATACCCAACGTTTAGAACAGAGTGAGCTCGAAATCAATGCCCTGAAGGATTGATGGCCTGGGGAGACATTTAATTCAACAATTTGTTACGAGCACAGTCTGTTACCAACGCTGCCCACTTTGGTGAATCCAATTGGCCTCTCTACTTGATTACCTGGGGCTGCCCAAACTTAAAAGCTATCACCGAGCTCATGTCGTTGATACCTGTACTATCAGAGACTCCAGTTCCAGTTCCGCCTCTCAATTTCTTCATCGTCCTCACACCAGAAGCGCCAACACGATCTCAATTTCATCCTCGGTATTGCCCAACCCCGAAAACTCACCATCGTCCTACTCCCCTTCTTCTGCAAATGAATGAAACATTCCCACCATCACCTTTTTTTGTAGTGGATGAAAAAGCAGCAGGGAGTCGTCCTACTAAAGCAGGGCGTGATAAAGACAGCGAAGAAAAGAAGGCAGCGAAGAAGAAGGCGAAGAAGGCGAAGGAGATTGAGAAGACCAAAGATGAAGGGACGAGTTATCCTTCTTTAGATAGGTATGTTCGATCGAAAAATTTGGTCCCTGCTACAGCCTACTTCTCGATCGATCTCGGATTAGGTTCGTTTCATTTCGTTTTTGTATCAAATTGGAGGAGGAACCGAACCGAGTGTGGAACACGATTGTTTTCCTTGTATGAACACTACTCTCTCTCCCTCTCCCTCTCCTGTTTACACAGATTTTTCGAACGGGTTCGGAAGACCGAAGACCCCGGGTAATAACTGGCCAACACCATCACATCACATCACATCAGAAACAAGTAATGCAATGCGCCTGACCCTGTTCGCTTCTTCTTCTAGTTCTAGAGAAGGCACGACTTTTCGGGTTTGCCTGACCCGATTCCCTAATAAAAAATAAAAAAAAACAAAAAAAAATCACAATGAGTCCTATCTGTCTCTTCAAGATTGCTTCACAAAGCGCCCGCGCGGTTTTTTTTCGTTCGTCAAGGTCCATACATAATTTCTCGACGCTGATAATAGAAAAAAAAAGTTGGCACTAAACCGAATCAGGGGAAAGCCCTCAGGGGTTCAGATCATTCTTCTTAAATTAACTCGAATGTGTGGACCCTGTCTGCTAGGGTATTTAAGAACTGGCTCCCCTCCCCCTTCGTGTGTTCCCTCTCTCTCTCTACTTCCACTCGCTTTTTTGACCTTTTGTTTGGTCTCCCTCACATTCTTTTTTTTTGGTGTCTAGTCTATAACCAAACCAAATGAAGGCTTCTACGAAGACGTGTCTCGTGAATGTCGTTGCCCTCGTGGCGTTTGTGACCTCTTTAGGGGGTGTCTTGGCGGCTGACCCGACGACTCCCATGTATGTCGGCTTTGTTTTTCTTTTTTTGCTCTCGCTCTCAACACCATTTCTTGAATTTGTTACTCTAGGTTCAAGGGAAAGTTGTTGATTCAGAATATCCTCGACAACAGTATGTCCCCCTCCTAAAAAAAAATCGCAATCCTATACTGACTTGTATCGATTAGCCAAATGTATCACAGCCGCTTCCAATTCTGACGGTGCCCCTGTCACTTTACAAGGTTGCACGGGTGCCGAATCTCAATTATGGGAGTTTAAGGATGGCGCTGTTAAAGTTTTTGGGAACAAGTGTTTGGATGTGACGGATGGTAATGGTTCGAATGGGAATAACTTGCAGATCTGGAGTTGTGTTGACCAGAGTACGAATCAGTTGTGGGACTATGATATCGTGAGTGGTCCCCCGTGTGTGTGTGTGTGTGTGATCTCCCTTTAATGTTCGTTTGTTAGTGGGGATATCGGATTATCTGGAAGAACCGCAACAAGTGTGCTGATCTTTCTGAGGGAAGCACTGCTGACGGAACTCGCGTATGTTGTTCATCCCTCACAATGGTCCCTTTTTTTAATTTCTTCCAACTAGATTCACCTTTGGGACTGTGTCTGGAACCCCAACCAAACCTGGAACACGGGGTACATGGTCAATGCCCTTCCTCAACAGAGCCAAGAAGGCCAATTCGGTTCCAACAACTGCGGTACCGGTTCGAGCCCAGACTCCAACTGTCAAACCTTATGGATCAAGTGAGTTGTTTGTTCTCCATTTCCCCATTCCCACACATGAAACCTGACCACGAAAAAAAACTCCCCTCGACTTGGCAGTGGCCCAGATGACTTTTGTGTTTTCGCACCACGTAAGTCCTATCCATAATGAACTCAGTACCTAAATATATATCTCTCTTTTTACAGCTAGCCCCGGGGATATCGGCAACACTGAGGAATACGAAGTTGCCAGTTGCACAAAATCAGGGTATGGCACCCGCGTTATCCCAGACGGGACGTTGGACGGCGTCCATTTCGTCGAAACCCCCGACTACGTCCAGATCACCGCCGTAGGTGATTTCACCCACGTCAACGTACTCAAAGGCGATTATGGAGGTGAACTCGATTACCGCGGAGCTACTGGCAAAGGCAACCCTAGTATGTCGTTATATTCTTCTACATGAAAACGAACCCATTGATTATTTTTATTTTTATTTTTGCAACTTTTGTGTAGTCGGTGGATTGGTGTACGGTAACACTTTCCACCAGGGCATGCAATACCACGCCTGGACTAGCTTCATATCCGATTCCATGTTCTGCATGCGTGCATGTCACGGTCCTCGCGCCTCTGAATTATGTAATAACATCTACGACGAGATGGGTTGTGAATGGGTACGTTTTTCATTCATTCATTCACTCACCCATCCCTTTCAAATTCCTCATAACTCGTTCTCTCTCCCGAAACATTGAATACAGAACATGCCCGGCAACTACGAACCCGGCGTCTTTGAAGAGTGCCAAGGCGATGATGCGTATGTCCTTTCTCTCCTTCCTTTTGTTGTTTTGACTCTCATTCGGGCGTGCGGGGGAAATCTCTTTAGCCTCCCAATGGGCGTATACGGTACTAGCACCTTCCATCAAGGCACACCTCCTACCCCTGCCGCTCACCCTGCACCCTCTTCTTCCAACTGCCGCACTATCCCCTCCGTCACCGCCGGTCCCGTCCGTGCCAAGCGCTCCTTGGAAAAGAAGTTCGCACCTGCTTTCCCGAAACAAACACCCCCTCCTTAAATTTCGAGGTCATAAATTTTCGTTTAGATGGACATGTTGCAAAATAATTTGTCTCCTTCTGCAATAGGGTTAGACTTTTTGGTCGTATAATCTAATCAATCTATCATTGAGCCAATTTGAGTGTCTCTAGACTGCTGGCATGGCAGATACCATACCAAGAATCCAATTTTATTACGTTGAGTACAAGGAATTAACTACAGGATAAGCTAGCAAAAACCTAGACAGCAATGGAAAAGGAAGTCAGTGCAAAGTAAGAAACACTGAATTCTAGAAAAAACATTGGACAAACACAAGGTGAGCAATGAAGACAGCACTCAGCGAGGCATTCCGCACTCCTCCTACCTTAACCATTATTCACATCACTCCCCTCGTCAATTTCATCCTCAACAACACCAAAACCCAGTCGCCCGTCAATAATATGTCCACCTACTAACAACCCGTCCTCATACATCCTTTTCACCATCAGATCCCTTTCCCTCTTCATCAACACATCGCTCAACCTCAACCTCATTTCCGTCTTATTCCCCGTCGTCAAAATCGCTCTGTTCACCGCACTATGGGCTGCCAAATTTTTCCGCAGCTCCACTAGTTGAAGGTTCCAGATATCCTCACGATCATATCTGCTGAGAAGAGGAGGAACAGGGTGAAGGAGGTAGTGATGGTGCATGTCTGTCACCATGTGGTGTTCCGTGAGTAGTTTAATCGGACGAGATAAGACGAGCTTACGGCTTAAGTAGTGTTGGCAATGTAGAGGGATCTCGATTCTCAACTTTCTATTCTCGGAATGTATACTGCCTGCAAACCGGCGTAATCCACCCATGTCAACATGAGTACCCTCAAGTATGAGAAGCTTCAGATTCTTAAGCATGATCAAGGCAGGTATAGCGTCGTCGTTGATTGCCGGGTTCTTGCCAATTGAAAAGTGGACCAGTGTACGCTTCAGTGGGATCAGAAGGAAAATCCTATGTCGAGATGGACACGATAAGTTGTCATTCAAAAGATGTTAGAGATACCTTACGCTGCGTTCGCGAGATTGGTGCCACTGAGACTCAAATCTTGGAGCGGAAGACAATGAAGGTAGACCATACTGTCGTCCTTCAGTGATACGTTATCACAAGATAGCCTGACCAAATTCTTGAAAGCCCCGTGTAGATGCAACTCTGTCAATAAGAAAAAAGTAAGCATGGAAAAAATTGCCATACATTCAGATATACACACCTCGGAATAGATCAGGTGGTCCGATGTTCAATCCATTATAGTCCTGAAGTGAAGGGCCTAACAAAAGTTCTTGAATGTTGGATACGGCAAGGACACGCATTAAAGCTGTGGTCAGTAGGCCTGAGTATTATTAGCTGACTGAGTAGGAATTGTGAATAAACGAAGACATACCATTTCTCCCCAAGTATCGCGCAAGAGCTTGCGGATCCTTAGTGCTATTAGGTATACGAATCATCGGAGCTACTTGTTTAATTCTCTCCATAAGCTGTTCCTTCGTACGTAGAACTGCCCGGGGTACCGAGGTATCAACAGTAGGAAATACAATATGTGGCCTAGGTGAAAGAAACCAGGAAAACGAATCCGAAGAATGTGCAACAGCTTCTCTTTGTGCCAATCTTTGATCCTGAGTCGGTCCGAAAGATAGTCGGCCCTCGTCTCGAGACGAAGGAAACTCGTCAAATTTTAAGGTTTCTCGCTTCAATAAAACCTCAAAACTCCTCTGCGGACTCCCTTGGACCGATTTCATCTTTTTAGGCGGTCCTTGCAAATCGCTGTCAGGATCGGAGTCATCGTCATCAGCAGCAGTATTATCATGGAGTTCTTTGCGCTTGCGTGGTGAACGAGCAAGAAGACGTGAGTCACGAAGTCCATTGAATCTCCCGAGTAATAACTTATCCACATGACTAGAATCAAGAGTGACGGTAGCCTCGATGCCTTTTGTGGTACTATTGGATGCGACAGCGTTTGTCCCCAGAGTAGCAGCATCAGACAGATAATCAATATTGTTATTTCCAGTATTCGAGGCGCGATGGTGGCCGGATACAGAATGGAATTGTTCCTCTCCGCTCCTAGATGCAAAACTAGAGCTTGAAGACAGAGACGAAGAGTTACTTGACACGGTAATGTTTGTGCTAGACGAAGTCGACGTAAGAGACGTGTCAGAATCCGAGTCCACAACGCCTTTATCATGTTGTCCAGCACTGGGGGTACTAAGGCACTGTGCCAAAAGTCTTGCAAATGGATTATTGACCGATTTCTGAGATAAAGCCGGAGCCTTGCTGGATATCAAGTCTTGGTGTAGATTATGAATATATGCGCGTGCAGGGACAGAAGGGCAATAACAAGGGTTGAGAGAGTCAGCAACGGGCTGTTTTGGGTACGGTGGCATAACGAGCAGGCGAATAGCAGCGAGAGTAGGAGATAAGATAAGATCAGCAGTGAAGACTGCCTTCAATCTCCGATGAGATATCGGATCATCGGCATCACCTATCTACTCTTGAGAGTGATTTGACTAGCTGAAAAATTGGCCCTGAGAGTAGTTATGTGAGCAAAAAGCACTCCACGCATGCGACGACTCACTGTCTGCACATGACATCGCGCAACACATCTTATGAAAGAGTGAGCAGACATGATGCAGTGTAGTCACTCACCTAAGGCTCAGATCAAACGCGGCCCTCCTGAAAGCTGGGCAATTTGAAACAAAAGGCCGAGTGTTGGATCGACTTTCCCGTCCACAAAATTTGAGAAAGTCGACTGTGATGAAGATTTCACAAAGTCCAGGGCAAAGATGCAAGAGCGTCTTGATTTAAGAGTTTTCAATGTTATCTTTGAGCTTCACAATCCAACTGACGAACACATTCAGACGATGCTCCATAGTCATTGCTCCAGCTGAGTTGCTGTCCTGTCGTCCCATACTTACGTCACCCAGAACTCAAAAGAACAAAAGATTCCCAGCTCGAAACAAAAAAGCTGCCTCGATTTCAACAGATCATCAGCAAGTTCGAATGCATCCAAGAATAGATAAACAGTCCAAATTCAACTCTCAATCATCAAAACCATCCGACTACCATTCAAGTCCTCATAAATTAAGCAAAATCACATAAGAACACAGTCCTTATGTTTCTTCTTCACCACTCTATCCTTTTCCATCGCCTGCCTCCGCGCCTGTTCATAAGCCGCCTGCTCTCGTTGTAGTTGGATATACCTTTCTTGTTCGTATCGTGCAAATTGCTCTTCTTCTGCCTGTAACTGTCTAGCAAGTTCATGACTATCAAACATCAGTGTTGACCTGGAACTCAACATTCAATCACACTCACTCAGAGGGCTCAACGATCCCAGCAGCGATTTCCGCAGCAGCCATAGCTTCCTCAGCTGTTTGACCAGCAAAATCACCCCCCACAGGGATAGCATGGCGGAAATCACTATCGACCCAGACTGATGAACTTCCATCCACGTCTTCTAGACGTTCCCACACTATAGAAGATTCGTGTTCGAATATCTGGTCTGTAGCGAGGCTGTATAATGTTGCTTCTTCACCATCTTCGGTGTCAGCGAGATCTGCGCGGCTGTTGGAGTTGTAATTGGGCTTGTGAACAGTCTTATAGATTACTGAGAGGTGGGAGTTGCGGAAAAGTGCGTAAAGCGTGTACGGGCGAAGTGACTGAACGAGATGGAAGAGACCATGATATGTTAGTTGTGAAGATGTGGATCCAAGGAATCGTCTGACAATAATCGCTAATAATTACTGCAAATGAATGAGCCACCAAGGTAAGACGAACCAACATCCTCACCATCCTCAATTTTCCTTTCTTGTTCGTCTGAATAATGGGTTGATCCATCTTCCAGACGACCGCTACCACTCACATTATCACTTCTCACCAAGTTCTCCTCGTCCAAGACCAACTTGCCACCCGTTAAATGATCCACTTCCGCAATTAACTCCACTGCCCTATCATAATCTCCAACCTTCGTCACCACTCTCCCCTCCTCTGAATCAGGCTCGACTAACCAGCCATGCACCAAGTTAATCTTCGCTTTTGTAAAGAGATCAAGGCCTCCTCCTGCAGCGTGAGCTGATGGTCGAAAAGACGTCGATGATGTAAATAAGGGATTCAGATCCATTCCCTCTGGAGATCCCCCAAGTCAACAAAAACTGTAAAGACACGGAAGGCACACTCACTCTGAGTATATGGCATAATTTCCAGTGCAGAGGATATGTCAACATCGGGACTACTCCTCAGCAGGTATTCAGCAACTAACTGAGAAAGGAATTCGTAAGAAACTGTTCTTCTTTCAGGCGGAAGAATCGTAATGTTGTCCCGCAAAATCAAGATATTACCTATGTACACATTTTCATTGGTTTCTTTCGAGAAATCCACTCAATACGTATGAGGCTTACATATAGCAATAAACGAGCAAGGTCTACAGACAGATATGGAGTCAAGGCAAACGGGGATGCGCAGATGTAAGAGACATACCCGTTGAAATTCTGGGTTATAATCTTATATTCTTTCTTTTCCTCTCCTGGTGGTCCAAAAAAGATATTCTTGAGATACCATACCTCAGCTTGGGAAGACTGCACGCTTGGTGTCGTTTCCAGCTGTGATGCCATGCTGCCAGTTGCGTCGTCGTGATATCAATGGCGGTAACAGCGTCAGCCAAACCTAAGTGCGAGTAGTCACGTGTGACAATGAAAAAGATCGTCGAGACTTGCTTATTTTCTCCCAGAATGGCCTCACCACGTTTGTTCCTCTCTCACCACTTTACACGCGCCCTCTCCACAGCTACAAGCACCTCCAACGCACCACCCACTCACTACAAAATAACGCTTCGTCGTTCCGGCATCGCGCTTGGAGACTCCGTAACCCGCACTCTCGAAGCTCTCGGCTTCCATAAACGCAACCAGATCGTCTTCCACAAACACTCTTCCGACATCGCCGGTAAAATCCTCAAAGTCAAAGAGTTGGTCGAGGTGCAGAACGTATCTGCGAACGAGGTCAGGAATAAGTGGCAGCAGAGACAAGAAAGGAAGGCAGTGAGAGGGTACAAGATTGTTCGGAGTAAAAGGGATACGTTTATGCGAATTTAAGTCTTCATTGTAAGCAGCTCATTGGTTTTTCTCAAAAAAACTTTTGACTCTGATAAAAAGAGGTACATTGTCACACCCATTAATTCTCTCAGAATCTATCCAGTAGCGCAATCCTCAAACAGGTCATTATGATAGTAATCAGGAGCCATGACCAAAACCTGTGCTCGTTCACGGAGTCTTCTCAAATACTTTCAATCAGTTGGAGGGGGGGGCTTCAGTGCTCAAGACCACGACTCAGCGTTCATCAAAACTAGTCTATCAATCCACCAATCCAAATATATTCCCAGGCTCATAGAGGTTTTCTGAGTGTTATCATTCTTGATAACGTAGCCAAGTCTCACCTCAGAAGCCTACACATGTCGACGTTGGGGACGTCGCGGATGGGCCATGTAAGAAAACAAAGCTATAACCTGTGTGACGTTTCCTGAATCACCGGCCACTCCAAGTTTGAGTTTCAAGGTCGACGATCTCCTCGATACTGGTGGGAGTATCCATGGTGGAGGTAATGCCACCAATAGTGTGATACTTGGCGCGGTCACTGACCTGAGGACTGACTGTCATTAAACTGAGCATGCTTGTACAGGAAAGCGAGCTACTTTGTATTGATGCACCATTGTGTTTGTAATAATACGAGCAGCGGAAATTCGGAAAGAGTGAAGGAGTAAATGCTACCAACATCTTTGATCGAATGAGACGCTTCAAATTCCAATTCATGACGACGAGAAGTAACAACATGTCCATTCTTGCAATGGATGGGGGAACATGCCTGGCTACAAATCTAAAAAATGACTTATCAAGGGCATTGTGATGCCATTAAAGCAAGGAAGGAGCTTCTTCTCAAGCCTGAACTAGACATATGTATTCACCAGTCAATCAGCCAAATTTCCATTATTAATTAGAGTCGGTTTCAAGAAATCACTAGAGCACTCCATCACTCCTAATAGCACATTGACCAAAGTCTCTCTTCATAAGTCCTTCAGGCTTAGGCAGGATGTCCTGATCAAAAGAAGCTGAGTGATCAGCTGGATCTTATATCGATCAGACGCACATATTCAAAGATTCCAGTAGGAATACCCAGCGTCACGCAAGCGTTGGGAGAGTCCTAACCAGAATCAACATAGATCAATCTTCTTGGCGAACAAATGAGATACTCACAACAATACTACCGACATGAGATTCGACCGGGGCAGCAGAGAGCAAGAGGTCTGTTCATAACCGATGATTGTGAAAAGGATGAAGGGTTACAGAACCATTGGCACATACATGCTTGTTCACGAGCTGATGGTTAAACAGGGTGAGTAGATTTTGCTCCGGACAACATGTTTGGCTTACAGTATCCGAGCTTGACGACGGGTCAGTAATGGTCGAAAAAAAGTGATGAGCGTACAACACCTTTTGCAGATACGCGATGGCATTTAAAGCGGCTTGCTTATATGCGACAGAGCTAGATATCTTGTTAAAAGAATTTAGCACAGTGTCGAGTGTTGACTTACGCATCCATGTTGTATTGTTTCCCATTACCATCTGACCATGAGGATTATTCGTGACCTTTAGCTCCCATATAATGCAAGCTTACGGATATTGACACTGATTCCTTCAAATACGAGCTAACGAAGGTGAATAAGCACGATCAGAATCAGACAACAGGAAAAAAACCACCTTTTGGGAATATAAAGGGTCAACTGGAGACGGCTATTAGGATCGTTAGTCAGACTCACGAGACGTGAGATGACGGGGAAGGGGTACCAGGAAAATAGGTTGCTTCAGTCCAAATTTCTCTACGCCATCCTTGATAATGCTTGTTGATAAGGTGACAACACCAGCCTAATGACAATCTGAGTAACAATCAAGTCTATGCTAAGATACGTACCATCTCGATCGCACCACAGAACGACATCTGGAGGCTAAGAAGTCAACCATCTCTTTTCCTTCCTTATAGCACAATACTCACTTCACCCTGTGAAGCGATATCAGCATCAGATATAATTGTCAAAATGGAAGGCTCACATCGCCTTGAGAGAAATGTAAATCCCCGACCGACAAATTTGCTCCCTGAATGAAGACAGGGAAATAGCACCGAGAGCCTCTTCCCATGAACGTGAGTCCAAAAATAGGGTTATACCTCGTTGAGAACAACATACCTGGAGAGGTTCTTGATCTGTACAAAAACCGTCAACACAATACAGACAGATATTCATACAACTTATCGCACGTCACAATTTCCCCCATGTTCGCGCCCAGGAATCGTTCTTGCACCTTCCTTTGCAATTTTCTCGAAGACGTCTTCTGGGAGACCTTGGCCAACGTAAGCTCCTTGCGGTTCAGGTGGAAATGCCACCGGAGGAAGGGATTCTGCATAAACTTGAATGAGCTCGTTCTCGCGTTTGTTCCATGCTAAAAGGAGCTCTGGTGAAGGCGCAGTCCCTATAAGACCTGGATGAGAGACACCAGCAAAACGAACGCCAGGAATATGTCGAGAGGAAGCATAGACACCTCGATAAGAATTAGATTGATTTGAACTAGTTCTGAGAAAAGTTGACTTACCATGAAGGTCCCAAATGGCTTTACAAGCCCTACTGTTGAATTCCCTGGAGAAGAGACCTCCACCGTTCTCGAGCTCGAATATACCCTGCAATCAGAACGCATAAACGATGATTCTGGAACAAGAAAGTAAAAAAAAAATACTGTAAAACCCCATGGCATATTCTCGAAAGGAACGACTGGAAGACAAAATCTTTGAGAAGAGGGCTTGAACAATGGATTGAATGTACCATCCAGTATGTCAACGACCAAGCAATCACCCGGCTCTGCTCCTTCGACAGCTATAGGTCCAGAAAGGTTATGTACCTTGGTAAGATCCACACTTTTGATGTCATCGCTGCCTGACGAACAGCGCATCAGTCATGAATTTCAGAAGTCATCAAAGGATTAAAAAAACACACAATCGTTGTTGCCAATTTGGCCACCAGTCCAGTCTGATTCCCATGATCGTAAGATCCTTCATGATTGCGAATAACTCTTACCGACACATTCCACTTTGAATGTCTGAGAAAGTTTTGAGCTGGATTTCTGCAACGTTCAACTGAGGAGGCTCACTTGTCCTGGTTTGACTGTGACTACGGGTGGAATATCAGGACTAGAAATCCATTATTCAATGAACATTTATCCACGAGGAAGCAGATACTTACTGCCAACGATTGTGTAAGCCCTAATATGAATATAAGTAAGGAAATGACTAAGTCTATATTCAGAATGCAGAGTGATGCCCTACTTTTTGTTGGTCTGCGGGACTGAATCAAGTCAGATAGCCAGGAAAACAAGCGCCCTCATTCTCACATGAATGGGTCAACCTAGGGCATCTGTCAGCAGAACTGTCCATAATGCAAAACGAGGGCGTACCTTGATTAGGGTTGGATGAGGAACAGAGTTGGCGGCAGAATTAGCGGACATGGTCAGGCCAAGTCACGTTGCCCACTTGTAGGAGGTCAAGACAGGAGGCACTTTTCAGTGCTTAAATACGTATAGAGGCCGAGAGTTTGCCAATCATATGTCAAGGATTGCTCAGGTGGTTAAATGGGATGCAGTCACGAGTAATTGAATGCATGAATTGGTGGGAATAGCATTACTCCTTAAGTGAGAGAACATTCTTAAGAAATAGCAATTACTGGAAAGGTTTAGTGACCACTGATGATTTCGAAAGTTCAAACAGAAGTGGTTGTGACTGTCAGTATCAAAAGCTTGTATCAGAAGCTGTTGACAAATATTGTCTGCGGCAACTGATGCTTTCGGCTTGAGCTTTTATCATGTAGGTACACGCGCCACAATCTACTTGACATTCCTCGCTCTTTTCAATGCCTAAGTCTTGATCTACGTCTGGCTCTTTCACAAAATGTCTCATAACTCTAGTAGCCGCATTTTGCAGCCGGAAATCCCCCCTTCTGCCTATCCCGAGAACCTCCCCAAACAAGCTCCTCCGCTGAATTTGACTCCGGTGGAACTCTGGGAAAACGACGGGCCAAGTATCAAAGGATTTTGGCTGTTCAAGAAAAATAATCAAAATAGGGCTGGTTCCAAGAATGTATCGTCTAAGCGTGCCGGTGTTGCTGGAGCTCCTTCATTATTGTCTGAACCCAATTCTCCCACTGAACCTACTGGTGCTGGTCTCCCGGGTCGGGAAAAATCTGAAACCAAAGTGAACTACATTACTACGGCAGAGAAACTTCTGGAAGAGAGCAAAGTGCGATTCTATGGAAACATGAAGCCATGGGAAGAGTTCAATGAGAGGTTCAAAAAGTGGGTAAAGCTTTTTACCTCTGCTTTATTTAGGATCACAGATGTTTTCTTGAATCTCAGTTTGTTTGCCAATGGCAGACCTGCGGGAGGTAAACTCGTCAAGCCACATACGCCTGTACATGGTGCTCAAAGCGTAGCTAGATCGATCGTTGAAGATATACAGGTAATTCTCGCAGCATTCGCTCCTTGCGTTCTACAACTGATTGTTAGTATAGGCAGCGCTCGAGGCCATGGATCAGGAGATGTTGGTCGATGATAGTTCGATGTCCACCGCGAATTTAAAAGTGTGTCAAGCTCATACTTTCATCTACTCAACTTGACTTACTTGCTTAGGAGAATGTCCAACCTTTGCGTACCCTCACGCCTGAACCTTGGTTCGACTCCTCGACCGTTAAACCTGTGAGTTGTCTTCGTGTTTAATCTATCCATCTTATCTTTTCCTGTGTAATAGGTGAATTTTGACAAAGTGAAGAAGCACGAATCTATCGACCCAACGGGCACCTGGCATGGTCACTCCCGATCTCGAAATGCCACTGTGCCAAACTCCATTCCCGAATTTGCTAATCCCAGCTCCAAGAACGGACTTAGCAAGGTGGACCAAGTACGCGTACCTTTACTGTAGATTGACTCTGACCTATTGGCGTCCGCCTAGGGCACAAAAATCTCGACTGTAGAAGTAAATTCTTCTAGTTTGGTGCAAAAAAAATCTGCTGAAGAGAAGGAAGATCGCCCTGTTCAAAAAGAGGGAGAAAGAGTCAAAGGCAAAGGAAAGGTGAAACAAATCGGACGAGACAATGCCCCAGAAAGAATATACAGAGACAGAGACAGGGGCACCAGTCCCAATAGAGAACCGGAGCGAGGTCGAAGAGACAGATCCAATCATCACCGCGACGACATTCCCTTGATTGGAAATATTCTACGTCCCGAACCTTCCCATGGACGACAACTTTCTGACCCAGCTATATACACCCAAAGTCCATACAACCGACGGGCTTCTCCCGATTCCTTGTCTCCTGCAATCTATACCCTTGCAGAAGACGTCGAAGTCCGCGGCGGGAGCTCATCAATCAGAATACCTGATGAAAGAAATCTTGTTGGAATTAGCATGCCGCGCGCACCAACTATCGTTAACTATCCCGATGAAAGCACAGCCTATGGAAGTTTCAGTCCCAGCTTATCTCTAGCAGGACCTAGTACACGGACAGATCCTCGGGTCGCTGGGTTTGTTGCTTCGCCATTATCCCCCCCTGCCGAGGTTCCGGGACCCAGTAGCCCCACAAATGTAGGACACAGACGGCGTAGAAGGTCAAAGTCGTCGGGCCATGAGCTTAATGGCAAGGAGTATCAGGAAAGCTCGCGGCCGAGGACGCCTAAAGATCCGCCGAGGACAAGGGGCAAAGATGAAGACATATTTCAGAAGCAGGAAAGACCTAGAGAGAAAGACCGGAATCGAGATGGCCATGATAGAGATCGGGATAGAAAGGATAGAGAAACAGAGAAGAGTAGGGAACGGAATCGAGATAGGCAAAGGGACAAAGAGCGAGGCCGAGAGAAGGCGAGGGATAGGGATAAAGACAAAGAACGGTTTCGAGACCAAGGGCAAGATCGGGAGAAGGAACGTGGGAGGGAAAAGGATAAAGACAAGGATGGGGCCATGAGGATCAAAAATCTGGATGGAGAACGAGACAAGGACTATCAGGAGTCTGGAGCACGGCGCGACAAGGATCGAAATCAAGATAAAGATAAACCAAGAGACCGCGATCACGTCAAGGGAAAAAACAGAGATGACGGACTCAAAAATAGAGATAAGAAGAGGAACCGTGACCGCGATAGAGATAGGAACCGGGAACAGAATCATAAGGACCGCGAGCACAACTATAATCGCTCAGGAGAGCAGCTTGCGAACGCTCCCTCTTCAGCTCTGGTTCTGCCCACTACTAGTTCTACCTCATTGGATGCTGCCACCAGTGTACCTGGTGCATATCGTGATAGGTCGATACCCCATGGATTTTCTGCTCCATTTAGGAATGCCCCAGCGCCCCCGCACTCAGTCCCTCATATCATGAATCAATTTGGAACGCCTATGAATGGTCCATTTCCACCAAACCCTATTAGCGACTCTAGATTCACAGAGATATTAACCTCCCCGGTCCCTCCAATGCATTTCAATCTTCCGGAACAATCTTCAAATGCTCGGTTTTTGTAACGAGGTTTACCATGCATCTAACAACTATATCCCAACTATATCATACCATGGACGCATCTTTGGAACCGGGGAGAGTTATTGCTGGCAATCTGACATGTTGGAACCTGTGTTCAGCATGTCTCAGATTAATGCTTTAGATTTATTGAGTTAGTAGAAGGTAAAAATACTTATCTGTTTGCCTTCTTGACTGAGGCCAAACAATCCCACCATCATGAATGTTTCAACATGGGGGAGAGAGAATTCTGTATTTGTATACCGCAACAAACAAGCAGGTGCTAAGATGCATAGCAGTACACTATTGACTACACCCAAACTTCAGGGGAGGTCAACCGGAGTTGTTCCGAGTTAGTTGCAAATGTTGGTGTTTCAAAATGGCTTGTTTGATGCATTTGTACACTGAGGTGAGTTGGTTATTTCTGAGTATGGCAGCTGACAGATAGTAAACAAGTGGAATGCAAAATTTGCTTTTGCATCCCAATTGCTTTCTTCTAAATACTACTTGTCAACTACATTTCCTTTGAACAGGCAAAAATACCTTTGTCAGAATGATAATAACAAGATTAGAAGCTCTTCAGGAGGGACATAGACTAGATCTCTTAATAAAGCAGTTAACAGGGATATCTGTCAAAGAGTGAAATCAGTAAGAAAGTGTCAAAAATACTAGATAGAGCAATTTCACCCCAGCCTCAGAATGGTGAAAACTATCTGCTGACTGGACAAATAGAGAATTGTAGACTGCTGTCACAGGTAGTCATTGCAAACAGATGTTCAAACAAGAACTAGCTTAATGATCTGAGTTCAGATTAATAGTCAATTCAACAACCGAAAGATTCAGGATCTTGCTCGATGTCTGTGACTCATGTCCCGTGCTGTTGCGACGTAACTCAGTTGATAGAATACACCGACATTCAGACGTGTACGATTCTAGCTCAGTTATTATACAATGCACGATTCTAACTCGATTATAGTATCTATACGAGGCAACTTCGATGCAGCACTGTTCATCTAACATTCACTACGTGATCTACCTCGAATCTTGTCGCGGCTCCTCCGACGCATCTCCAATTCATCATTCCAGTAGGTGTCAATTGGATGGCAATTCGCCTTTGTTTTCGTTTTTCATTGTCGATCCGCTATCTCATCGACCTCCAAACTGATCCACCCGATTTGGCACGTGTCACTACCGCTTGCTGCAGCAGTGCTCGAGCTGAATATCCATCAGACAAACTCATGAAATGTATGCACAAGCTATCCTGTGCGATCCTGACAAGTGGGAGGTATCTGTAGTAAGCAACTTTGCTTGCTAGCTAATGAGTCATGTGCGTCCCGGTATGCTGTAATTGGTACCCAGTCGAAATTCTTCTGAGTCGAAAGGGGCCGGAGAAGTACCCAGTCCTCCCCAGTGGTATCCTAGAAGATGTATTGAATGTTTCGTATTACAGGCCGAATGGGATTCAAGGCTATCATCACAAAGATCTCCTGATTGCAACCTTCTTTTCTTAGGTATAGTGGATTATGAACCGCCGATGTATGGGTGGTTTGCTAGCAGATAATTGATGCTTACGTCTCGACCTTTCGATCAGAATTAGATCACTTCCATAAGTCAAGTTACAAGTACCGTGACATTACCATCATTCCTAGAAGACGGAATTAACTGTAATGAATCATTTTTACCGTAAATACTTCGGCGAAATTGTAGATGTGTGACTAGCATATACGCAAGCTTCAAATTACACAGTATTATGTGGAAGGGAAATTTGAGCAGAACCAAACGACATAGTTACGGAAAGGAGATCAGGACAGAACCCAAAATCCACGCTTTCGGTGCCAAATACTTCCAGTGCATAGTGAGAACGCATATATCAAATGCATCACAAAAATCAATATCTCATTCTTTGCTAGCCACCACCGCAGTTATTGTTCAATGAGTACTGACACAGTCTCAACGGTATTCAGTAGACCTCTAATGATATATACATAGATTTGAGGACAAACTCATAGCAACGATAACGACGATGATAGAGCAACGTATTCTGATAAATGACATCTATAAGATTACCATAATTCTAGCATGTGGGACCAATTATTGGCACACAGTCGAGGAGGTATATTCTATGCTAAACCAATTGGAAAGAGGCGAGTTGAAGCGTATCATGCAGGAAGAAAAGCCAGTCAAGATGAAAGACGAACGAAAAGATAGGTTTAAATGTTGTTGGATTACCCGCAAAGAAGAAAAAGAAGGCAATTGTCCCAGGGATAGAGAGATATCAACGCGAAGTCCCAAAAGAGTCAATGAAACGGAAAAGGGCTTGCACTGTGTTGAAGAGATATAAGGCCAAGATTGATTGCTTTATTGCGAGGAATCATGGAGGTCATTGGATCACTGGCGAACAGTCTAAGCGACCAAAGACCATGATGACAAAGACCATGGGTCAAAAATGCAGGGAACACAAATCAGATTTGAGAAAGAGATCATAGAGCAGATGCTTTCACAGCAACATTGAGATATGTCATCTCTCCTTGGTGTTTTGTGCCACATGAATTTCCAAAAGGGGCCCGTCAACAATGCCACCACGAGTCGCTTCGATGATTTTACCCTCTGATTGCCACCAATCGTCGGCAGCATCCTCGCAATTATATACAAACAGATCCACAATTCTCCGCCACTCTTCCAGACCATCAGGACCATCCTCTATAGCGGTCCTGACTTCAAACAAATTCCGACCATCCTTGCCTTTCTCTCTCATATGCGCATCGCGAGTGTCGGCGTATTCAGGGGGCAAGGTCATGAACTCTATATCTCCGAGTTCTTTCTCGTAGGCTTTGATGTGGCGGTCACGACGAACGTCTTCGTAGGCTTCAAGGAAGGAAGAAATCTGTTCCAATCGTTTGATGTGTGAGAATATACGACCAAGTGTAACACCATCTTCAAAGGCAATGGCTACTTCTTGCACAGAACCTGGCTAAGGAAACAGACATTCAAATGGGTGCAGCAGAAAGACCGATCATGACTTACTGCAATTGGCTGAGCTGCCTGGCCAACCAAGACAAGTGGACCGTCTGCATGATACCATTCCTGGAGGGGATATTCCCTGTTCACTGTGACGACATGGGGATCGCGCGCCCATTGGGCGAGCTTACGAAGCCTGAGTAGGTCCAGATGATTATG
>Ga0153938_1000315_pt1 | contig 19187 bp, 21 predicted proteins | sample TSNY022MetaG_FD_104740 | JGI IMG/M metagenome (GOLD analysis project Ga0153938, IMG submission 104740) | Attine ant fungus gardens microbial communities from New Jersey, USA - TSNJ022 MetaG | ecosystem: Host-associated > Fungi > Mycelium > Unclassified | place: USA:New Jersey: Brendan T. Byrne... | reverse complement strand
GATAACATACCATAATTTCCATGTCCAGTCGTATGCCCGAGAGCGACTTCTGGTCTTGAAAACATAGACACAGGTTCCCTCTGATTCGTTCCTACTCAATTTAGATTTCAGATAGGCTTGCATGGGTCGGCAGGTGATGCAGAAAGTCATATCGACGAAAGAATACAAAGAAAGATGTGTCCGGGGCGATTTCAGAGGTATGAGATATGCAAGGTGCTTGTGTCCGACTGTCCATTCCTGAAGTGATGTACTCTGGAGAAATTGACATCAGTCATTATGCGCATTATCCAAGGGTCTGAAACTCACGTAATCTTCGTAAATCTCAATAAAATCTTGCCGCCATGCGACAATGAATTCAGCCCAATCTTGGTGCTGCAGATCACGGGTAGTACGGTGCACTGATTCATGAAAATGCACACCTAGGCCCTCAGCCTTGGTCGTGCATACCCTTACAAGCATCCTGTCTTGTATCCAATTTAATTGACGGGATCTATAAGCCGTAAGACATTGCGTACCTCTGAGGACGATATCTCCCCAGGCAAGACCCCGTAGAGGGTTATTGAAAGATGATTGTACGCTTGCCGCGGCACTCGTTGTCGCTTCGACGGTCGTAGAAGTCCTGCCCAAGACCTCGGTAGGGGATGCAGGTCCAGACGCTGCGAAATTTTGCAACTCCTCGTGGTAATGAACCTGTTTCTTGCCCTTGCCCTCTAGTTTGCTGCTGGATGTTGCCTGAGAATGAGTGACTTGAAGCGTAGAGGGTTGACCAGACTGGAGTCTAGATGTTGTATTTGAGCCATCTTTGTGCGGCTGCAAAAAATTTGGGCCTGAAGCTGTGGGGGTAAGGCTAGTATCCCTGGGCGCTGTTGGTAGTTCTAAGAATGGATCACACTGATCACTGGTGGGAACGTGGCTTATTTCAGTTGGGAGAGACTGTTGTTCAGCCACAACGGGTTCATCAACACTGACACCAAGGAGGCGTCCGACCTCAAAAGTTGCACCAATCCAGGGGCTGGCGCAAATATCCTGAGGTTCCTCATTGCATGGTCGGTGTCTTCTATGCCATATAGCACCCCATTCGGTCTCCTTCCACTTCTGAAGTAACGCCTCTGCCCTCCCCCTCTCCTCAGCCTCACCCCAATCCTCCATTCTTCCTCCTTCAGACATGAAGTGGTGAAAGGCATGGTCTCTTATGATTTGGGAAACATTATTCGATTCACTTTCTTGCGTTCGCACTCTTCCTAGAAATATGCCCCTATGATGATGTCTGTGAGCATGAACCTCTGTCTGGGATATCAGCTTTTCTGGCATGGGACCAATGAATATCCGTCGATGGAGGTGAATTGCAGCGGATGTGCCATCTGGGCTGCGCTGGCTTTGGGGAGAAGATGTGGCAGGGTCCATAATTAGAACGACTCAGAAAACCACTAGTGAAACTCAAACCAGATTAAATGGCAAACTTGTTGGACGTCAGTGGGGACTCAAGAGTGGGGGTTTACAAAGGGAACTACACATTTACATATCAATAACACGAGTTCTGGTATCTTGGAGTTGGTGCGAGTCGAACATTTGCCCCTGAACACGCCTAGTTACGTTTCAGAATGTCATCAATTATCCTTGCTGCCATCACGCCAATTCAACTGTTTTTGCATGATCTCGTGCGAGTCCCTGACATAGCGCTCCGACTCGTCCCGTTCAAATCTGATGGTGGTGTTCAGAACAGTCGTTCGAAACATACAAAACACTTACTCAATCTTTCCACCTTTGACATGCATATCTGGTTCGCGGAGTGCGAAAGGATTGACGTCGGTATTCGCGTCGAGGTTGGCCAAGCTGTGATTGACAAAACGGTGGGTTGTTTCATCGGATCTCACCGCGTAAATAACGTCGAGGAGTTTGGCATCCTGTGGAAGGCGCCAGTAATCAATAGCAATCTGAGGAGCAGGCATATCGGTCCTACAGACGTGATTGAGAAATCTCCCGAGTTTATGCGTAGGGGAACAACGAAAGCCTACCATTCCGGTATACGGTCCGCTTCTAAATCCCCAATACAGCGGGTACTAATGATCAATGAATAACAAACATCAGAGCAAGAGCTAATATCATACTAGGTCAAGACGGCCTCTTCCTCGAGGTGACCAACAAAGCGGTGGCATATACGAGGTGAAACCAGATACGACAGAACTACAAGAGTGATGCCATCAGTCGGGGAATCACAGGAACTAATAAGCTTACAGAAAAGATTATAGAAAACCCCTTGGGCCCCAAGAATGAGTCCTCTGAGAAAAATTGACGGCCTGCGTAGATGCATAAAAGTCCTGTTATCCGGGTTCAGCGATCACAATATGATTTACACGGGGAAGACCTACATAAGGTGCATCCTTTCATTTTCAGCTTCTTCCAAACAAGTGTGGATCCTGAAGACATTGATTAATAAGTGACTTCAGAACTGATGTCAAATGACAGACCATCCACCATCCCGTCGCTAAGAAACATATCAGTTGGACATTTTTCTCATGCCAATCCTGATTAGTATTACCTACCATGAGACGGAGACTCGTTAAATGTCTCAACGTTGCCGCAACCATGCCCGGTACTCCGGCAATGCTTTCCAGGAACAGAATCCTCTGAGACGAAAAAAGTCATAATTCTACACAACCATATCATGGAAATTTATGACTTACATTCAGCCAGGCCTTATTGTCTAATAAGTACCCCGCTTTGCGGAGTTCAGCGATGGACATTTGGGGATCAGGAGGACCGTCGACATGCCTGTATCCTGAAACCCAGTCAAACATGGTCCTAGCCAGTCTGACTAGACCATAAGCAATTTTGTCTGATAGTGTTCGCCTTTTCCTCTGTAATACCTGCAAAGCCCAAGATTTGTCAGTAAAAGGTATTCGGAGGAGGGTGGCCCAAATGATCCATTACCGCACCTGTACGGCCTTCAACTCCTCAGGAGAGTAGACAGGGTGAAAAAGAACCCAGTCACCGTGCACCATAATAGGCACGGTGCTGGTGACGCTTTGTTTACTTTTAGTAAGCTGTGAAGGCTCCCCGTTCGATGAGATCGGAGTGACTCTATCCTCTGGAATCCTTATGAGATTAAACACCTGTAAGAGCGAGAGCAAACGGACGGTAATGTGATCCTGTTGCTTGTTTGTGGGAACTTGGATCTGTCAGGGATACCTTCCGAGTCTCTGAAGACATGAATGTCCTTCTAGAATTAATCAAGGGTGTATACGCATAAAGCCGCATCAAAGTCATCGCCACATCATGATGGCGGAATGACAATGTTGCATGGCGCACGATTGAAGCATTGAATGTAGTCTGAAGCATTGTGTATAAAGTCCATCATTTGAGATGGTTGAGCTTTTATACCCAAAATTCTCCGAGCCAGAAGTTAAATGCGGATTCCGAGAGATTCCGAGCAAATGAGTCAAGGTTCCGTGAAATACCGAAGTTCCGGAGCGCCCCAATTATTGATAAATAATAATCATAATGCTATGCAACACAACAAGGGAGGATGCCATTTCAAAAGGAGGATCAAGAGAATCAAAGGGAGAAGCCTATGATCAACCATCTTTGGCCGACACAGCTCAATCCATGATTGACCATTTCAAACTCCGCCAGTGAACTCGACACTCTCAGTGGTCAATTCATATTACATTCTTCTTCCTACTTTCAGTGCAGCAACTTTGGGAAAAGGTCAAACGATGCAACACTGCGCCTTTCATCACAACATGGTTGATCTCTTCTCAAACAAGTCTTGAACAGCATTGTTGTTACTAGTCTCTTTTACTATAACGATCAAACTCCGCCCTGAGTCATGTCCACCTTCAATTGCTCGTATCAGTTCGCTTGGTTAAGGCTTTTGGAAATGTCCTCTTCTACTGAATATACTACACCGTGGTTTTGAGTATCCTAACTCCTTACTCATTGCCTGGACTCTACAGGTTTTCTAAAACACACATCTTGGGTGGTGTAATCCCTGCTTAACCAGTTCCTGTCGCTGCCCATGCAATAGTCTTTTTCTTCACATAGACTTTCTGACAAGGGATGTGCTACCCGCATACAGTACCATCCTGAGTTTGTATGACATACTGCGCGAATCGGGTCCATGAACCAATGTCCTCAATCCTCGAGGAATGCATTGTTAAATATGTGATCTCATCACACTAGATGAATCACTTCAGACACCGGTCAAATGTACTCATTGTTGATAGTCTTCGGTTTGTTAAGGTTTCCTTTAAGGTAGAAAATCTTTTTTTAGAGATCGACTTCATCACTGTGCTGACGATACGTATTTGTTATCCAATCAACATCGAAATGGAAGTTTTGATATACATTTTCTATTCGGACATAAATGGTAATCAACGCAAAACTGTTTTCCAATTATGTCGTGTGACATCAACTCGGCACAAATTAGTATGTTATTGTAACTATGTAACGATATCACATGAGGTGGCTAACACGAGGGATCCAACATGTTTACGATTGAGGAACTATGCCTTATTGAATGGTTTCATAGAACTCTGATAGAAGTACTAGAAGTATATTGCTGCCGTGGGGTTCCGATGACTTCGAGGTCGAGTTGTTACACCATATGGTATCACAGTAACATTTTGAACGATAAACGATGAACCTAAAAGGGCTCTTCCCAAAGTGGATCAATGTTATCATAATGTCAGGCAGAAGATGCGAGATCGGATACACCTGTGATGGCTATAGAAGATCAGAATGGACTTGGAACTTCTATGGAGACCTTCCCGCGAAAGCAGATCAACGAGAGAAACCCATGAAGGCAGTTGCGGGTTCTGATCTCGGTACAACGTCATGAGAAAGGGTTGGTAAAAAAAGCTCTGCCCCGATATAGAAACAGTCAAAGAAACTGTAGACCTCGTTGTGTATTCCTTTTCCACGCTTACTGCTGACTCAACTCCTGGTATTTCCAATGTTTTGGTCTTCCGTACCTAGCCTATGCACTGTCAGACAGTTCATGGGTTTCATTTCTCAGAGTTGAATGATCGCACAAAAGCAGTAAATTTGACTTCGAGTTGTATGTCGCCACTGACTTCGTAGAGATAAACATGATCACTTTATTTACATAAATCCCTGGTACCAAGGGGGTGTATAGTCATTATAGATACCGAAAAAAGGGTGCCGTTGTCTCCGACAAATGACTGGAAGGAATTTGTGGAAGGATCTAACTGCGAAAAAGCTCGCCACTATGCCAAAGCGTCGTACTATCCTAGCATTACAAGCAGTACCGCTGATGTGGACAAGTGGGCAGGTATCACAATCATCCACATTTAGTTGTATAGGATCCGGTAGGAGGGAAGACTTTCGTTGCTTGCAACTGTGAAGAGCAGTCGGAGAAAACATGAATAAAAATAGCACCCAGCATTTCTCGTCCGGAAAGGGAAAGGCTCTAGATGAATTCCTTTGCACATGAGGTCGGCTGGTCGACTGCTTGAACTTGTTTTTTCTCTTTCATCCTTTATAAGCTTGGACGACCCACGTAAAACCCTGGTAAGTCCGACAGATTCCGACAGAATTTGCCATATACTGACTGATACAATCTAAATGCATCCCAAACTTTTTCTCAGCCACCCGTTTTCACCGCTATCCTACCCTTCGGCATGTTCTAGACAGTCAAGTCGACGACCACATCTTCATGGCCAGTTGGATGCTATCATGAGCGATTCTTCCTGGAATACTAGTTATATTTGTTCAGCATCTTCTTTTGAGCCACTTACGGATCCTTCGCCCTTGCTTTCACCTCCTTGTATTGGTTCTCGGCCTCAAGAGAGCTACCCATCGCCTGCACCTTCCATGTCTTCTCCCTCTCGTACAGTTCAACAAGATCTCAATAGTACTCAAGATCAAATGCTACCGAATACGCAAGATCAATCTCATGATACTTACTCTTCTTCTTATGCTAATGTTGGTTACGATGGAAGGCCCATCCCGGGCAGATTGTCACGCCCCGAATACAGAGGTCAGCGGTGTCGGGATGGAGTACAGAACTTCTATCAAAGAGGCAGTCCTGCATACAGCCCTGTAAGTATCTGGTGCCATTCAAATCTTTTTATCTGACATTCCTCGGTAACACCAGTACACCACATATGAAGCCTCAGCGTCTCAACCTCAATCACCCATCGACTCTCGTGATGATGAATATCTTAACGTCTCGCCTTTGATGCAGGATCAACCATATCGGACGCCGAGCACTACTTTAGCTCCCCCTTCCCTGCTGACATACCGCTCTCCCTTTGATAATCAGTATCCTGATCATTCACAGGCTGGGTCGACCTCTTATCCATACGATGATCGGCCCCCGTCCCCCGTTCTCAGTCACACATCTTCTCCATCTGATACTGGTCCTAAGGATTTACCAAATGTTCCTCGCGATTCCATCAATGGTGATAGCATCCCCTCAGTCCGGCCAAAACCGAAGAAAGCCAAGCTTACTAACGCCATGAGGAGAGAGATTTGTCTCTATCAACAAAAACATCCTCATCAGAAGCAAGAAGAGATCGCTCAGCGCTTCGGTGTTGAACGAAGCACTATTAGCAAAACCTTAAAAGGCAAAGATACCTGGCTCAGCCATGTGGAGGGTGCTGTTGAGGCGCCGCGATATCGGTGAGTTTTGCAATTTATCACTCTGTTTTATCATAGCTCAATTCATGTCGAGTTCAGGCCACCAAAGCACCCTAGACTCGAAGAGAGGATGGTTTTGTGGTTCCTGGACATGAGCGAACGGGGTGAGACTATCACTGACGCCAAAATACAAAAGAAAGCTTTGGAGATTGCCGAGGATCTCAGAAATGAGTATGGATACATCGGTTCGGAGAAAGGCAAGGAAAAAGATAAAAAATTTAGAGCCAGTCCAGGTTGGTTGCACGGCTTGAAGCTTCGCCATGGAGTAAAGGGTGGTGTTTGGCACGGTCGGCCGAAGGCAAGTGAGTCTGAGATCGCAGGTGTACCAATGGCTCCTCAGGAGCCCGGAACTATGCAGATTGCTACAGTTCCAGAAGAAGACTACATCCAGCCGGAAATGGAACAAGTCATGGAGATCGAGTGTCACCCTGATGATTTTGAAATGGTGGAAGAACTGCCGAGGGGCGTCCCGAGCAAAGAGCAAGCGGAGAGGGCCTATAATACCTTGGTGCATTACCTCGACTCCAACGTGCAGGATCTAGAACCCGTTGGATATACCGCAGATGACCGTCGAGCTCTTCACGAAGTGTTCCTTAAAATCTTTTTTCAAACATCATCCACCAATCCCCGGCCTTAACTTCTTTTGTGAATCGATTTTTACAATGAATATTGTTACGACGACCCATCATGACTGTCAGCTTTCCTATCGTTCCTCACTGACATGGATCTCATGACAAAGCCTTGATTTTCTATACTACGTGCCCTGGACTAAGCTACTGTACATATACGCATTATCGCCTGTACCTCAGAGCTCTGCATTACGCACCTTTAAACTGTTTCTATCTCATGTCTGTATGTGTGGAGTTGTTGGAATTTTTGCAGTCGACAGTTCTTTCCACTGAGCCCAGAACAACCGACACGTGTCACATTGATGTTGAGCAAAGAGAACGTTATATTTTGCCAAATTAATCCAAATTGGAAATGATTTGACTTGCCTAATGGAGATCGGCGGTTGAGAGATCTCTGCTCCACAAACAAGTTGGGATATATTCTGTATTTCTCAATCGCGCATTAGAAGCATCCAAGGAGGGATTTTGGACGGTTGAGTGGATTTTATCCCACGATCAGCCATGACACCCAATTGCTGAACGAGAGAGACGTAATTAAGTTTGTGGAGGGTATTTCATCGCGGCCCTGTCATCGAAACGGTTTCGACTATGCCATAACGCATAGGATAACTCAGTGTCAACATTTTTATGATTGGTGGCAATAAACAGCGGGTCAGTATCTCTATCATTAAGCAACAATTTTTTTCCTGAGTGGCTTTGGTTCCGTAAGCTTCAGCATAATTTCAGAATAAGGTCAGGACTCAGGGGATCACATATGAGAGTTCAATGTGATTTTAATGTACGTCATTGCAGGCATATATTAATGACAGACCTCTCATGATATTTTATCTTGACAGGTGTAGAGATCATGATGTCAATTGTACATAATTGAAATAATGAAGCCTTCAGTCATGCCGCAATGACGAACAATATACAAAAAAGCAAAGCACAATCAAGGCGGACGATAGCAACTGAATTGAATACATGCTAGGGCATTGTCGAAATACACAAATGTCATACATCTCTTGCAGGGGTCGATCAGACAGGCAATTGACAGGCAGACCAAAGTCGTAAGAGAATCGAGGCAACGAATTGTCCATGAAGGGAATAGTAGTCGTGAATCTAGCAACCAGGATAGATAATCAATCAAATTTGTTTCCAGGTGATTTGGCCAGGAATTGGATAGCAACATGAACGATCATATCAGGTACCGCGCGTGCAAGAGGGGATGGTTTCTTCAGAAAAGACTCACACCTCGTGTAAGATTTTGGGAGATTGAGAGAAGCAAGCAATACTAATATCATGGGGGAGGGTGGTGAATGCGAGAGTGATGGTGGTGCGGTGAGTGGTGATGAGGTGAGCTACCATTTATCTTGTCCTCGTAGTGATTACCATGTTGAGGAGGTGGGGTAGCTGTCAGACGTTGTGCGACTGATGCCATATGACCGAGTTCACTTTGCCCTGAGCGCGTTGAATTATAGACCCGACGCATCTCCGTAGCTTGATCTCCTGCCTCCTCGTACGAGTAACTATATTGTTCCAGTCCGGCGATACAATTCTTAACTTCGGGCCGACCCAATCTCGCAAGTAATGTACCTGCCTGAATGCAACTCACGTGCATGACTGCAGGGTCCAGCCGCTGAAAGAAGTCAGAATTTATATCATATATAGTAAAGATGAAAATTTACCAGATATCCATTGGATGTTAGAACACCAGCCTATCGAACAAGTGATCAGTCTTTCTACGTGATTTTTGAGGAGGATCATTACCAGGCCGGCTATACGTAAGGCTCCGTGAAGTGCTTCATCTACAACCTTACGCCTGATCGATTCAACCTCAGTGAGATTGGGCGGAGTCATTGCTGCATTAAGCTCTTTGATACCATAATCATCAAGTGCATTGAAGAGAATGATCCACATGACGTGATATGTTGCATCGCTTGCGCATGAGGAAACCGCCTAAGCAAGTGAGTTGAGTCTGAATCAAAACTACTCAAGAGCAACCTACTGATACGAAATCCCATTCTCCTTCGAAATTGCTTGGGACTCCAACTAGATTGAGAAAGTCTTCCTTCCAAGACAAGAGTTCTTGTACAAAAACACGAATACTCTCATATCGGATACCATCCGACTCTGTTACCGGACGCCACAGTTTTTTTGACATATGACGTGCGGTGCGTGCCAGTGAGTGTGCAGCCCGGTAATAACCCTTCGATGCATAATCAGTGGACGTCCGATATGCCTCGTCAGATAGCTTACGAGAAACTGGAATCAAGGCATGAACTTCTTGCATCAAATAGAATATAAGTAAGGACACACCTCTAACTGCTCCCGAGGGGAAGGCATAGCGGTATGGGTATCGACAAGGTCAGGGTTGACCGGATCCACAGTGTAGAAGTCAATATCATAGTCATGGTCATCAAGGACTGGCTTTCGGCGATAATACGCAGAAGCGTATGCGTCAGAGATACATGCCATCCACCATGCAAAGATCATTGTTCCGCGACTTTCTGGATCCTGGATGTTTCCCATGACAGCTTTATGGTTGATCTAATGTCATATAGAGACTAAGAACATGAAATTCCGTCAACAATGGGACTTACGCCAAGTTCTAGCAAATGCCGTGTCGCACTTGTAAGCCAGAATCCATGGTAACCTAGAAACGATGTAAGATGAAGAGGCTAAACTGTATCAGTGCCTAATAAAAGAGCATACCAGTCGGATCATCCGGATTTTCTGCTCATTATTATGAGTGGACGTTGTAAAGATACGAAACAATGTACTGACGACTTTGAAGCGGCTCAATGAGAAGGCCAATGACCACATGTTCTGTAGAGGCCACACGATGAACTTTGAGAGCTTCAGCAAGATCACGCGCACGATCTATAAGCGCTTTTGCTAAAAGGCTCTGCCCACCATGTCTTCTCCTATCTGCTAATAGTAATGAATGCTCAGAGAACTTGGACCCCCAGGCGAGAACAGTGGCAACCAATGCAGGATGTAAGGGTTTCTCGTTATTGTTGGAATTGGAATTCGTAGGATATAATTGAAGTCGATTTCGGAACTGGGCGGGATTAAGTAGCGGGAGCCGAGTATGAACAATCTGAAAGAACACTTCAACGAGATCGAGAGCAAATCTGAGTCATCATCATTAGTATTGAATTTGAGGGCTTGATCAGCATTAATTAAGAGGAAAGTCATTGAGATGTATAGTGATAACGAGGCAGGCTGACTCAACGACATCTAACGCAGCGATCAGCGGAAGAAGACTCACTCAGACCTGAATTTATCATCGTCCAGCTTGTGGGCCAGTTCACCCCACATTTCATACCGCGGTTGAATGAGAGTAGGCGACGTGTATGGCGTCGGTTCGCTGTTAAAAATAGAAAATGAGCGAAGGAGCGAATCAATATTCACTGAACCTACTTGATGTTTTCTGGGGGTGCGAAGACGAATCTCAGGACCTCGCGGGTAGGAGTATCGGCAGTTATTCCCGGATGAAGACCGTATCTTACGAAAAGTGACTGCGATTGAGAGCTACTTGCCAGGAAGGAGGCTAGAGATGCTTGTTCAGATGGTGGGGATAATCTAAAGGTTAAATGAATGTGAGATGCGCCCGTTCGAGCGATTGGAGTCAGTAGGCATACTGTTTAATAGAAGCAGGGTATGGTGCACTGTAAGAATGAAAACTGGCAAGGTCATCGATCCAGGAAGATGAAAAGGGCAGGGCTCATAGCTGCTGACAAGGAACCCACCTGGAGTTTGCAGAGCTGAGATTTCTTCGCCGGTTGACAGTCATACGCTTCTTCTCACTAGTAGCTTGTTGCACGAAATGCCTGCAAGGAGAGTGAGAAGTCAAAATTATATATATTATAGTGGTTCAGGTGGCACGGACGTGCATGGATAATTCTTGGACGTGCAGTGCTGCCGCACAAGTCAGGATAGTAAACATGGCGGGGGTAAGGACTGACTTGGCACTATATGACGCCCAGAAATGGTAAGTTGATGGTTGTGAGACGTATGAAATATGGAGTACCTTGTCTTGGCCAGGAATCCTATTACACTTGACCTTCCTGGATCTGACCACATGGATAAGAAAGGCAGGACAGAGTATACACTGATCGGCCAACCTGCAAGCATCACAAGCAGTGTTTTGCTTTCGAGGTGCGGGTTGGGGAACAGGAAGGGATTTTGCAAGTTCGTGAATATGGTTCTGCATGGACTGATTTGGTAAACTAAGGTCTAGAGAAAAGAATATTTCAGGAACTGTCCGGCAAAGGACGAAGGGAAAGCAGACTCTGTGGGTGTCCGGACAGAGAGGGGGGAATGTCCCTTGGATTATCGCTCTGCATCGTGAATAAGCGCCAGAGGAAAGAAGGGGCAAGAGGAAATGAAACTGATAGCGGAGGGGTATATATGGACAACTAACAATTGCTTCTCTGTCCAGAATGGCAAGCCTCGTCACCCACACGTTTTTTTGTCACTTCTTCCGTCGTCCCGTGCCCGTCGAGTTCGCCATTGCATCCCAGCCTCCCGTCACCGAGCCTAAACTGGTCGTCGCTTCGGAGCCGAGAATACGTTTCGGTCACGTGGGATTGTCATCACATGTCAAGTCACAAGTCGTGACGCCCCTGCATTCAAACTTCACCACAGTAGTAATGGTCAAAGTCGAAATCGTCGAGGAAAAGGAAACTGCCAACTCTCCATATGGCTCCCTCTCCGCTTCCCGCACCAACTCAACAGATTCCCTTTCTTCCATTGCTTCCGATGTTTCCGTCGAAGAGTCTTTCTTGGAGCGTGTAGCTGCCCTTGCCGACGTTATCCCACCCGCCACCCGCCACTCCATCTCGTCTAGAATCTCAAAAACTGCTTCTTTCCTCAGGAAGGGCAGAAAAATAGCTGGGAGTATCATATGGGTTGTGACCACGTCAGCTTTACTCGTGGCATTACCACTTGCTCTCAGCCTCGAGGATGAGGCCAAAATTGTAGCTCAGGAAAAGGAAATGCTTGAGCAACAGCAAGGAGCGCAGCAGGTGTGTTGTCTTTTTGGTGGCACGTGCCATTGGGTGTTGCATGCATTCTCTTCCTTCTTGCTGATAGCTTTTGCTCTTAGATGCTCGGAACTATGTATCCACCCAACCAACAACAACCAAAAGCTCTCGTGCCTCCCGGTTTCTAGACTTTCCCCTTCATTTAGATATGTTGTTATCTCCCTGTGTGTGTATGCTATACGATATCTTACTTTGTGGCTAATGGTACGTTCTCACTGACCTTGTGAGCTTTGATGAATGCCTCCCATCAGCTGCCGCAGTCAAAGTATGCGTTCAGCCTTGTCTATTAATAAGATGAGAAATACATGTCGAGCCGTTGTCTTGGACTAGTACTCCTCTGCCTGCATGAAGTGGATTAGCTGAAAGGGGTACTTGGAACTCAATTCTCTTGCTTACAACGACCTTGGGAGATGGTCTTGGCGGAATCACTGTTGGCCGCACGTAGTTTTCCCTGAAGAAATCCAAAACATCGGTATAGGCTCTCAGGTCAAACTTCGAATAACTTACGCAGTCCGGTGGTGCCTCAGATACGTGATGGCATGGGATTCAATCTCGGTAGGATCTACCCCAACGGCTTCCCAGTCACCAGAGACATCGGCATCATCAATGTGGCGCCTCACAACTTCGTCAGGGCTCAATGCTGGCCACCAGACACTTTGTGCCAATTTAGCAAGTGCGAGCGCAACAGGTTTCGGTAACATTGGAGCTTTTGAAGGTGGACGAACGGTCACCGATGAAACGAGATCAAGTAGATATTCGTAGGTCAAAGTGGAAGGCCCTGGAAGAGACAGCGTGCTTCTGGGAATGGTATGCGCAACTTGATTAGCAAGAGCCTGAGCGACATCCAAGACCTACGATACAATACCTCGTCAATTATTCGCTGACATGGATAGATCAGTGCTCACATGTACAGGGCGTATTTTGGTATCTGCCTGGTTCAGCTTCCACCAGATAGGCCAGGCTGGAAGGAAACACTGATGAGTGCTGATAACATGACTGTAAAACGACACCCACTTGCAATGTTGTTCAATAGCTTGTCCTCATAACCATACATGGAACCAGGCCTAAAGATAGTTGCATTGGGGAACGCGGTTTTGACCCGTTCTTCTCCTTCTGCTTTCGTTCGATAAAATTGCGATTGTGAGGCAGGGGAAGCGTTCAGGTGTGATACGTGAATGAGGCGTGGGACCCCTTCTTCCACGCAAATCTTGGCAATGCGCTCGGCACCGTCCACGTTCACATCACCAAACTTGAAATTTCTATATGATGATTTTGACAAATTTAGATATTTGTCGAATGGAACCACTTACTTGGTTTCATAATCCCGTCCAACGAGGTTAAAAACGGTATCAGAATGCCTCACACACTCCGCAATCTGCTTTTCATCACGAATATCCCATTCCTAATGCATGAGAGTAAGTTCCATATGAACATTTTGAACATTCACAAAGCATACCATTCGGACGATCTGCCCCAAATCACCCATTAGCTTAAAAATTCGGGCTTGATCTTCGTCGCGGTATGGAACGATGACTCGTGTCCCAAGTTTACCTGCGGAAGCAAGCACCGAAAAATACTAGCGTAAGGGGACTGAGCCTTCATTGACGATTTTGCCCGCACCAAGTTTAGAAACTAGATATCTCCCAAGGAAGCCCGTGGCACCAAAGACAGTGACTGTGTGTCCGGATACTGCGCTATATCCGGGGGGTCCAGATGAAACGACAGGTTTCTGGGTAGGGAGTGTAGTAAGGTCGTGGTATGCTCGCTATCGACCGGATAAGTAAATAAGAGCATTTATTTCTTGCAAAGAGAAGTGAGCACCTTGCCAACGCTTCCTACATATTGCAAGCGCAGCAATCTCGGAGTAGATGCAAGCATACTCTTGCTTGAGAAAAAATAACGTTCTGACGATGATTACTTCGATGGCGGGAAGGCGGGAAGTGTCACGAAGTTGCACGTGACGATGTTACTCTGCTCATCTACTTTTCGTTAACCACAGGTCAGTTCGACTAATGGCGCAGGGAAAAACAAAGGGTCTTCAGACTAAAGCACCGTCTGCTCGACATTCTCGAAAAGCTGCCGCAAACACGAAGAAGGGCAAAAAATACATTCCACCAAAAAAGCCGGCTCTTATCAAAAATGCCCAGATGCACAGAGTCAGTTTATGATTATCTCTTGATCTACATGAAGCTGATCTACGACATAGTCCTTGAGTGCGAAAATTGGCAATTCCATTGAGCAACAAATGGTCTCCGCCACCTCAGCGGGCAGACTGACAATCATGAAAAACACTGCAGAGGCGTGAGTTTCATTGCCAAACAATGGCTCAGCTCAGATTAATTTCAATGCCTACAATAGGTCGTCTTCAGCGTCCAAAGATAAGAAGACTACAAAATGACCACTAAAATTAAATTGCTGGCAAAACAAATCAATTTGACTTCTTACATCCGTGGGACTATTCATCCCATACATTGCATGGGAGTCGGCCAATGAAAAGATTTGCGGAGATTGTCGGTGAGGTATGGACAGCAAGCCAAGGCCACTGTTCGGCAGTCTAATTCAGATGTTGGTAGATGAGCGATGAGTAGGAAAAACATCATATTTTTGGAGCCATGCGTAGTTATCGTGTGACCCCCATTGATATAGTACGGGCGATATTAAACACTGAGACCGGGTTAAAGCCGGTGCGCTGTGTGTTGTTCACCCTACTTGTCCTTTTTAGTCTATCGAGTCGCCAGGATGTCGCGAGGATCCAGGCTTTAGCTCGGAGAACGCCATATGTAAATGTGATAGTCAATGATGCTAAATTTATGGATCTCCAGAGATGCTCTGACGAATGAGGACGATTCAAGGCTACTCGAGTCACTGGACTTGTATAGATTGAGTCAGAGAGAATTACGGTAGCCTAAGAACAAGGATGAAGAATGCGCATGCTTATTTCAATTCTGCGGTGAGTGTCGAGTTCATTATCTCTCCATGCATATATCTACAGTTTACCTAGATGCCTCGCACGTCAAGGTACTTGTGCTGATTACGTAATATACTTGAAATTTTTGTCTCGATTTCTGTCTACGACTTGGATTGTAGACTAGATGGTTAGACGTCTCTCAAAAAAGCCAAAAGCGAGCAAACAAAAGCAATATTTAGGGAAGAAGTCAGCCTCAAAGCTTGCTAGATGGGAGACTGTTGACGACATTCCTCTGGAAGAAGAAGATGCATGTGAGCGTGGTATTCGCCTCACGTCCCTGAGTTAACCTTCCTGTGCTCTAGTCCATGCCTCGAGAGACAAAGTACTTCTTGATGAAGACGAATACGGTGGTGATAGCGACGGTGATGATGATGAAGTATTCGCATTAAAGGGGCTAGAGAACAACGGGGACTCAGATGACTATACTGATGATTATGAGGGCGAAGACATCAGAGGAGCAGATTCAACGACGAGTGAAAAGTCGTCAAAGAAGAAAGACAAGAAGAAAAAGAAGGAAGAACGAAACGATGATAATGATGAAGAGGAGGAGGAAGAAACCTGGGGACGAGGAAAGGCTGTCTACTACTCCTCCAATGCAGCGCAACTCGAGTCCGATGATGAAGAAGGCCATGAGATGGAGGAACAAGAGGCCAAACGACTGCAGAAAAAAGCTTTGGAAGGGATGACCGACGATGACTTTGGTCTCAACGATAAACACGAGATATCACAGACGGATGACACAGCTGAGTATGCATATAGCTATCCTTGTTCAAGCTAGTACTGAGTTATCCCAGGGTAGTAGCCGATAATGTCAATATTGTGCCTTCGTTATTACAAGACAAACAGTCTCTCCTCCGCCATCTCGAGAAAGTCAACCCAGAGGCTCTTGCGTTGGCTCGGGATTGGGAAGACACAGTGGAGACATTAATAGAAACACATCGGAAGATAGCCCAGTGAGCGAACAGTCTCTGACATTTGCCAAAAATCTTGATCTTTACTAGGCTACAGTCCAAGGAGCCTGATATGCAAGATGCGGGTTTGCCACACCTTCATTACCGTGAGTTCAAAGTCAGTCACTCAGTCACCTTTATTTACAGTCCTTGTCAAGAGGCGCTGCTGACCTACGCCACAACTTTGGCTTTCTACCTCCATTTACGAGCAAGTACCAAATATGCTCAACGGCCTGAGCTCTTAACTTCTCACCCTATTATGCAACGATTGCTAACCCTCAAGCAATCTGTGTCAACGTCAGAGGATCTAGGCTTCGCACTCCCCGACTCTGAACCTGAATTTGATGACGATGACGATGAAAGTTTAGACTTAATGGATGACGGGGATTCTATGGAGGAACTATGGCAAAAATTGGAACCTGGGGAGTTAGAGGATCTTCTCCGAGATATACAGATGTCTGCTTCATCTGTCCAACCAAAGCGTAAAATTGTGAAAGCTCAACTTCCCGTGAATGAACCACCGAAGAAGAAACGTAAAATTTTACCGGAGCCGTCAAAGGCCTCTGTCTCCATCTTTGATCTGGAAGAATCAGAGTTCATCCCTTCCTCCAAGACAAAAGTTAGATCACGATCCAAGGCGAATGCAGAATCAGACGATGCTTTTGGCGAAGCAACACATCTTCAAGTCGCTGACGCCGCTGACAAGAGTGCTCGCAAGAGATCATTGCGTTTCCATACATCCAAAATTGAGAGCACAAACGCTCGTCGTCAAGAGGCAAGAAACCAGATCATGGGAGGGGACGACGACGTACCATACCGCGAACGACGGAAAGAAAGGGAGTCGCGACTGTTACAAGAGGCCAAGAACCAGTTGCAGAAACAAGGTGGTGAAGATCTGGATGATTCTGAGCCTCCCAAGCGCGAGCCAGAGAAAGGAGATGATGCAAGCGACGGCTCGGATGGGCTTGAGGGATACTATGAACTTGTCAAAAAGAAAACAAAGGAGAACAAAGAACAAAAGAAGGCCAAATATGATGCTGCTCGAGCAGCTGAACGGTAGATTTGCCATTCCTTGTCTTCGGGCAGAAGGCTAATATGCGTTGGCTTTTTAGGATAATCGAAAAGGAAACTCTCGATGGACCTCGATCACTTACGCGCGCTATCCTCACTAACAAGGGTCTTACTCCTCATAGATCCAAGGCCGTGCGCAATCCTCGTGTCAAAAAACGTCAAAGATTTGAGAAAGCGAAGAAAAAACTGGCGTCCCAAAAGGCGATGTACAAGGGTGGTCTATCACAGACAGGAGGCCACTACGATGGCGAAAAGTCAGGCATCTCAAAAGTCGTCAAGAGTGTCAAGTTTGGTTAATGTTCTGTTTGTCAAGTACCGGATTTTACATTCTCTAGTATTTCTTTGTGTATGGTAGCAGGTCATCGACCTTGATCTCTAGACCTGTGTGGCCGTGAATTGGCCATTCAAGTCACCAACTATCGATCCATTAAGTTGAATGGTAGATTACGAGAGGCCAGAGGTCTTTCGTTGACGACGCCCGTCGTCAAATTACAGCTCAGGACCACGTACATTTCACCACTTTGGCTTTCGCAGAGCTTGCTTGACTCTAAGGGTATTTTTTCCTCGCGCGCCTCTCACGGCCTGTAGTTCGTTGAATTTCTTTTTCGCGTATCGTTTGGCTTCTGCATCGTCAACAAGCTCATCCACTAGCGTTCGTTTGCGTTGGCTTCGAGGGAGATTGTCACCAGATGAATTTCCGAAAGGAGATCCTGTCGCAGCAATTTTACCGATCTGACGACAAGGTGTGGGTTTACATTCGATGCTGTAGTGAAGATAGAACATACTGCAAAGTACTTAGGCAATCCTTTGGCTCCTTTTCCTTCTCCTTCATCTTTTCGGTAGAACCTCTTGGGATCGAGCTGGTTGCGCAGGCGCATCGCTTCGTATTCACGATGTAGTCGGGGTAGCTCGGACTCAGCGGGAGCGGGCATATCGAACCAGTCTGGCCCTGCAGTTTGATTCTTGGACTGGGACAGCTTTGGAATGGGACCAGTTCAAACAGTGGGCAGATGTGCTCACCTCTTTCCTTTCTTTCTTCGTGAGAGGTTTTCCTGATTTTGTAAGCTCTGGGGGAGGGAGAGGAGGAGCAACGGATGTCTGTTGCTGCTTAGATTTTTTCTCGGCTTCTTCTGTTTCAGTGTCAGGGTCGTACACTAGAATGCCACCCGTGCCTCGTCCCTCGCCGAGTTGGATATAGGAGGTTGGCAATGTCCCTGGATTGAGTTGTGGAAGTGGTCTGTGGAACTAGCATTTAGTTGACAAGCTTCTTGAAGGACTGAAACGTACGGGGGCTCTACGTCGTCCAAGGTCAAAATTTCATCGTCTTGCAGGGAAGGGATTTGTTCTGCCTCTGCTGTAGCCGCATTCTGTCTTGCCTGTTGTAGAAGCCTATCCAGGTATTCTTGTGTTATTTCCTCGTCAGATTCACTGGAGGATTCGTCTTCCGATTCGCTTGCTGAAGTTGAAGCATCGCTGGAGTCGGAGTAATCAGAGCTTGAGACATCTGAAGAGCCTGGATCAGCAAATAATTGTTAAGACCGGAGAAATTATCTACCAGTTGCTTTTTGTTTTCCTTTGTCTCCTGAAGTGAACCCGGAAAGCATTTTGATGTCAAGCTGTTATCAAGTCAAGTCAAGTCACCATCCAGTCACGCATATTATATTTACTCCTTTGGAGGTAGCCTACGCTGCCATGTCCTTTTACACACCCCACTGTCGGTTTATCTTGATATACTCAGCCACTATTCTATTTCAAGCTGAATATACGTTCAGAAAATATTTACCCATCTTCACGTGGTCTATTGCTTACATAATGTTTGACAACCAAGAGGGATCCACTAGGCCCACGGGTCCGTGTGATTATGTCAGGACAAGCT
>Ga0153938_1000313_pt1 | contig 19275 bp, 22 predicted proteins | sample TSNY022MetaG_FD_104740 | JGI IMG/M metagenome (GOLD analysis project Ga0153938, IMG submission 104740) | Attine ant fungus gardens microbial communities from New Jersey, USA - TSNJ022 MetaG | ecosystem: Host-associated > Fungi > Mycelium > Unclassified | place: USA:New Jersey: Brendan T. Byrne... | reverse complement strand
TTTTCCAACTGTGCTCGCTGACGAGGAAGATATTGATGAAAGCGAAACTGATGGACCCGACTCTGGTGCCCAGGCAACAGAATTATACCTTATATCTGTCGCCTCTCTGTGCTTCTCCGATCGCCTCGTATTTCTCTCGAGCCGTTTCGCTCTGGCCTCAGCAGCAGCTTTGAGAAATTTTTGCCTTGCTTGGAGAGTCTTTTTCGTATTCAAGGTGTAGTCTCCCATGTCGTCGGGGACGCTGCCTTCATCAATGGAGTCCAAGACGAAATGATGTGTGATGGCATGTGTCTGAGCACCAACAGCTTGGCTTAAAAGACTGTTGAACGAGGTTGAAAACGGATGCAAGACCGCGAAATCTGCTCCTGGAATTCGAGGAGTGATCATCCCACCATGTTTCTGCAAGGAAACGTCTTTGAGTTATATAAGAGAATATGGGAAAGAGATGGATACTTTGATTGCTCTTGTCACTTCCTGTCTGTTATTCATATCCACTTGCACAAAGAACTGCATCGGTTTTCCGTTGACATGCACAAAAAGTTCCTGAAGTGAATCATCACTGTCGGAAGGTCCGGAAGTTTGGTGTTGGTTTCGTGGTGGTGTAGGTAGACGACTGGTCCTTTGCGCCCTCCTTGTGTCTGTGTTTTTTTTGATCGACTTCGACTCTCTTTCTTCTACCCTCTTATTCTTCTTGGGTAAAGCTGCAAGCGAAGGATTACCATCCTCTTCGTGATTATTATCTTCGGTCTCTCGTACTTCGTGTTTGAAACTATTTTCTACTGCATCAGACTTGCGTTTACGCTTGACAGAAGGCCGAGGAGCTGATGGAGAATTCAACTCTTGTAGTGGTAGGGGGCTTGGCGATCCAGTGTCCCTTATGTTGTCGTTCGCTCTAGGAGGGTCCTCAAAAACCACTGATGCACTTCCAGAACTCCCAGCAGACTGAGATATCTGTCGTTCCATCATACTTGGAAGCATGGGTCGCTGACTCAGAGACATCGTACCAGGGGCCCCTCCAGGCAGTGTACCGTACATCCTCATGATGTCCATCAAGGCAGTAGTGAAATTTTCTTGCACATGCGGCGTCACGGAAGTAGGTTGTGCAGACATGGAAGATGGGGCAGTTGCCGGTTGCTGCGCAAACATAGTAAGCAATTGTGGTGGAAATGACATCATGTTGATTCCAGGCATGCTGAATGGCATAACCAAGGGGGCCTGCTGCTGCTGCTGAGTGAACAAAGGCATAGAGTCCGATGCTGAGAGAGAAGGGTTAGGCATAGGCTTCGTACGTGGCAACTTTGACATATGAGAGGGAAGGTGAACGATAGATGAACTCGAGCCGCCGTTTTCAACCGGTGTGGTGTTTTCTCGGAGAATTGAATTCTCGACTGAAGCATGTTTGGTCGAGGAGTCTGTAGATCTTTGTTCATCATATGAATCCGCCTGAATCTTCATGGGTGTTGCCTTTGGCCTAGAGAATGTAAGTTCATCAGATAGATACAGATACAACACATACTTTAACACTGTTGTTTCCTCGTCTCCATTGAGTATGGGCCGGGAAATTGGAAGACCATCGTCGTATGTCCTACAGCCACCCCAGTTATCTCTTTCAAGCAGGGGTTTTGCAACATCGATGGATTTATTGACCCAGGTGTGGCTTAACACGACTTTGTTTCGGTCATTACCCCATTCACGAATGAACTCTTTTCCTTGCCAGGAGTCCGAGTCGACAAGGATAATTTGTGCGTGCTTCGGATCCGTGCAAATGACAGCGTCATGTTTCTATAATGGCATGAGGCTCAAAGTACAAGCATACCGTATGTCCTTCACACCTTCAGGGTTCTAATGAGACGTGGACGGTGCAAAATACCGCCAGCCTCGACAAAGAAAAGGATTCGTTGGCCATCTGGATGATGGAAGAATGGAGACTCAATAATAGGGGGAACAGATGATGGAGGAAGATCTGACATATCCTTAAAATATGGAGGATGATGTAGTAGCATGCTTAGTCTTGTTGCAGTGACACATGTCACATCACATCACATCTCACAAATTGGCTCATGATTTGCATATCATCATGGTATGGTAGTAGATAGAATTTAACCAGAGGAAAAAGTACATAACACAATCGTTTAACGGTAACTGAACAAACGTTAACTCTTCACGGAAACGGCGGATATGTAATTCTCCATACCTCTTCTGCCTGCGTGCACGGGCACCAGCACCACCAAACTTCTTCGGCTCCATCCGCCTGGGGTCAGCGATCAGGAGGGTACGGTCGTACGCAATTAGCTTCTTTTTCAGCTCGAGTGAACTGTAAGCATCGATGTATTTCGCGTAGTAGGCAACAAGGGCCTTAGCGATGGCCTGGCGGATAGCATAAACCTGCGAGGTGTGGCCACCACCCTTTACCCGCACACGGATATCGACTTCCTTGAACGAATCCTCTCCAGCAACTAGAATAGCCTCGTATACTTTGAAGCGCAGAATCTCAGGCCGGATAAGGTGGATAGGGGAACCATTGATACGGATGAGTCCACGACCCTCCTTCGCATGGGCGACTGCAGTGGCAGTCTAAACAAATAAAATATTGTGTTAATCTCCATTCTTGAAGACAGCGGGACAGCGGGGGCAACATGCCTTCTTTTTGCCGAATGTCTGAACGGCCTTGACTTGAGATGCCATTTTTTAAAAGCCGAGCAAGAGCGTACTATGATACTATGAGAAAGGTACTGAATAGTCACAAGAAACGCATACCTTGATTCTTTAGGTCGTCGAGGCCGGCTTCGATAATCTGACGGCAGATTTGAGTGGCTTGGGTAGCTAGCCAGTTTTTCGGCAATCACCAAAAATGACTAAGCATATGGTCCGCTTCGGGTATTTTCTTCTCAGCTGTTTGTGAGCTAGGTCATGTTGGCGAGGAGTCTGGTGAGTCCTTTAAAACATTATCATCACTACACTTATGAACACAATCAGACTTCGCGGCCTGTACTACCAAGACTTGCTCGTCTATCTACTGAGGTCAATGCATTCCCTTCTCCCGTTCCTCCAGGTATGCTCGACGGGTTGTAGCCGAATTGAAGTTGAATGATTCCATCAGCTTCACCCGTATCGCGACCCATGATTCTCTCTCTGAGCCAACCCCTTCGCCGTAGATCTTCGGAGCCACACTATGCTGAGAGTGTTATTTCTCTGGATCCCACTGTCTTTGACCATCCCATCCGTCGTGACATTCTCCATCTTTGTGTCACTCACTATCGCGACTCCCTCCGCCAAGGTTCAGCCAGCACCAAAACTCGCGGTGAAGTCGCTGGATCAGGTGCCAAAATTCGTCAGCAGAAGGGTACCGGTAGAGCCCGTCTCGGCGACGCTCAGTCTCCCATGCTTGTTGGTGGAGGTCGTGCATTCGGTCCCAAGCCTAGAGATTTCAGTACCAAACTTCCAAGAAAGGTCATTACCATGGGCATGCGTGTTGCACTGAGTGCGAGAATGCGAGAGGGTGTTTTAGGTGTAACGACACATCTGGATTGGCCTTGTGCAAAGACAGGGTCTCTGTCAAGGAAAATTGATGAGCTAGGGTATAGGAAAACACTGTTTATAACCGGGGAGGAGAGTCCTTCGGTTGGACTTGCGAGAGCGATCGCGAACATCCCTTCCGTCAAGTTGATGAATGTTAAGGATGTGAATGTGTATCAAATTCTCTATTGGCAGCGTATCATCATGGACATCAAGGCCGCTGATTACTTTGAACAGACACTGAAAAAAGATATACTCCTCCTCCCCTTACCTCTCCTTGAGTCAACTTCTGCATAACCTATTGTTTCTACTCATTCAGGTTTCCTTAGTAGTGACGTCGTTATCTAATTGGACCTGCGACAAAATCTGGCAATTCTGGTGGTAGACCACACTCGTCTCCTTGTCAGTACGGAGACGTGTGTTGTTCGTCGAATTTATCAATCACCATCCACGGTACACTAAAGATAGCAATTATATTAGGCCTTTGCTCATAAATCTATGAATGCTTGAGAACTATGTTCTATCTGACTGATACCACTAGCAAAAGCACGGAGAATGTGAACGCTGAAACCAACAGTGAACTGACCTACTGATTCTGTCATAGTTGTTGGAACAAAAGACTCAATGCGGAGCGCGATTGAAAGCCCAGAAACTGCATTGCTCTTATGGTTCCCTTCAAAAATCAGGAACCTCAGTTTCTTCAGGTTTGGACAGTAGATAGAGGCAAACTACTTTGTCGTTTGGTGCCTCCATTCTTCCCCGAATCAAGTTCCATTGTAAGCCTACTTGTCACAATGCTCACTGTGCTAAAAAAGATTCCGAAACCATCATAGGGGGCTGCGGTCAGTTGAAACTCATTGGCTACTCAACTGAGTTCAGTCCCCTCTTGTCTTTTCTGGTGGCACCCGCAACATCCAGGATGACATCGAGCAATTATCCTATAGATGGATGAGTGCCTAATCAGACCTCAAATCAGACCTCAAATCAGGCGGCATCTCATAGAGGCTGTTGATCCACTCAAGTAAGCTGAAACTTTAAAGCTTGTGAAAATGAAGGCCTTGCATACAATTGACGCAGACCACGATACCGTGATTCGCCTATTCAAGAACTCTTCAGAGCAGGGAATGCAACCAAGACATGTTCAACGATTGACGTCGAAATTAGATTTTTCTCACAACATGAAAACTATTCTCCAGAATGATCTCGACAGCCAACAGGTGAGATGGAAGAATCAGACACCATACTCTCAGTTTTCGTCACATAAATGACAGCAAATCTGAGATTACACAGAACATCTGTTTCAGCGAGCGACCCGACTTTCAAATGTATATGCATTAAATACGCATAATGACGGGAGTGGGGGACATTGCCATTTACGTTTCTTCAGAGAAAGGTAATATAGACTCCTAGCCATGGGTAGGCATGGTCAATGCAGCACGATTACCAACAGCGTCCTCGGCCCTCCAAAGGCTAGTAACAGTCTATGACCAAATAAAAAGAAGATTCAAATTGCCGACGATAAAATGAACGCACTTTGTTTTGGGTGTAGAAATTGATGCCACCCTTGCCGTAGAAATTAATATCACCCAAGAAAGATCCCTTATTTCCACTCCAAGAAAACATGGGTAGAGGAACAGGAATGGGCACGTTCACACCGATCTGGCCAACATTAACCTCGACTTCAAATTTACGACCAGTGGCACCAGATTGTGTAAAGATAGCAGCACCATTCCCGTAAGCATTGTTGTTGATGAGCTCGATAGCATCATCCAGATTATCTGTCATCAGGATGAGCAAGACAGGGCCAAATATTTCCTCACTATCCAAGCCTGTTAACTACAAGAGCAGAGCTCATGTGATGGCAATGCGCACCGGTAGCATTTCATATTCGTCCCCGCCTCGATAATTGTCGGACCCACAAAATTACCGTCAGGATATTCGGATACAACATGGTTCCGTCCGTCCAGTACAATCTTCCCACCTTCTTCTTCACAAGATAAAATCAAATCAAGAATCCTCTTCTTAGCGTGCGGGGAGGTGACAGGACCACTGGAATGATTCGGTCAATCTCATGAAAGCCTATAGTTAGTCGGACGCACAGATCTGCACCCGGCTCAAAACCTCCAGTCACTTTGAGTTTTTGAGCGCGTCCAACAAGATCCGGAAGCCAGCCCTGAGCCTCCCCAACCAGGATCGCTAAACGAGATTAGATCAAGACCTTAATTTATAGGGAGAAATGCCCTTACCGACTGAGATGGCCATACAGCGTTGCCCTGCAGCACCAAATGCGGCGCCGATGATCGAGTTGAGGCTGAGATTCTGGTTGGCTGGAACGATTTTTGAACAACCAATGACAGAATTTGGAAAAACATACCATCGGGCATTACTATAGCATGATTCTTTGCTCCCATGTTGGCCTACATCGTAGGATATGAGCACCTTGGGCTCGCAGAGAAACATTGACCAACCTGAACGCGTTTGCCATTCTGATTCCCACTGAGAACGGTAAGTAACTGTCGGGATCCGAAGAGAGTATACTCGCCGGTTGAAAATATGCTGACCGGCTGTGTTACCGCCGACGAAGCTAATGGCTTTAATGGCCGGGTGATCACAGATCGCATTGACGGTTGGTACCTGGCCGTGAACGATGTTGAGAACACCGTCAGGGAGGCCTGACTATTCGTGAGCCAGCATTGTAAAGTTGAGCCGTCCGTCTTACCGGCTTTTTTGCAAAGTTCAGCTATGATCATTGCAGCACCAGGATCACGCTCAGAAGGCTTAACAATAAGGGTATTCCCAGTGACTATAGCCATTGGGATCGACCAGAGGGGGATCATACTGTGCAATTCTCAGCAAGCAGCCTTAGACACCAAGACTGCATGAGCATACGCGGGAAAGTTGAAAGGGGCAATGCTTGCGCAGACACCGAGAGGCACCTTACGGACATAGGTGTCCATGTCTCTGCTGACTGACGTGGCTTGAGAGATCGGGATAGACTGTCGAATCTCATACACTCACCTTCAATTTTGTCACCCATGAGGGTTGTCGTAGCAGCAATAGCAGTCTCAACTACTTGAAGTCCACGAAGTAAATCACCATGTGCGTCTAGCAGTAGATGATGTTAACAACTTTGACGCCACAATGAAGTTACTCTCACCTGCTAAAATCTTTCCCTGTTCGAGGACGATACTCTGAGCAATGGCGTCCGCATTTTGTCGTAACAATTGCTGAAGCCTATCCCAAAGATCAAACAATGCACTCAGAATGATTGATCCCAAGATATGCCGAATGACTCACTGAATTACAAATCGTTGACGGGTAATGATACTAGTCCTGCTCCAAGTCTTGAAAGCTCGTGAAGCGGCTTCAACAGCCTGTTCGAACTCCTCACTCGTCGTCTGAGGAACCTGCGAAAGCAAAGTCTGTGTTGACTATCAAATATACGAGTTGGTCTGGTAAGATTCGCAGTAGCCCAGGATAACGAACTCACCGGATCATGAACATCGAACCACTTGTCCGTCTTGCTATCGACGAATTCACCATTGATAAAATTCTTTGTCTTTCCTCCAGTCAAGCTAGTGCCCTTCCACTCCGCTGAGAGCCTCTCAGCAATCGGCCGAGCGATAGCATTCAAAATGGCGTTGGGCGACATGGTGACTTTTTGCTACTGATATCGATAGTGATTTAGGATAAGAAGAGCACGGGGAAAAAGTATCAGGAGAATTGGGGAGTTGTGGGAATGGACGGCAGAGTTGGGAAAGAGCTTTGGATGACTTATCAAGAGGAGCGTCATTGGTCAATGGTGTTCTCTCGAGAAAGTCACGTTTGACTCGTCCCCGTGTAAGCCTCGAGGCCTCGAGAGATGATACTGCCAAGGAATGGCATGAAGGATAGGTCTTTCCACCAATTCAAGGAGCGCACGGAATTATCACCACTCTCGAGTCTCGTACAGATTTCGATTCACTCGAACATTGACTCAGGGCTGAAGACTGCAGTAGTAGGTAGTGTTTGATCATAAGAACTTTGTGGAGCCGGACAGGATGCCAGTCCAACCAGCATTCTAGCGTCAAGACAGAAATCTATAATCAGCGGTTATGCGATCAAAAAACTTTGACCACCATTACGAGCTGTGATGAATGGACGCAGCGACCGTAGCACGATTCTCAACAGTGTCCGCGGCTCTCAGAGTGACGTTGTTGTATAAATCACAGTTCAAGAAAACTTATTCCACTACTTGAGAAGTCATCAAACACACGAAACCCTTATCATGATAAGTAAACGCGGTGAGGTAGAGATATTAATATTAAAGTCTACTTACGTCCTAGCAGCGCTGTTATCGTAGCGATGGTTTCCAGATTGTCTATTTCAGAAGCTTTTTAGCCCCAAATGTGCTTCTGGCAGGAACAATCACTGGCCGAGGTACCACGGACTGCGAACGAGCACCGTGTAATAAATTGTCGATCCAAAAAAAAATCACTGGCCGAGGTCTCTCATGTCACTTGTCCTGCCCTTTCTTTCATTGATGTTGGAAAGAATGGTGGAAGCAAAGCCGAACATAGTTGCAGGAGTCTGGCATAGACCAGTTATCTCATTCACTGCAACACATCATCATCATGAGCGCGGCATCTTATAACACATCACTGGCTTGATCGGTCATGGTGACACGCACTCCAATAGACTAGCAGCCCAAATAGGTTAGCAAGAAAACGACCTTTGGAGCCACAGTCCCTTCGTAGCTCGCAGACATCTACAATGTCAACAATTGTTCTCCTAGGTTGCAAATTTAGGGACCAGCCAGGATTTAGGGCTCAACTTAACAAACCAACATTGTTGATGTGAACGGGGCGAATAATGCAATTGGGTTGGGAACAATGTGCTAGATCTACTGTCTGAAGTTATTTACGGGCTATCGAATACGTAACATGAAATAGTGTATCCTGTTGCCAAATATGACTGTTGACATGCAACCAGCACCAGCTCCATCTGCTGGTCGAGGTGACGTTGTGTTGCAGCCTGCCTTCTTTACATCTGTCCTATACGTACAACCCCTCCGCGAAGATGTCTCAACACTGACAAAGCAATTTCGGGAACGTTACTCTGAGCGTGATCTTGTTGTTTCTCCGTTTTCAGTATTCAAACAGCTCTGGCGGTCCGAAGGTTGGAAATGGCTTCACTTCAAGGTATTTGACGACAGGGCTCGTGAAGCATTTTTACTGGTGACAGCACGAATTTTCCTAGGTCTGCATCATTTTGCAAGCGATTTTTTATATCTCATTAACACAACTCATGATCCAGAACAGCTTCTTGGAACCGATCCCGTTGCACAAGTCGTTGGTCTTTTTGGCGTGTATACATTTTATTACACTCAACCTGAGGATACTGCTCCGAGGCTTCATCGCATCAATCATGTTCCGATACCTATAGGTGAGAAGACATATTTTTGAGGCGGAATGTGCATCTGATATACCGATAGATCACCTCCAACGCATAGTCAGACTCTCTGAATTGTTGTCTACTCCAGATCTCGTATCTTTGCGTGAACCCGTCATATACATTGCTTCTGCTATGGTTAAGGATCAGGTATTTTATGTCCTTCCATCATCTGATCTAGGTCCAGAAAACCCTCGTTATCTGCCTCGCGAAGTTCTTGCTCGCGACTCATCCCTGGAATCTGATCCAGAAGCACCGAAAAAGAAAGGACGTCCGTCACGGCAGGATAAGGCTAGAAAAGCTCAGTTGGCTCTTGACGGGCTAAACGATTGGCTAGATTCGACACTTGGAAGCTCTGAAGCTCGGTCCGGTCAATTACCCACTAATATGGTGCAGTATGAGTCGGATAAAGCTGGGCTGACTGCGGCTCTCGAAAGCCCGAGTGACCGAGAAGCACTTGAGAAGGCGAATAGGGTCATACTCGACCGCCTGAGGGAGGCGCAGACCCAAAGTGGGGAAGATTCACGGAGCTTCGGAGGAGTGGAACGTGTAGAGCGGGCGATGTGGGAACATACTGGTGTTCTGGGTGGGCTGTGGGAGTGGTCATGACAATTGTAACTACATAAGTCTATTTTTGCCCGTTCAGCTAGCCTCCATCATAATTTCCTCTCTCCTTGTATCATGTCTGCCCCTTCTTCCCTGGGGCCAAATTATATTCGCCAATATTATCCTAGTACTGGCAGTAGTGCGAGTTCAACCGCCAGTCTGCTTCCATCGTCCCAGTCAGAAATGCCCCGGAGGCATCCTGCCAATCGCCAATTCCCTTCAAATAGCAGTTTGCAGTCTAGCTCAACAAGGTCCAACACCCTAAAGGCAAGTGCAAGTAGCAATTCCCTTGTATGTACCCGTTCGGCCACCAAGCCCTCGGTTTGCCTTCTCAGCGCTCCTACAGGGTGACGCAGGTCGATATGGTGCTGCTGCTAGTGCAGGGACTGCCACTCATTCAATATCAGACAAGGTACAATTTATCATACCCTCACTGACCGAGTATTGAATGACCCTGCAGTATTCCCTTGCACCTGACCCTTACGTATGGGGGTCCAATATCTCCCCCGATCAACCTGAGCCAGACGACGATCTTCACAATCCGGACCCCCGGCGGGACCGAAAGCACGATGCAGGTGGATCAGTGCTCACCTACAGAGGACTGGCAAATGTCGGCTGTCTGACCTTGCTCCTTGTGGGACTTGTTACCCTTTTGTGTGTCTTCAGCCCCCAGCTTTTGGTGCCCATTGTGATAATGAAAATATAGTGCTGGCTATCCACTGATCTCCCACTTCACTGCAAGAACAATGTCGATGAATGGAGGGTTCAACCTAGGTGGGATTAATGCGTCTGGCCAGGTTAGTCACATCCAGCTTTGTCTACCAAAACTATATAACCATTACAGATCCCTGAGATACCAGGAAATTGGGGACTTATTGATCTAGATACTCCTAAAGAAGTTTACACGAAGCCCTCGTATTTCGACTCGAAGCAGGAGATGCAGCTCATCTTCAGTGATGAATTCAATACCGATGGGCGGACCTTCTACCCCGGCGATGACCCGTATTGGGAGGCAGTTGATCTACATTATTGGCAGGTGAGTAATGCCTTATCCTACATTCAAACTTCATCCTGATGTCCACTAGACCAATAATATGGAGTGGTATGATCCCGCAGCCATCACAACAAAAAACGGTTCTCTAGAGATCACTCTTTCGCGGAAGCAAACCCACGATCTAAACTTTCAGGGGGGCATGATGACAACCTGGAACAAATTCTGCTTCACTGGTGGTATCTTTGAGGCGTCAGTACAACTCCCTGGTACAAATAACATTGTCGGTTTGTGGCCAGCTATCTGGGCCATGGGAAACTTAGGTGGGAACCCTCCACGCACTACGTAACCTAAAAATGATCATCCCACACAGGACGCGCCGGCTATGGTGCCTCACTCGAGGGTTTGGTTAGCTAATGGTATTTTCGTGAGGTCCTTTGTCGCTGACCGTATTCCAGTGGCCCTATACTTATGATGCCTGTGATGTTGGAACGCTTCAAACACTCAATGGGCTACCAGAAGCAGCACTGACGGAAGGTGACCCGACTGAAAATGGTGCACTCTCATTTTTACCCGGTCAACGGTTATCGCGTTGCACCTGCCCGGGTGAGTCCCATCCTGGACCTATGCATTCGGATCAGTCGTTCGTTGGGAGATCTGCACCCGAGATTGATGTCTTTGAGGCTCAGGTAATGTACTTCTCACGTTGTGATCGGGATCGTACTTATGGATTGTCCCGGCAGATCACAGGAACGCCTCTGACGGGTCAAGTCTCACAGTCTGCCCAATGGGCGGTATGTTTATACTTTTTGGAATGAAGTCGAGCATGTACTGAATTGGCGAATCTCTCCAGCCATTTAATGCTCAATACATCTGGGCCAATACATCGGCAAATCTGATAATTCCAGACCCTGAAGTTACGATTCTCAATCCCTACAAAGGAGGTGTCTTCCAACAGGCTACTTCCGGAGTTACCGAAACAAGTAGGTTTTATGTCCACTGCTGATACAGCCCCTTTATATATATATATATATATTTTCAAAGATCAACAATGTTATGAACTCGAGCAAGGTTGTTACTCTGTCTATGGATTTGAGTACAAGCCAGGTATGTCCTGTGTAATTCTTTCCGGTCAACCATGTATGAAAGTTGTGGCACGTAGGCTTTGATAATTCTGTCAGTCCCGTCTGATGACTCTGCCAATGAGGTTATACTAAGCTTTTCGCATTGCTGGTAGTACATCTCATGGATCACAAATGATCAGGTCGTATGGACCTTGATGGGGGACGGCATGGCTGCCGATGATGTCGTGCAAATTTCAGCTCGGCCTGTACCCCAGGAACCGATGGCAAGTACTGTTTCAAACTAAGCATCAACTGCCACCTCATGGCTGATTGTTATTTCAGTATTTGATTGCTAACCTGGGTATGTCGACTAACTTTGGGCCTGTGGACGTTGAGCATTTGAAGTTCCCTACGAAAATGAAGGTTGATTGGATACGCGTGTACCAACCCTCAAATAAGATCAACATTGGTTGTGATCCTATCGATTTTCCGACTCAGGCCTATATTAATCAGTGCGTATATTGAATCTGGTTCCTTCATTTTAGTCCGCTGAATCTCAAGCCATCAGATACATCGAGGCCTACACAAATCCCAACCTTACAACTTGGGTCGACGATTTCAAGCAGCCGTGGCCCAAGAACAGGTTCTTAGGCCAGTGTCCGAGTGTTTGAATAATCACAGGGCTCTTGTGCAGAAGTTATCCTTATTCACCCTCACACAGCATTGGACCATCACACCTCTATAATCCGATCCCACTAGTCTCCCCTTTGCTCTCTGCCTTTAGGGGCTATATCCAACTACGGCCTCTGTCACCTGAAAACTTTCATTTCCCCGTCGATCATTCATTATCGCGCTCATTACACGAGCATTTGGTCGTTGGCATATGTTCACGCGGTCGCTCTCACCCTTTTTTCCTGTTGATATTCTAGGACAGCGGTTCCATGCTGTTCTTTTCTTATCATTCTTTACTTGACCAATGGTTTTAAGTTATTCAACGGAGTAGATATATATTGCCTCCTACTGTAATACAGTTTCTTGGATGCGTGTATGTGCTAAACAGATAACTCACTCCGAGTCAGCTCAAGTCACCCCTTTGGTTGGTAGGATGATAAGCATGAAGAGTTGATGCTCATCCATGAAACAATCACGTAGAATCGACAGTAGGATAAAATAAGACACTTTACATCTATACACTCCAGGGGCAAAATGTCCTCTACGTTCAAATCAATTCGTGGAATCCCATGCATCCAAAGTCTCCTGGAGAGCATTCAAGTTCCGCTCGAGCATGATGATACCTCCAACAGACAATCTTGGAATTGCAATGTCCGCCGTTTCATCTTTTTGCAATTGTTCCTTACTTGGATTCGGATCACGCCTACTCTTCTCGATTAATGCCCTTGATTTTTCTATCACTGCGCGCAGCCGTTTAGCACCATGATAGAAAAATCGAATATCTTCTTCGAGACCACCAGGGGGAATTGCCAGAGCATGGCGGACAAAACCACGTGAAAAGACGTAAGCCTTTTCACTGTATAGCCTTGAATTATTCATGCCTTCTTCAGTCCCACGGAACCTTTCATAACCCGGTTCACAGTACCATCTATGAGACATATAATGAACACAAATGGTGGTGAAGAGCGACCGACGTACGGTTCCTTCACAAGGATAAGGCCCTGTATTGAAACAAATACCTGAAGCAGAGAAGATCGGGCTGGGTTCCAACTTTCGTTCCTGCCGCCTTCCTCGTACAGATTACTGAAAAGACTCATTATTATGTCTCAGTATAGATTCGGCAAAAAAAACTTACGGGTTCACTGGAAGCATCATTAAGGGTTCTTGAGGTCAGAGAAATGTTCGAGGTTATAAACATGACATACCTCTTCCATTTCCGTTGGTCCAACTCAAAAAATGAGCGATAGGCGGACATTTGGGAAAAGTTGAATCGAGTTTCCAATCAATGACAAATGGCGCATCCTCGTAGGGTGTGTTCTCCGGACCAATGATTAAACACCTGAGCAGATCCAGTCTGTCTTCAAATGCCCGGACAACGATTGTATCTACAAAAGCGGTATCAAAACGATCTCTCAATGCCAACTCTTAATGCAGAATCATACCTGGTAGGCCATTTTCCAACGCACGATATTCGCGATACAAACGAGTTATGAATACTTTCCCAGGTTGATCTGGGGGATCGCGATGGAACGCGTGATCCACAGGGGCACAGGATAAGATGTCGAATCGCCTCCAAGACAATTCTTTGACTTGCCCATTTTCCTCTGAAAAATTAATACCAGCGACGTCGACTTTCGTCCGATATTTATGAACAAACTCCTTTGACAACGAAGTTGTACTTGCACCATGGATGGCAGGAGGCTGTAACCTCATAGGTGATGTAGTTGAAGGAGGGTATATCATATGTGTGACGTTTCCTGTACCATCTGCTGGAATATTGTTTACCACGCGTGCTCCTTCAGCAAGTTCATTCCAAATGGGATCCTGAGAAGGCGAAGTAGGCAAAGCAATGGAAAAGCCAATTCTAGGGACTGCAGACTTCAAGTGATCGACATCAATGTCCATCGTGCCATAGTCGATTACGCCACTGCCGTTGAGGCAGGCATCTTTGTCGTCAACTTCGTTATCTTGTCTAATCTCGTCTTCATCTTCCCACCCGCCCTTCATATCCAAGACTGGACACCATTCTCCATCTTCAATTATCGACGTATCATCTGATTCCTCAGAGCTGGCATAGGCATAGGTCTGGCTCTCGAAATCAGCATGGACGAATGCGTTGCCACCAGCCAATTTGCTGAGTCGTTCCGTGGGATAGGTTCTGATGGTGCCCTCGACATGCCTCACCACCGCTGTCCCATCGAGATTTAGCTATCAGGCGAGTTGAGTGATAGCTAGAATCAAAAAAGATTGACTTGCCCTTATTACTTCACCAAACCATAGGTATCTCTCATCTCCCGGGGCAGCTTTGTAGAAGTCCAGATTATCGAATCCACCAAAGCTCTCAGTCGTTGCAAGCTCGACACCCAATTCTAACATTTCCCTTCTCCAAGCTGGAGTATGGCTCAAGCCGTCATGTGGTACATCTGGTTCCCTCAGCCATGATTCTATTTCCCCGATTCTGGCGACCCTCGAGTCGGCACATCCGTTTGTCTTTCCAGGTTTATGAATCAACACGAGGTCACTTATGTCGACACCTAGAGTATCGGCCACAGGTGTATGATCACTCGTGAATGGATCTGTTTCTGAACGGTCGAGCTCAAGGAGCGAAACGAGCTCCTTAGTTCCGTTATCAACGAGAAGTACAATTGCCGTTCGTTCGGCTGCATTCACGGACTGAACAACCACGTTGTTTGTTACATCATCCACTTTCCACAAGGCATATTGACCGGGCCTATTTTCACGTGAGGATCTATGGAGTGTCCAGAAGTAAGTGGGTATCAAGACTCACCAACATTCATGCTCGTCTGAATTCAGTTGAGGAAGTAGATCCTGGGCTAACAATGTCTCTGTCACTCCGTCCTGCCACATGATATCCACCTCCGTTTCCGTCTCCACAATCCTATATGTGTTGACTGTATAAGATCCGTGTCCCCTTTCGCCTGGACCATGCTGAGTAACAAATGCACCAATGTCACTTTTCAGACGCACACGATCGCCGACTGACGGTTCCAAGTCCGAGGGTAATGTCAACATCGCAAGCTTATGCAATTCTTTTCCAGCCCAGAACCGTTGAGGACGCTGTCGTTCCTCAATTTAATCAGGATCAAGCTTAACCACGAAAGGGGTTGTAAGCACTATATCGAAAGTTCGAGGAAAGTGACTGACTCACTGATTGATTAATAGCTAACCATGCGATGGCATAGACAATGTGTACAACTCCAATGACAGTATCCGCATGATTCATCAAACTGGATGACTGTGTAGTTACAAGGCCCTGCAGCAGGGAGTCAACATTCATGATAATATAACTGTTAGGAAGGCTTACCAATTCCCGCTCACCGATATGCAACCCCGAACCTAGTTGATTGATCTTAACGACCAGATTATATGTTGTGTCTTCCACCAATACCTCGTCATATACCTGTGAAACAGTGGAACAAATCAAAAGTAAACAGACTGGCTAACTGCACTAACCCCTATAACCTGGAATCAATATCAACAAAAGACGGACAAGACACGAAAGGTAAAAAGTGGACACCTGGCCAATCCAGTTGTCATATGTGACATATTCTCCAACATCAGGCTGACAAGGAAGCTCAAAGTCAGCCTTCGTCTTCCAGCCGGGTATCTCTTTCCCACTGATAGCCTGAGCCAAGCGAGCTTTGACACGCGCGTTAATTACGGTGCCTGGCTGTGGATCATCAGACCCGATACGTTGGCATATATCTCCTGTTCGAAAATTCCTATCCACCATTCGCAGTTCTGGCGCTGACTTGATTTCGGATACTGTAGGCTCGACGAAGAATGATACTAAGAATTCTCCTTCTTCGAGTGGACGAGGGGGAGGAGTTGATTCGTCATAGTCATCCCACCAGCAACTCTGTATTCAAAATTAGCTCCGAAATATTTGTGAGGAAATGTTTGACAGTATACTTGTATGACACCAAGAGCATTTGGAAAGGTGCACTGTACGATGTCCTTTGGATAAAGCTAACAAGTATGAGTTAATGAGTATGATATCAACAGAAGTCCTACATGTGTCGAAAACGTTCCCTTGTCTTTGGTTGGCATAGGATAAGATGGATTATCAGAAGCAACAATTGTGAGTGAATGATATATGGGAGGGGATAGAGGTCAGCCACCTGTCCAAACATCTATGCTAGGTTTAGGAGAGGTTATACTAAATTAGTGTGTCGTCGTTTTCAAGGAGTGTAAATATTAGTCATCTCGTATATGCTTCGTCTCCAACTTCCTTTTAGAACATCCTGTCTGAGCACCCGTCATGCAGACGCTTTCCTCGCCTCTACTTTCAATACCTTGGGAACTCATAGATCGTATTCTCTGTAACCTTGACCTCAGGACGCTGTTGAAGTGCAAACAAGTATAACTATCTATATCTATATTTTGCTGTGCCCATTGATTCTGCAGGTCTGCAAAGAACTCAAAGAGCGCATCGAACATGCCAAGATCATCCAGTATACAATAGAGCTTGAGATCAATGGGATGGAGATGAATCCAAATAATGACTGGCCAGTTGCAGACAGTTTAAAGCGTCTAAGGCAACATCAGTCTGGCTGGGAGAGGCTTGAGGGGTCGAATGGATTGAAGGAACCAATCGTCATTCCAATGCAAAGAGGAAATCTTTGGGATCTCTACGGTGGTGTCCTGGCGCAATCGGATCCGGCCGGTCGCTTTCATTTCACGAAACTAACATCCACTTCCTACAATATTCAGCAAGAAGATTGGGAGATCAGCCCAGATACTCCAGTTGTTAGTGAATTTGGCATGGATCCAGGCCAGGATCTTCTGGTCTGGATAACATCCCCAACATCTACTTCCCCAATGCTGTCACTTCATCTTCGAACTCTGAAGAAGGCCGAGAAACACCCACTCGCACGCCATGAGGTTATTTATCATGACCATAATATCGTTAGTCCTGACTGGTTCTACTCTATCAAAATAATGCAAGATTATATCGGTTTATGGGTCCATAATCGAGCACCATACGATTCTACCGAGGATGGAATTTTTTCTCTCTTTGTTTGGAACTGGAAGGAAGGTAGGCTTGAACTGGTGAATGCGGTGATATCTTATCTGCATCAGCTGAGTTCGGCGCTTACGGATGTATAATCTCAGGATATATTGACTCCACACACTACATCGTTCGCATTCATATCCGACAGACACGTTGTTCTGGCTGACCGCTATCTCGCTCCATTGGACGACGTGAATGATGAGACAGAAATTTATCTAATGCTGATTGATTTCAAAGCGGAGGGAGCAACGCGTAAGCCTATAGAGGAAGTACGAAATGCCATCAAGCTCTGTTATCCCACTCGTGCAAACGGTGCATTCTACGAAACCTTTGAACTCTGTTCTGATCCTGCACCTGGCTGGAAGCCTAACGATGACAAAGCACCCTTTTTTGTGGCAGAGGAAAACAGAGTATTCATATTGGTTTTGGCAGATGAAAGAGAGCTGGGCTTTTACCACTTTATACCTTTATCAGCGTTCAAAAAATGTCTTGGTCGAATCAACATCTCGTCCAGGCAAGAAATGCAATGGTCGGAGTGGGCACCGACAAGCACGCGTCTACTTCAGACAAGTGTCTTCCCTTCTTCTGTCTGGGTGTGCTACACCTTTGGGTCTCGATTTATAAGATCCACAGTGTCCCAACATGCAGGTGAAAGAAATCATGTCGTTGCACAAGTATATGATTTCAATCAGCTGGCACTTCGAAGGAAGGACAGTGAACCTAGGGCCAATTACAAGTGTATCCTGCAAAGCGAATTAATAAGAAATCAGGACTTTATCTGGACAGAGGATGTTGTAACGTCGCTGCCGTATCGGCGCTTTAGCAGGACCCTTCCTGTCGTGGCTTCGCCTCCCCACCAGCATTTGATGTGTACAGCAGATCATATTGTGCTAGCAGATGTGAGTGTAATGATCCCCTTGATATTCCTAAATATTTATAACGCCCAATCTAGGATGGGAGGAAGGAATACTCGATATTCGAGCTGTAGACGTAGAAGGTTCGGCAGCAGTGGGGGAAGCCCCTGTAGACAATGTTTCATGTCGAACGTGTCGGAAATGTCGTAGTTCTGGACCAATAGCATTTCGTGCGCCGGCTGCGGGTTTGGAATAGCCAGAGTGATCCGAGAGATTACATACCAGAAGCCCAAGCAGAGCCAATCGCATATATTTCGTCTGAGAAACGGGCACAGGGCTAGGAAGATCTTATCAGATAATCCACTTTTTTCCAATTACATTTATAACTCATCTATAACTCCTCCGTCTGTACTCCTGGCTACTATGATTCCCCGCTTCCTTAGTTGTAGTGCTGCTTCCACATCTCTAAGTGCTCAACGCTCAGCGTATGCCGTTAGTATTCTCTGCTCTTATATTTATCATATTCCTCATACAGGTATTTACAGACAATACGCAGTCTAAGGCAACCCCCATCAGCTACGCCACCAGAGGGCGACGAACCACCACCCTCTGAGAACGTGAGCGGCTGACCCTGTCCAACTTGACTAGCAGCTCATCGCTGCTACACTTCCAGGACTTTATCCTGTCGATCCTCCGTGCAAATCCGTCGTCTCGAGACACGAGGTCCTACGTTCAATCCTTTGGAGGACGAAGTCCCCAAAAGAAACAGCCTTCTCCATCCCCTAAGCATTCGGCATCTGCCTCCGCTTCAGACGAAATCGTCATACCCCCGCCTCCAGAACGTATTGAATCAACTGTTAAATCAACATCAAACACAAATTTTGATCATCCCAAACCAAGTCCGATCATTTCATCGATCTTAAATCCCGTTATCCAAAGAACTGCACTCGTCAAAGTTCAGGGTTCATTTACTGATGTCCAATTGGATAGCATCAGTCGAGGTCTCGTCTACCTTGAAAAGCTTGGTCTCGTCAGTGTCATTGTCGTTGATAACGATGACCAGCCACGTGGAGAACAAGATGAGCGTGTTGCCATCGTTGAGGAGAT
>Ga0153938_1000309_pt1 | contig 19442 bp, 16 predicted proteins | sample TSNY022MetaG_FD_104740 | JGI IMG/M metagenome (GOLD analysis project Ga0153938, IMG submission 104740) | Attine ant fungus gardens microbial communities from New Jersey, USA - TSNJ022 MetaG | ecosystem: Host-associated > Fungi > Mycelium > Unclassified | place: USA:New Jersey: Brendan T. Byrne... | reverse complement strand
ATTTCATTAATGAATTTTCAAATCAAATTATAAATGGAGGAATGAAAGAATGACAAAACAAAAAAGCGGATTCTGGACCTTTATATTTTCCCTGATTCCAGGGGCAGGGGAGATGTATATGGGCTTTCGGAAGCAGGGAATTAGTATAATGTCCATTTTTTGGCTGGTAATTGCATTATCAGCTACATTAAATCTCGGATTACTTATGGTGGCAATTCCGATCATATGGTTTTATAGTTTTTTTAATGTGCATAACCTGAAATCATTATCAGAAGAAGAGTTCTATGCGGTAGAAGACAGCTTTGTGTTGGGACTGGAGGGAATGCTTAAAGATAAAGAAAATTGGATAAGAAAATACCGTAATTTGATAGCGGCGGCACTGATTATAATTGGATGCTTTATCTTGTGGAACACTCTGATTTCGGTTTTATATAGTATTTTGCCTTCGTTTTTGGTGGATATTGTATATAGAATAGGAAATTTCATTCCAAGAGTGCTGGTAGCGCTTATCATTATATATATCGGTATCTATTTGGTCAGAGGGAAAAAGAAGGAGTTGGAATTTAATGAGGACGCATAGAGTTGGAACGGTTACATTGGGTTGTATTTTAATTATTTTTGGTATATTGTTTCTGCTGCGCCTGATTTTCCCTGCATTGAGTTATGAATTCATCTTTCAGTTATGGCCTTCTATGCTGATCATGCTTGGCGTTGAAGTGCTGATAGCAAATATGAGAAGTGAAAAAGTAGAGTTTATTTATGATAAAGGTGCGGTGTTTTTGATGATTATGTTATCTCTGTTTGCTCTCTTTATGGCGGCAGTGGATTATGGATTTCAAAATAACGGGATTATAATGTAATTGGGGGGAATGGAAAGAGGACGCCGGGAACCACTGCCAAACATCTTATGCGAACCGGACTCCTTCGGCGGTCATTCGGAGCCTCTGAAAGCGAAAAATCACTCAGGAAAGCCTTCGTGATTTTTTGAGTCTCCTCTCTCCCTTACGCTGCTCCGCAAGGCTGCGCAGCTACCCTCATACACCGGATTGTTCGCATAAGATGTTTGGCAGTGGTTCCCGGCTGTTTTTCTAAGGCGATTCAATCTGCCTATTGCTTTACGTTTTTGTAAATCTTTTAAGTAGAAAAGGACGCAAAATGTTTAACGAGACTTAAAAAGTTTATGAAAAACAGCCAGGAATCCATGCCAACTATCTTATGCGAAAGATCCGGTGTATGAGGGTAGCTGCGTAGCTTGCGGAGCAGCGTAAGGGAGAGAGGAGACCCAAGGAGTCATGAGGGCATTCCCGAATGACGACTGCTTTAAGGGGCTCCAAACGACCGCCGAAGGAGTCCGGTTCGCATAAGATAGTTGGCATGGATTCCTGGCGTCCCCCTTCCAAAACCAACTCTTATTTAGACGGGGACATATTTTAAAAGATAGAATAATAGACTATAAGAAATAGAACAAAGAGAAGTCGAACTATATATGAATTTTTTGATTTTCCTCTCTACCTACATCATCCCGCTCATTTTATTTTACGTGATCGGAACTGGTCTTTTGAAAAAAAGAAATGTCTATGAAACATTTATTAAAGGTGCCGTGGATGGCTTTCATACCGTAATAAAGATTATGCCAACGTTGATTGGACTGATGGTAGCGGTAGGAGTGCTGCGTGCATCAGGCTTTTTAGATTTGATCTCAAATATTCTGGGAAATATACTGCAGTACGTAGGATTTCCGGCGGAACTGGTGCCTGTGACGATTGTACGAATGTTCTCTTCCAGTGCCGCAACCGGGTTGGTATTGGATATTTTCAAACAGCATGGTCCGGATTCTTTTTTGGGAAGAACCTGTTCGATCATGATGGGATGTACGGACGATGGTTTAATATTAGGGATAAACAGAGAATACTTGCAAATGCAAGGGTTTATCTTTGTTAACGATAGTTATGAATAATACTTTCTAAAAGTTTCAAGTCGGCCTCTGTCTTTATAATTTCTGATATTTTGTTCATTCCAAATTTTTTCAATATATGATGTATTTGAGATTTCACAGTAGACATTTCTACACAACGTATATGGCAGATTTCTTTCCTGGTATGTCCGGAAGATAGCAGATATAAGGTATCCAATTCTGTTGGTGTGAGCGAAGACAGTAAATTTAGCATGTACAAAAAACTGCTCTCATAACTTTTTATTCTACGGAACTCGGAGCGTATTTTGGATGCGATTTCTGGTCTTATTGGCGAGGTACCCTCATATGCAGACCTGACAGCAGAAGTGATTTCTTCATTTGTCGCATTTTTCAGGATATAATCGCAGGCACCTAATTGAAAAGCTGAAAAAATCAGGTCATCTTCTTCATAAACGGTAAGGATGATTACTTTTGTATCTGGAAAGTCGTTCATAATTGTTCCGGTTGCACGAATTCCGGCATCTTTTGTTTCCATTTCAATGTCCATTAAAACTATATCAGGTTGGTATTTCCGTACGTTTTCGCAAGCCTGAGTACCAGTAGGTATATCGGCAACTACCACAATATCTGAAGCGTTATTTAGAATAGAAACATACCGTTTCCGAATTGGTTCGATGTCTTCAGCGACAAGTACTTTAATTGTATCTTCCATAAAAATCACGCACCTTTCTATGAGGTTAATTTACTTTTTAGCAGAGGAAGAAGTATTTTAGCTATCGTTCCTTTCCCGAGCTCACTGTCAACTTCAATATTCCCTTCATGTGCACGAATTATTTTATAAGTCAGAGATAATCCGATTCCCCAGTGTTTTGAATATGGGTGGGAAGAGTAAAAGGGAGTAAAAATGTTATTGAGATTTTTACTCGAAATACCAATGCCGGTATCTGAAATTTCAATTATTATCCAGTCATTTAATGTTTTCAAACAAACAGACAGTTGTTTGATGTTCACTTCTGGTGTATCCATAGCTTCCACCGCATTTTGAAGAATGTTGTCAATAGCCTCTATCATATAATGAGGGTCTACACATGCAGTTACGGGCGATTGCGGCATATAAGTAATAAGTTCATGCTTCGAGCTTTGATTGTAATATGGGGCGAGTGCATTATTAATTATGTCTTGAATACTACACTCTTCCATATGTAATTCTCCCGTGCGTGTATTGTGGTGAAGTTCATCAATACGAGTATAAAGCAGGTTACACCGTTTTTTTAAGTCGTCCAGTACTATCCGGTCTTTTTCAGTAGAAGAAAGCATCTCAATCTGAGCCTGCAAAGCAAGTATTTCATTCTTAATATAATGGCAAAAGATTTTTGAAGTAGTTTCGGAAGCACTGATTTCCTTGGAAATAGATAATTTTTTCAATGCCATCTGCTTATTTAACTTTGAAATGTGATAGCTTGCATAAAGCAGAAGCGCAATTGCCAGTACAAGGCAATAAGGAAAATAACGATAAAACATTATCGAGCCTTTTAAATAAAGGGGCCTGTACATATATGTGTTGGAGATTTTTGAAATATTCAGGTAAATGCAAGGGATGGATGAAATAAAAAACAGGTAAGCGATGCTTAATACCCCAAAGCTTAAAAACAGGCAAATATATTTTGAACGAATATAATATAATCTTGTGGCATCCCAAAAAGCTTTTAGCAGGATGCCCACCGATATTAAAATAAATATACAATTTATTGATTTGGTTAAGGAATAAATATGATTTGTTACTTGTGCATACCCATTGGTAGTCAGAAACTTTGGATACATGAAATGGTAAAACCAAATGCTTACCTGTGGATCATAAAATACAAACTGTATACCAATGCTTATCCAGGCAGAGTATTTCAAAATACGTCTCAACCAAACAGGCATTATTTGAAAAAAAGTAAATGAGAAATGCAAGCTCAGAGGAATAATAAGAAGACTGGAAAAATTCATAATTCTTATCAGCCAAAATTTATTGATATTTAAAAAGAAAAATTTCTTCCAGAGAAAATCAGGTAAATAAAAATAATTCTTCAGCAAGTTGTAGTAGTAAGTACTTTTGGATAGGTAAAGTATAATACTCAAGATAGCAATAAAATAAGCAATTAGTATAAAAATCAGGATCGGAGCATGCATCTTTTCTATATTCAAATACACTAATAAAAATACTAAAATAATAATAAAGACTAAAAAATAAAACATAACTCAGCTCTCCTTTTTTCAATAATATCATAAGCGGTTTGCGATAGCAAGGTTGATAAAATATCAACCTTACGAAAAACAAAATTTAATGTATACTAAAGATATAATAAAAAATTAAACAGACTGGAGAAATTTATGAAAAGAAAAGCGTTAGTTGCCCTGGCCTTGGCAGTCGCTATGGTTACAGGGTCTTTTTCGGGCTGTAGTTCTTCTGATGAAGGAGAAACAGGTAAATCAGTAGAGAATAGTTCAGTTGGCAGGGATAAGGTGAATCTGAAATTTTATATATGGAGTGATGAAGAAAGTTACATGCAGAAGGTAGTGGATAACTACAATGCAAGTCAGAATAATAATATTGTAGAACTTGTGTCGGTTCCCAATTACAGTTATGGTGCAAAACTGGAAGATTTGCTGTATCTTGGCGGTGATGCAGATATTGTTGATATCAGGATGATTGACCATGTGACAAGATACAAAGCATCTAATGTGATTATGGATTTAACAGATATGGTTAAGAAGAGCAATTTAGATATCAGTAAGTATGGAACTATGTGGGATGCACAGTATCCGGAAGGCGAGATATATGCATTGCCGACCAGATCCACCTGTTGGGTGCTGTTCTATAATGAAGATATTTTAAGAGATGCAGGCGTTACTATGCCAGAACAGTTGACATGGGATGAATATGCAGAATTGGCAAAGCAGCTGACAAAAGACGACAAAAGTGTGTGGGGGGGCTATTGGGTTAGCTGGGATGCCTATAATCTGTATGCGACGCAAAAGGAAACATATCTGAATGATGACGATATAACAAACGTCAGGGATTCCCTGGAATTACTTAATAAATTAATAAATCAGGATCAATCTCATGTACCATTGGCAGAGGTTATAGCCAGGGACGCCGAGTACTTATCAGCTTTTAAAAATGGCGAGGTTGCAATGATGCCTCAAGGCGAGTGGTTAATTAATATGTTTCTGGAAGACGTAAAAGCTGGAAAACCAGAGATTAATTGGAACGTTGCTCCAATGCCGATTCCCAATGGTGTTGAAGCGGGAACGACAATTGGGCAGTTTCAATTTGCAGCAATTCCTGAAAATGCCAGGAATCCGGCAGCGAGCTTTGATTTTCTCAAGTATTTGTGCGGCGAGGGAGGTTCCGTGGTTCTCCCACAATATGGAATGATTCCTGCGTATTCGGGAGATGAAGCAAAGGATGTACTCAGACAGGTGATTGGAAAAGAAAGTGTCATAGATGTTATATTCAACGCAAAGAAAGTATTAGAATCGTCTCCTTATAAGAAGTATAGTGAGCTTTTAGGTGCAATTAAAGAAAACGCGGAGCGGTATCTGTTGGGTGAACAGGATATTGACAAGACAATGCAGTTATTTGAGAAGCAACGGCGGCAAATAATGGCTGATTAAAATGTTGTTTAGAGGATATACTTGTAGGCTAAAAAATAAAAAGGAGAAATTTAATGAAAAAGAAAAGAAGGTTAGATACAAAAAGATTACTATCCGCCATGTTAAGTCTTTTAATGACTATTACATTGATGCCATTTTTAAACATTCAGGCAGAAGAAGGTACTTTAGAAAACTCTACCGCCAAGGAAATTGCCCTGGGAGGTATTACAGCTAATGCTAAAGTAACTTACGATGATATTCAATTTGGGGCTGATGCTCAAGATGTTAACCTGTGTGACATAGATGCTGTCTCACAAGTGGTACAGTCACTTACTGAGAAACTGGAAGGATTGTCGGAAACAGGCATGACTAAATCAGCATATACGATTACTTATGCAAGAAATTATGATCAGGTAACTGGAAGTGTAAATTTAGAACGCGTTGATGATAAGATAGTCGGAGGTTTTGACAAGGGAGAGGCCTTGCTTTATAAAGGATTGGACTTTAATCCAAACGGTGCAGCAAAGCTAAGAGTCCGGGCGGCAAATGGTCGTGTTGCTCCAGAGTATGAGTATGCGGCTAAGTTAAGATTTTGGTATGGTGACAGTGCAGCTAATTATATTGATGTTGTAATAGAACCCACCGGAGGATGGAACGTGGATTCGGATATAGATGTAGATTTGAACATTCCGGAGGAAATAACAATAGACGGGGTAAAGGATATAAAAATAGAACTGGTTGAAGGTGCGATTGCGCTTCATTCATTTACATTTTTTGAAAGAATAAATACTTCTGAAATAGATGTTACCAGTGTTACCCTGAATAAAACAACGCACAAACTGGTTGTGGGTGATATCTTTCAATTGGCAGCAACCATAAAACCGGATAATGCTACTAATAAACAGCTTACATGGAGTTCATCCGATCAAAATGCCGTAACGGTCAGTCAAAACGGATTGGTCAGTGCCGTTTCCCCCGGAAGTGCAACGATCACTGCAACTGCTGGAAATGGCATCAGCAAATCCTGTCAGGTCACTGTTGAAGCCGGTGGTGAAGTTCCAGTGCCTGCTAATGAGTTATCCCTGGCAGGAGCCTGGGAACTGAAGCTGGGTACCTATTCTGCCTCAGACGGAACACTCAGTGATACCTGTACATTGCCCGGAACACTTGATGAAAACCGGAAAGGAACAAAAAACAGCGCTGTAGATGAAAACAGGTTGAACAGGAAATACAAATATACCGGGTATGCCGTTTATCAAAAGCAGGTAGATATTCCCGCAGATTGGGCTGGGAAAACCGTCATATTTACGATGGAGCGGACGAAACTGACAACTGTATGGGTGAACGGGATACAACAGACTAAGTACAATTCCAATAATACATTAGGAACAGCCCAGGTATATACCTTGTCAAACCTGAACCCCGGGCAGAAAAATAAAATTACGGTACAGGTTCGTAATGATGGCTATGCAGACGGTGTTTCCAACAGTCATATGATTACGGAGGAGACCGTAACAAATTGGAATGGTATTATCGGGGAGATTAAATTAAAGGCAACCGATCCGGTATATGTAAAGAATGTAAAGGTATATCCCAATATTACCGCTAAGACGGCAAGAACGGTAGTTACCATTGCCAAAAATATTGCCGGTGCCTGTGAGGGGAACCTGACAATTCAGGCGGAGAGCTACAATCATGAAGGCGCTGCCCACTCACCGTCACAAAAGGTTCAGGCATTTAGCATGACTGCCGGTGAAAGTGAAAAGAATATTGAATTCACTTATGAAATGGGAGATTCTATGAAACTGTGGTCTGAATTTCATCCGTCCCTTTATCATATGACGGTGAATCTGGCTGTGGGCAGTCAGTATAGTGATACTTACTCAGTGAAATTTGGAATGCGTGAATTCAAAGCTAACGGTACTCAGTTTACGGTGAACGGAAAAGTTACGTTTTTACGTGGAGAAGGAAACTCAGCAGTGTTCCCGTTAACCGGTTATCCATATATGACCAAAGAAGCGTGGACGGAGTTTTTCTCCAAAGCACAGGAACTTGGGATCAACTTCTTCCGGTTCCATTCATGGACGCCGCCTAAAGCAGCCTTTGATGCAGCTGACGAGTTGGGCATCTACATGCAGCCTGAATTATATGGTTTTGGCGGTTCTGCGGCATTTTCCACTTCATTTACATATTTTACAGAAGAAGCCAAACGGATCTTAGATTACCTTGCCAGCAACCCTTCTTTTATCATGATGACCTGGGGAAATGAACTGACAACTGACAATACTGCGAACAGAAATGCGGCCAATACCCTTCGCACAACTTGTAAAAGTATTGATAATACCAGACTATATGCCGAAGGGACAAATAATAACTGGTGGGGAGTTACTCAAAATACCCAGGATGATTTTTGGACGACCTGCAAAACAAAGTCAAACTCAGACCCACACCATATCAGGATTTCATTCTCATGGCCTGATGCCGCATCAGGCGGCTGGCTTGAATCCACCCGGCCGAGAACAGACCACACCTATAACAGTGCGTTGGCTAATTATGCAACGATGCCGATTATGAACCATGAAGCCGGGCAATACCAGGCACTGCCAAACTTTGATGAAGAAATTCCAAAATATAGCAGCGGCATCTTTGAGGCTAGAAACCTGAAAGCATACAGAAATCTGATGGAGTCCAAAGGTCTTCTGTATATGAATGAAACTTTTTCTAATGTATCTGCCCGGGTATCAGCGATTGGATACCGTGCCGATATTGAAACAGCTCTGCGTTCTTCGTTGGCTGGCTACCAATTACTGAGTATTCAGGACTTTCCGGGTCAGGGAACTGCACACGTAGGAATCCTTGACAACTTTATGGAAGATAAAGAAGGCGGTTTGACAAAAGCAGAATATAAGAACTTTAACAGTCCTGTGACAGTATTAGGTGAGTTGCCTAAATTATTGTATAAGAATAACGAAAACCTCACAGGTAAAATAGTGGTGGTAAATTACAGTGAAGCCGCACTTGGAAATGTTACCGGAAGCTGGAAATTGAAAAGCGGAAACACGGAACTGGCAAAAGGAACATTGACGCCGAAAGCAGTTGCCCAGGGTGGGGTTACGGATATTGGTACTTTTGCGATACCGTTATCCTCCGTTACACAGGCTTCCAGGTTGACTTTGGAAGTTGGAGTGGATTCTATCGGAAACAAAAATTCCTATAATATTTGGGTTTATCCGAAAGAAGTCAGTACAGTTACTCCGGCCAATGTAGTAGTTACTAATAATATGAACGATGACTTACTGAATGCTTTAAACGAGGGTAAGGATGTACTCTATCTGCCATCACCAACCAAAAGCGTGATGCCGAATAGTACTTCCGTTAGATGGACAACAGATTACTGGAGCAGGATGTTTCATAAAAGTGATGATAATTCCCATACTATGGGAATGTATATCAAAAGCGATCATCCCATTTTTGCAAACTTCCCAACAGAATATTTTAATGATTATCAGTGGTATAACCTTATGAAGGGATCACGGGCACTGATCATGGATGACCTGACTTCCCGGCTGGAGCCAATGGCATGGAATATTGACCATATGGTATACGGCAGAAAACTGGGCAGTTTGTTTGAAGCAAAAGTTGGAAATGGAAAATTGATTGTCTGTACCTTTGATTTATTAAATCAGATCAATGAATATCCCGAAGCAAAACAGCTATATTCCGGCATTCTGAGATATATGGAATCAGACCAGTTTCAGCCGGATGTGGAGTTAACCGGAACGACCCTGAAGAATACATTCAACAGTGTTAAGATAATAGATGCATACCACCGAATTGATGGCGAATCTTATACAGACTCACAGGCAGGGAGTTTAAAGCAGGAATCTGGAACGGAAGAAAATGCCGGAGCAGCAACAGCTGTGGGAGGAATTGCATCAGGCGATTGGTTAAAATATAGTAATGTAGATTTTGGAAGAAATGGTGCAGTTGGAATCACCCTGAATGGAGCGAATGCCAATGCAGAGGATGCACGCATTGAAATTCGCCTGGGTTCCAATACAGGTCCATTGCTGACGACTGCAGACTTCAAGAAGACTTCAGGAAGCTGGACAACGTATAAATCGCAGACATTTGAAATTCCCCGTACAGTGGGTACAAAGGATATTGTGCTGGTATTTTTAAACGGAAGCTTTGCATTTAATTATCTTCAGTTTACAGAAACTGATATCAGGTATATGAACCCGTATGAGCAGCTGGAACCGGAAGCTGCGGCAGAGGACATCGAAATTACCGACATTGATGGCGGCAGCTATAATATGATGCAGAACTATGTCAGTGATATCAAAGATCAGGTAGAAATAAAATTCAACAATGTAGATTTTGGTGAGAATGGCTCTGACCTGTTGGTTATCAGAGGAAGGGCATTGGGCAGTACAGATGTAAAAGCAAGTATAAAATACCAGGATACGGGTGGGAACTTACAATCCATTCCGATTATATTCCGGGCAGGAAAAGGAGAATCCTACGAGCTTTCATCAGAGACATTTTATGCCCAAACCTTTGTTGCTCAAGGCATCAAGGGTGAGCAGAACTTGATAATCGCTTTCGAGAAGGGAACCCGGTTTGACCTTGAATCCTTGTATTTTCTTGAATACGGAACAATTGATGAAAGACCGGGAGATACAACCGAACTGGAAACCTTGATTGACAGTACAAATCAACTAAAGGAAAGTGAGTATACGCCGGAGACTTGGAACATTCTGCAAGATACATTAATTGCGGCTAACGAATCACTGCTTGGTAATCCTTATTATACGCAGGCACAAATCAATGATATCCTGGAATCAGTACAAGAAGCAATTGCAGGATTAAAGAAGGTTACTGTTATTGTTGATCCCGTTTTCCTGCCGGTTACGATTCAGCAAAACACCGGTGGAACAGTGACAGCAAATCTGATGAAAGTAGAAGCAGGAAAGTCCGTTACCCTGATGGTAACCCCAAGAGCAGGGTACAAAGTGCAGGATATCAGAGTGAATGGAAAATCCGTTATGGAAAATGCTAAATCCGATAAAAACGGTGTGTATACAGTTACGATAACAAATATACAAAATGCCTTAACCGTTACGGCAAGGTATCAAAGACTGGTTCCGGCAAAAAATTCATCTTATAAGATTGGCTATCTGTGGTACAAAGTGACCAAATCAGCAGCAACTGGCGGAACAGTAACGGTAACAGGAGCTACCAGTAAGAGCAGAACGAGTGTAACCATTCCCAAAACAGTAAATATCAGTGGCTATACGTTCCAGGTGACGGCTGTTGGCAATAAAGCTTTCAATCAATACAAGAAACTGAAAACAGTGAAAATAGGAGACTTTGTTAAGAAGATTGGCACAAGTGCATTTGCAAATTGTAGAAAACTTAATAAGGTGACGATTGGAAGAGGATTGACATTCATTGGCGGTAAAGCGTTCTATAAGGATAAGACCCTTAAGAAAATAATTATCAAATCGACGAAGCTAAAGACCGTGAAGGCGAAGGCACTCCTCGGAATCTCAAAGGGAGCCGTGATTCGAGTACCGAAAAAGAAAGTGAGTATGTATAGAAAAAAATTTGCTAATAAGGGTCAGGTAAAGTCAGTAAAGATTAAATAAAAGTTACTGTTAATAATTCAGGCAAAAGTCCACCAAATACAAAGCGGTTGTGTTTGGTGGACTTTTTATTATACCCAGACTGAAGGACAAAATCCCAAACTTTCAAATTTTACATAAAGTTAAGGCAGGTTCATGAATTTATGTAAGATTAAAAAAGAAGACGCAAATAGCTTGTACACTTACAAGATTGTTTGAATAATGGACAACTTATAGCAAATAGACTTTATAGAAGGAACAAAGAGAGAAATATTATGGGAGAATGTAAGGGGCAGGAAGCGCTTGTAGACATAAGTTGTGTTGACGTCGATAATACAATGACGAAAGATGAAAGGATAATTGACTTTATTGAGAAGGTAAAAAATCCATATTATTTTAAAGTTGGCGATATTATTGTAAAATCCACCTTTAAAGCCAATGGGGGTACTTTACAAGAGAAAATGGAGCAGTACTTTGAAACGGCATTTGCATAACAAAAGAAAATTGAATAAGGAATGGCTTGAAAAAGGAATTGGGATTTGTTAATATATACGTAGGGATAAATCTCAATTCTTATATCTGCAAGCTATTCTTAACAATTATTTTTGTTAGGAGGTAGCTTATGCAAGCACTTCAGAAATACAATGCTGCTGCTTATGTACGTCTTTCCAAAGAAGATTTGGACTTGGCGGGAAAAAACGAGAGCAACAGTATTACGAATCAAAGTGAACTCATCAAAAACTTTTTAAAAACCCACCCAGAAATACAAATGATACGGGAATATGCCGATGATGGATTCAGCGGTGTTAATTTTGAGCGTCCAAGTTTTTTGAAAATGATGGAGGCAGTAAAAGAAGGAATCATAAATTGTATTATTGTCAAAGACTTATCTCGATTTGGTCGTAACTACATAGAGGTTGGTAGGTATTTAGAAGAAATCTTTCCCTTTTTGGGAGTAAGGTTTATTTCGATTATTGAAAACTATGATAGCATGGGAAATAATCGGAGCAGTGATCAGTTGGTAATTCCATTTATGAATCTTGTAAATGACGCTTATTGCGGGGAAGCATCTACAAAAACACGTACCAGCTTAACGATGAAAAAGCAAAATGGTGATTACGTAGGTGCCTTTACTGTATTTGGTTATAAAAGAAACCCTGAAAATCGTCATCAACTTATCATTGATGATGATGCAGCAGACGTTATTAAGCGTATATTTCGACTTTGCATTGAGGGAATGAGTTGTGGGGCCATTGCAAAACTTTTGGATTGTGAAAGCGTACCATGTCCGACTGAGTATAAGAAACTGCAAGGAGAAAATTATGTTTCTGGTCGGCAGACAACGATACGGGCAAAGTGGTCACCTCTGACAATTCGAATTATACTGACTAACCGTGTTTACCTTGGGATTTTGGAGCAGGGGAAAACTTACAGCATTAATTATAAGCTGAAAGGACGAATCAGCAAAAATCCTGGTGATTGGATATGTGCCCCAAATGCCCACGAAGCAATTATTTCAGAAGATGATTTCGAGTTGGTTCAAAAACTTTTAATGATGGATTTGCGTACAAGTCCAGGTAAGGATAAGGTCTACCTGTTTTCTGGTATATTGTATTGCAGTAAATGTGGTGAAGCACTCATAAAAAGAAAAATAACATCAAGAGGGAGTACATACAGTTATTATGGCTGTTATGATAAAAATAAAAAACTTCGTTGTAAAAACATCTGTATTCGAGAGGACTTTTTAGAAAAAGCTGTAATGGAAACCATAGGGCGGCATATAGATATTGTGGTGGAAATGGTTGACTTAATAGAAAATATAGAACAGATTCCACTCCATGATATTGAGGTTAAGAGGATAGAGGATTCGATAAAACAGAAAGAAAAAGAAGTGAAAAAATATCAAAATTTACGCATCAGACTATACGAAGATTATCATGAAGAATTTATCAGTAAGAAAGAATATAAAAGTCTGGAAAGTATTTATCAGGAAAAGGAAGAGGAATGCTTAGAAAATATCTCTCACCTTATTTCGAAAAAGAGTGATTACATAAATGGAGTATCAAGAGATCAGGAGTGGATAAAGAAGTTTATTCAGCACAAAAAGGTGGATAAATTGGATAGAACTTTGTTGCTGTCTTTGGTAGAAAGTATTTCTGTAAATGCTAAAAATGAAATTGAAATACATTTTCGCTATGAAAGTGAATTTGACACTGCAAGAAAAATATTATGGAGAAATTGAGAGTGGAGGTTTCGAATGGCCAGGATATCAAGAAAAATGAAAACCTCTATGGCATTAGTGCATGAGGAGGAGTGCTGTAGTTATAAAACCGGATTATATGTAAGGCTTTCTAATGAGGAAGCTGAAGGAGATAATCCTACGAAGATTGAAAACCAGAAGGAACTGCTGGTCAAGTTTATTCAAGGGAAGGAAGAATATCAATTAATTGATATATATTGTGACAATGGATGGTCAGGCAGAAACTTTAACCGACCGGAATGGTTGCGCCTTATCGAAGATGCAAAGCACGGAAAGGTAAACTGCATTATTGTAAAAGATTTATCCCGGCTGGGAAGAAACTATATTGAAGCTGGTAACTACCTTGAAAAGGTTTTTCCTTTTTTAGGAGTTCGTTTTATTGCCGTTTCTGATGGATACGATAGTTGCGGAGAAAAAGCAAGTCTTGATCAGATTGTATTTCCTTTAAAAAATATCATGAATGATGCTTATGCAAAAGATCTGTCTAAAAAGATTCAGAGTGCCAGGAGGGTGCAGCGACATAAAGGGGAGTTCACTGGAGGAATAACACCTTATGGTTACAAAAGGGATATGAATCATAAGGGGCACCTGATCATTGATGAAGAAACAGCATCAACAGTCAGGAAGATATTTGAGTGGATTGCCGAAGGGTGCTCCTATTCATGGGTGGCAAAAGAGCTAAATCGTTTGCAGGTTGCATCGCCCCAAAAAGGTCTTTGGTCTTATCAGACGATTAAGACTATGGTAAGAAAACGAGTATATCTTGGAGAGCTAATTCAAGGAGAAAATTGCGCCCCCAAAAAAGATGTTGTAGTAATTGAAAATGCTCATGAGGCTATTATTGCAGAGGGACTTTTTGTAAGGGTACAGAAATGCATTGAAAAAATAAAAAGGCCGGTCTCGAATATATCGAAAGCAAAGAGTTCAGAAGAATATTTGTTTTCAGGAATGCTTGTATCCAAGCATAATATGAAGAAGATGTACAAGGTTCATTATTACATTAATGATGGAAAGCAATTGATAAAGGCATATAAAACTCCTAAAGCATACCAAAAGAATGGGAGAGCATATAAGTTGATTCAGATAAGGGAAGAAACACTGGTTCATTGTGTAGAGGAAGTTCTTTTTAAATATATCCAGGTGCTGGAAGTTATGGAGAGGTACATAAAATCTGACAGAGTGCAACATTTTTACTATGAAAAACAGAGACGGCTTAGAGAAGAGGAGGAGCGGTTGGAAATAATGCTGAAGAAAACCAGGGAATACCTGGCAGCAGCTTATACTGACATGATTGAAGGTGTGATTAGTGGAAAAGACTATCCCCTATACCGTAATAAATTTTTGAAAGATGAAAAAAGTATTCAGATAAAGCTGGCGGAAAAGAAAAAAGAAAGGGATGCTTTAAAGCGGTCACTATCAATGGAAACGCCGTATATAAACCACCTAAAACAATTTAAAGAGGCTCCTAAGTTATCGAAAGAACTGGTGCGATTATTGATTGAGCAAATTTGCGTAATCAGCAGTACAAATATAGAAATTAGTTTTAAATTTCAAGATGAGTTTGATGAACTATATTATCTGTATCGCCAGAAAGCGGAGGGAGGGATTTTGAATGGCTAAAAATATTATAGCATTATATATGAGATTATCCCATAAAGATGCAGAAGTCAGTGAACAGGATGAAAGTCATAGTATCACCAACCAACGAGGGATTTTGAGAGAATATATCAAGAAAAACAAAGAATTTCTTCAGAGTGTATCCAGGTTGGATTCCTTTGAGGTAAAAGAGTTCATTGATGATGGGTATTCTGGAACAAATTTTGAAAGACCTGCGGTAAAGGAGCTCTTAGAACTTGCCAGGAAGGGGCAGATTTATTGTATTTTAGTAAAGGATATATCCCGATTTGGAAGAAATTATATTGAGGTCGGCAGTTATTTGGAAGAAATATTTCCATATATAGGAGTTCGCTTTATCAGCATAAATGATGCCTATGATAGTGAAAAGCAAAGCCATTCTATGCCAGGTATTGATATGTCATTTAAAGGCATCATCCATGACTATTATTGTAAAGAACTTTCAAAAAAGACCAAGTTGGCTCGCCGGCAGCAAGTGGAAAAGGGGCACAGTATCATGGCAAAGGCACCTTATGGATACTTGAAATCCAGTTCAGAAAAAGGGCGGTTAATTGTTGATAAAGAAACAGCACCCATTGTATCAATGATATTTGATTTGTATCTGAATGGACAATCGGCCTATCAAATTGCAAGAATATTGAATGAAAAAGAAATTCCATCTCCCAATAAGAGATTAGAGCAAAAGGGCATGATAACCTTTCGTAAGGAATATTCGAAAGGATTATGTTGGGGACCGCATACGGTATTGGCTATTCTTAGAAATGAGGTTTATACAGGAAATGCGGTTGGGAATAAATGTGCCAGAACTAAGATTGCATCTAAGAGCTGTAAAAGACTTGATCGGGAACAATGGATTGTTGTGGAGGGTATACATGAACCGGTTGTTAGCCAAGAGGTCTTTCATAAAGTGCAAAATCTATTAAAAGAAAAGAGCGTTAGGGGGGCAACGAGAACTGCGAGAGAATATTTATTTAAGGGGAAGCTCGTTTGCGGAAAGTGCCATTCCACTATGATTAAAAGTGGCGAAAACAAAGGAATTATATATTATGCCTGCAATAAATGCAGACAGGTTTCCAGTCAGAACACAACAATTATTCATAGTACGGATTTAGAGCAGGTAAGGGGGCAGATTTTAGAAAGAAATGAGGGAAATATTGTTGAAAAAGAAAAGGAAAGAATTAACAAGGAAAACTCAAGCGGGGTAATTGAAGAGTTAAAGCACTTTATTAATGAAAAGCAAAAGCGGCTTCCGATGCTGTATGAAAGATATGTTGATGGTAGGCTTGCCAGAGAGCATTTTGAAGAGGAGAAAGAAAGTATAAGTAAGGCAATAACGGAACTTAATAATTTAGAAAGGGAGTATCAAACTTTGCATGATGAACAGAGCCAGGCACTGCTGGAAAATGAGGAACAGGAGCTATCCAATAAAATGATTGCCAAATATATTGAAAAGATAACTGTATTTGGCAGGAATGAGTTTGAAGTTTCCTGGCTATAGACTGATATGCAAATGAGAGGAACGTACATAGGTGAAAATGAAGAACAGAAACGTAAGCATTATTCGAGACACAGATGATAATAAAATAGTAGTGATCCATGATATTCGATTTAAGGGTAAGCGTAGAATATGCTGGGAAGACGTAGAAGAATACCTTAAGGAGTACATAGACGAATTTTATGAAATTGCGGAAACGAAGGATTTGGTCTTTATTGGAAAGGATCTATCAGACGAGTATAGCAGTTCAATATATACAAGGACAATGAAAGGTGCTATTGCGAAAGCAAAAGCAAATGCAGCTCAGGGAATACCAGAACTTATTGAAATAGCTAATAATAAACGATTTGATGAAAATAAGAATATAAAGCATAAAAAAGATGCTGCTTTTGGTTGGTATCGCTATGATTCCAGATTTGCATTGCCAATATATAGTGAGAATGGAGAAATTGCCAGATACAATGTATTCCATGCTGTAATTTTGATACGCCATGACAGAGATGGAACGTTATATTTATATGATATCATAAATATAAAAAAGGAAACGAGCAACCCGCCTAGGCAATAGCCATACGGTAAAAACCCATTTCCTTTTCTATAATGATAATATAGAATAGGTGAAAAAGCAAGACTAAAAATTAAAAAAAGGAAACGAGCACCCCGCTTGAGCAATAGCTGTACGGTAACAAACCCATTTCCTTTTCTATAGTGATAATATATATTAGAAAAAAATCAAGTAAAATTTTTTGAAAAAATTTGTTTATCCCTATTGACAAACCATAGGAAACGATTTTTTATACTATGAGTGTTTACTTTATGACGGCAAAGGTGAAAAAAACCAGATATACACTTGCAGGAGCCCTCATTGCCAGCTTTACCGGAATTATGGCAAGTATCATATTAGCAAGAATGGTCTAATCATCTCAAAATTTTGGGCACATATTTACGCCAGGCAGTACACTAGATTCTTTTCCCTTACATATATTTAGGTAGTATTTTTTATATATGTAGGGGGATTTTTATGATTCATTATATTGAATATATAAATAATATCTTAAATGATATAAAAAAGAAAACAAGATATACATTGGCGGGTGATCTGTCTAAGAGTTTGATTTTGGCTGGGAGAATGTAAGGGGTATACAAAAAAGAAGGGCTCTGTTATAATATCTGAAAAGCATTAAAAGGGTGAATATACATGAAAGATTTATCTTTTTGGACAGAATATGAAGGTGCTTCAGAAGGTAGTGGACGTAGTGAAAAAATATGGCTGATGAATCCTGACACATCCCAGACAGGCTTGTTTAAGATGAAAAAGGATGCGGAAACTACAGATCATATATCGGAATGCATAGCATATAAATTAGCGGAATTATTGAATTTATCATGTGCCAGGTTTGAGCTTGGCACATATTTGAATAGAGACATCTCTGAAACCATTTGGACTATTCAACGATTTTTTGAATATTCCAATCGAAATCCATTATACGTATCAATGGTTCAGATAAGGAGAAGCCTACTCACCTGGAAGTGATGAAAAGGTTAAAAAATGACTATCCGATAGAGACTAAAATTCTGGTGGACAAAATAATTTTAAATGTGACAGAGGATAAAATCTATGCTATATTAGAGGAATATGAGGATGCTTTGTTGCCAGATAAAAAAAGGCAAATTATTGTTTGGTTTTTACTGTCTAAAGTAGAAATGTTGAAGAATTTATATTTGAGAAAGGAGGAGTAGTAGAATGCCACTACGAAATGGAAGGGATTATTTGTACCTGATTTGGAAAGATTCAAATACACGTAGACAATTTATTGTAGGAGAACTGTCTAAAAATGGCCAATTTGAATTCCGGTATGTAGAAGAGGTTGAACAAGCAATAGAATGTGGTTTTAAACCGTTAGTCTGCTTTCCCAATGTAAGTAAAGTATATGTCAGTGACAGATTATTCTCCGTTTTTTCAAGTAGACTTCCAGATAAAAAAAGAAAAGATATGAATAAGATTCTGGAAAAATACAGATTGAAAGAATATGATGAATATGCATTATTAAAAAGAAGCGGTGCCAGACTGCCTATTGATAGCTTAAGTTTTATTGATCCCATTTTTGACTTAGATCAACCGTTTTGCAGAAGCTTTTATGTAGCTGGAGTCCGACACTATCTTAACTGTAAGGGACAGGAGTGTGAGCTGCTAAACATTGTTACCCGTGGAGATGAAGTCAAACTCCAAATGGAAGAGGGGAATAGCTATGATGAGCATGCAGTTCAAATCCTTACTTTATCAGATGAACTAATTGGTTATGTTCCTCGTTTTTATAGTTCGGGGATTGCAGAATTACTTAAGGACAACAGAAAGATTGAATGTCATATTAGTAGTGTTGAAAAAGATAAGAATTGTAATGAATGTATAAAGGTGATTTTAAGCGTAAGATAAAATATAAAGCTAATTGTTACAAAAGCAAGATTAAAATTTTTAAAGCAGGAGCCCTCATTGCCAGCTTTACCGGGATTGTGGCAAGTATCATATTAGCAAGAATGGTCTAATCATCTCAAAATTTTGGGCACATATTTACGCCAGGCAGTACTAGATTCTTTTCCCTTACATATATTTAGTTAGTATTTTCTATATATGTAGGGGGATTTTTATGATTCATTATATTGAATACATAAATAATATCTTAAATGATTTTATCTGGGGAAAGGGAATGCTGGCAATTTTCCTGTTTGTAGGTATTATGTATACTGTGCGAACGGGATTTTTTCAGTTTAGCAGGTGGCGGCTTTGGCTTGGTAAAACACTGGGAGCCATGTTTCATAACCGAAAAGTATTAAAAACGGGAGATAAGCATTCCATTTCTCAGTTTCAAT
>Ga0153938_1000308_pt1 | contig 19454 bp, 26 predicted proteins | sample TSNY022MetaG_FD_104740 | JGI IMG/M metagenome (GOLD analysis project Ga0153938, IMG submission 104740) | Attine ant fungus gardens microbial communities from New Jersey, USA - TSNJ022 MetaG | ecosystem: Host-associated > Fungi > Mycelium > Unclassified | place: USA:New Jersey: Brendan T. Byrne... | reverse complement strand
TGTCATCCGGCTCAAATGCGATATTCGCGTGTTCGTTAAATTTGGCAACAGGCCCTACGACTTCCCAGGTAGCTGTGTTTCGGAATTCGACATTTCGAGATCCCCATGATCTCGACGTCATTATTTTCCCGAATGTGAGATTTTAATAACTGATGTTCTATCGATTATATCGAATGCACCAGGCTCGCTTCTTTCCAAATCCTTTAGGTCCAGATTCCACATCTTCACGATCTCTCTCTGAGCTCCCACCAAAAACCTGTCGCCTCTGCATAATGGACAAGTACTCAGAATCTCTGATGCTCTAATGCAGAGATTGGTTCCTTGTCCATGGAGAGGACCTTCCGTACTTCCACTCCCAAAAATCGGCGGATAGATAGGTATTTGGCGAGGGGTGAATGTATAACAAAGAAATCTGATTCTTCGGTGCCAATGTTAAAGGATACCGTCTCTTGTGTGTCCAACCTCCAAATACAGACCCCATATGGGAATACAGCCATCAAAGAGTCACCGGTTGGAGAAAAATGGATTAATGAGAGTTTGTTGTATGGATACGCGAATGTCAGAGTTTTCTTGCCAATTTCTATATTCCATAATTCGATGATTTTCTCAGATCTCTTTCTAACAGCTGAAAAAATGCCCGTTAGAAAAGAATCGGTTGCAAGTGGCATCAGTCACCTTGAAGAACTCAATTGACTTTAGTACACCCTTCTCAGCATCCCACAAGTGAATCAGAACCTGAGTTGTAGGGGTGAAATTTGTCCTTCTGTCCACGTTGAACGAGGCATTTGTTTAATATGAGGACTGTCTCCAGGTATCATACCCAGTAAGGCAATCATCCTGTGAGAACAACCATGGTAAAGAAGTTTGAGACCCCTGAGCTGTCAATTTAGATTTCTTACCCCTCTGAATGTCCAAGACTACTGCATGTTTATAATCCGAGACTAGGATATGATCCTCACCAGGACTGAAACAGACATGAATGCCGGACGAGAAATTCCTCAACTCAAATGGGCCCCCAAAGCAATGACCTGTTTCAGACTCACAGACTCGCACAATTTTTACTGGATTATTGTTGCAGCAAAAAAAATAGCGCACAGGGGAAAGGAAGAGAAGACTTAATTACATTGTAGTTACGTTCCCATCTATATATGTAAATATCCGAAACAAATGCTCCGGCAAACACCGAAACGGTGTTTCCAAGACAATTCGATATCATGGAATGATATCATTCCGCGATGATTATCCCCTCTGGTCATCAAACGATTTGCCCGTTACGGAAACAAATGTCTTTTCGTTTGACGAGAAGACGAAGGAATGCACAGGACCCTTGTTCTCAGCAGTAAAAATCGTCGCTGGCCATTTGGTAGATTTGCCTTGGGTGATTGAAAGAGTGTTAGGATCCCTCGAACAGAGCTTGTGGGCAACGAGTCAGGAGCAAAGGAGAGGGCGGAGGGATAAACGTGAGGGGTACTTTGAGATATATGAACCAAGAATGCGTAGCTGAACCGGAGGGCATCACAGAAGAATAAAGTCAGTCCTTTATCAGGGTCGAATGTCTATCCCATAAAATATAAGAGATACAACACAAGGAACGAATGGGGAGCATACCCCCAATGCAAACCATGCCAAAGCTGTTTTCAGGATCATAATTATCTCATATGCCTTCTCCAACAAGCTCATCACGTCCATCCAAAAAGTAGTTTATCGTACATCACAAACTTTACTACCTCCATCAACTTCCCCTCAGGTAAAGAACAAGATGGTCTGCCCAAAATTGACATGCATATGAAACACAAGGAGAGATGACGGATTTCACAGCAGTTGGAATATCCACATTTGTGCTCGAAGAGTCCAAGTGGAGTTCTGACGACATCGCGATGTTCACAAACATAGGATGGCAAGCTGGCGTTTGTGAAGGTTTTGGTTGACAGCAGACAGCTTGGGGAATTCTTGTCGAAACAAAGAAGAAAGGAGAAAGTCCTCAAATGAGCGATGGTGGAACCGAAGGATAGAGCCAGACTCAATGACGGACACAAGACCTTCTCGGATCAATCCCAACATGTCCCAATTCCCGACTCCAGGAAGCATCAAAGGCGCATTGTTATTGAGTGGCTGCTTCGCAACTATCATTGCGCCCATAACAGGAATGACACCTTCGATCTCTTCTTCTTCAAGACCACGTCCAAATGATGTTGTAACAACAGTGGTGTGCGGCGAATACAAGTCTTTGAACCTCTCTGAGCCATCTTCTTGCCTCCTTATTTTGAGGATATCCAATCGTCGTGCAGAATTTTCTCGAAGAAAATCGGCGACAGTTGTCGCCCAGATGAACATACCTGCAGCGCAGGGGACCAAGTAATCAAGAGCCTTCCTGACCCATGCATCTCCCATCTTCAATCCATCGAGTCGGTACTTGAGGTATGCGCGGATATCATTCGAAGCACTATCTCCCGGTTTGACGTCACTGCCCGAGGGAATATTGAAAGGGCTGTTAATGATTTCGGGCAGCTTTCGCTCGATATCCTCATCAAGCCTGCTGGTAATTACTAGCTTGAACTTTTTCAGGTGGTCGACCTGACCCCAGCGCTTGATCGTACGCAAAAGGGCTTGGTAATCCCTCCGCCCAGATGAGTCATGCCTGAGTCCACCACATTCGTCCAACGCGTCGATCACAATCATTGGGAATTCCTCACGTGCATCATGATTTATCATTGACAATGGTGTCTCAATGAGCAATGTGAAAAGCCTTTGACTAAGTGTTCCCGAAGAGACAGGTACAGGCGAGCAAGATCACAAGCGACGGCACGCCACAGGGCATCTGTAGTGATCGTCGTAGATTGGGTACGGTCGAACCGGAACCATATTACATGTCGGTGCTGTTCCTGTAGTTGAATGGCAATGCTGGCTGTTAATGTTGATTTCCCAACACCAGGAGCACCCCTGATCCAGACCACATTATGGCCACCGGCACTCTTCACCCTGCTTTCAATCTCGCATAGGATCTCATTTCGAGTGCCTTTCATACATGAATCGCGGAGAGAGAGCCTGTCTTCCCTAAGGCCATGAACTTAATCCTCCAGCTTCTTCTCATCCGCAGCTTTGGTCTGCGCTATGTGCATCTTTATCATAAGATCTCGCCTTCTCCTTTTGAGAGTCAACGAAGACGTATTTGACTGGGCCAATCATTCGGTCATGCACCCATCCAGACAATTGCATACGTACATATCCAACTGTGAAGCTATTTGTGGATGAATTCTACCACTTCTTTCATAATGACAGAAAACTCTCGCATGATGTGGCAAAGTTCGTCTGAAATTGGAATTTCCTTGAGTCTGGTCAGTTGGCCAGCGAGCACTTGGGTGCTCTTTGCAAGGCTCTTCATTGTTCATGTAATCCTTCTTGACCCTTGAAATACTGCCAATTCCATCAGTATTATTATCTGTGCTAAAAACGAAAGAAGCCAACTTCGTAAACGACCTGATCCAGGTCGTTTACGAAAAGCGAATACGGTTTGTGCGACAGGTTCCAGCTGCTTCAAGTCAGACAACATCCAGGATTGTTGGTCAATCACTAATCACCTTGCTGATTGTATTCCCGAATTTAATAACTATCCCAGGCAGCATTGCTCGCCAAACCAAAGCGACTCAGAACAAACTGCAACTCATTCCATTCTACCACCGTTTCCTTGGTTTGTGGATCCAGAGTATTCAAATCAATCTTGCGAGCCTACAATCATATTTAAACAAAGAATCACGATAGCAACATAAACGATAACGTACTTCGATCACCAGCCACAGTTGTAGTCCTTGAATCGGATTATCAAATCCCACCTTGAAGTTTGCCGACGCCCTCTGAGTAGATCAGGAGTCATCGAGGTACAGATCCGCTGACAATTCCTTCCTGTTCCAGAAGACGAGCATTTCCATAAATCGTCAAACATAATTCTGGCTTTACACATCAGTTCTTCCTCCTTTGGGGTGCGCTCGAGCATGAGTATTTTTCCGATGTCAAGAATGTTTTTTGTGTATCTCGATATTTCCTTCCACAAGCATGCTACACCCCATCAATACATCGGACCGCCTGGGCGCAGAGAACTCACCTACCATCTGCTTCAAGTCAGCTTCAAATGCCGTTCGTTCCTGATGCTGTTGTCAAGTTTCCCATTGGGACTTTGAAGGGGTTTATTGGCTTTGTCAGAGTACTTGAGGACAAGTGGCTGTGGAAATCCATCTTCCAGCTTTGCAATGAATCCTGAAAACAATTGCGTTCACTTATACCTACTGACTGATTGACACGGTGGAAGAGAGTAGTACTCACTGACAACTTCGATGGCTCGTATCACAAAGAGTTCATCTGGCTGTACCAATCCTTCAACTTTTGGTTAGAGTGAGTAGGAAAGGGTATTGAAAGTACAGGATATTATCAGGTGGACAAGAAGGACAAGTTGATGACACAGACGATCATCGAAGCAGCTGCCGTTGTCTCGCGAATCCAAGAAGCGAGTAAGTGGGAACTTACATATCAACACACGGCGGGAATTGCAAACACAGATATAGAAAACGCGCCAATATCATCGAGTGATTGTACTGATAATCACACTCCAGATTGTTATCTCAGCAGCTGAGCCTTCCAAGATAAACGGTGACAAGTATGATGGCTGAAAACTCGGATCACTTGACACTACGTTCTCAGTTTCCCACGCTCCTGACAGAAATGGCAAGCGATGGAAGGAGATCAATAGGATGTTTTACATCATGCCCAGCAACATGATGCATTGAATTGTATCCGACTTGCATATCCCCATTCTTTGTGCCCAAAGACTTCAAACTGCACAAATCTTCAAACACCCTTTGACAGTATAAATTACCATAACTTGTCCTTTCTATGCGAGAAAGAGAAGATGTACATATGCACAGTACAAGCACATACAATTGTCATCGCGAAATGAAAGAAGACAAAGACAAGCACGGGAAACAGATCAAGCATTCAAGAGAACTACATAAGATACCCAACCAACAACCAACGATAAATCATTCAATCATCCATACCCTGTCTTACTTGTTACTCTCCTCCTCCTTCCCCTCTCCCTTCTCTTCTCCCTTCCCCTCTCCCTTCTCTTCTCCCTTCCCCTCTCCCTTCCCCTCTCCCTTCTCTTCCCTTTTCTCTTCTCCCTTCTCTTCTCCCTTCCCTTCTCTTTCTGTCTCCCCCCCTTCCTCTCTCTCTTCCTCTCCTTCTCCATTCACCTGGCTCAATTTCAATGCCGTGTTTGCCTTTCTCAAATCTCCTTCACTCAGACTTTTGAACCCACCACCACCACCAGGTGTATTCGTTCCACTTCGACCTACAGATCCTGATCTCGATCGAAATTTCATAGCAAGCGGGCTGTAACCACAAGGAGACGTTGTGAGTATAGGTCCGAGAGTAGTATAATAGGTGTACGTACAACGGATAAGAATCATCTTCATCGACATGATCTACCCATCCAAATCCTCTATAATCACTCGTCCCAAGCGCTTGCATCTGAACAATCATCCCTCAGACAACCCACGCTCCAGAAGGACCCAAAAGAAAAAAACTCACATCTTCCGTCAAAGTCCCAATATCACCAGGCGTAGCTGCCCCTCTCAACCTCGGAGACACAGGTACACTAGCCCCATATCCAAACACACCTCTCATATCCTCCCTTGCTGCTCCACTACCGCCGCCCAACACCTCACCCCACCCAGCAACTTCCTCACTCCCTTCCTCACCTTCCAACGAGAAAGAATCAAATGCATCCGGATAAGCCCTCCTCAAAGCCAACATCCTCGCTTTCGAATATTCAATCCCTAAATTCTTCCAATCCAACAACGGCGAAAGTCTTTCAACCCGATTCCGCTGATTAATCCGTTGTCGTCTCGATTTCTGACAAAACGACAGCATATGGCTCGTAAGTTGATTGACCGAATCATCGATAGATTGCATGCGACGATCGACAATGTAACAACCTTCATCTTCAGGCTGTTCGATCAAGTCTTGCATAAAACAACCAAAACCCGACAAGTTGGTCGTTACACTCGGTATACCCATCTCATGAATTTCAACGTCAGTCTCGGGTGAGTGTGTCAGCAAAGTCAAGTATAACATACAACTGTGCATTCCGCTGGCGTATACCCCCAAGGCTCGTAATAACTCGGAAACACGCCCAGATGACAACCTCGAACGAATTCTTCATAATCCAAACTCAATATTGGATTATTACTGTTTAGAAAATCGGGATGAAAAACGATCTTGACTCGATCATGAGCATTGTTGAACAACTTGACTCGTCGGATTTGGTTCAAGATTGGATCGTTGTTATCGTCGGCCATATTGTGCGTGGTTACAGGCGGCAAAGAATTGCGTTTGAGTGCAAAGATTCGACGTTTGAGGAGAATCTGGTCTTCATCTGAAAGGAGTTCAGAAGGCGTTGGGACCGCTTTCATGTCTCTATACATCCATAGTTTAGTGGATATACGGGAAGAGGAATAAGCAATGCAAAGTACCCATTGAACCGAGCGGCGTGATCGAATAAACGTTGGCCGATACGATTCTGAATTTCAGTGACGGTGTCGCGGAGCTGTTTTGTAACAGCCTGTCCTTTGAGTGCTTCGATAGTATAAGAATGTGTAGAGGCAGGCATGATGATGAATGCGACGACAGTGACAGATGATTGAGCTTTCTGTAAGCGGTAATTGAGACCTGTTCAAAGATATGAACGTAGAAGTCAAGAGAGATTAAAACAGATAATTACGGGCAAGAGATTCGATAAACATATCGACACCCTTATTCCTATACTCATACCTCCCTGCGGTAAACATGTACAAGGTATTGTCCAAATCGAAATCGTAATAACCATAGAAATGGCCCCTAACGAACTCATTGATCTTGGCCTTGGCGGTGGCGTGCATATTCTGGAATTCATGCATAGCCTGAAACTTGACGACATTCAAGCCATTGGGCAATACCCCATCAGGCTTGCGTTTCAACAAATGCTCACTCTCGTATGCCGTAATATGGGAGACGGTCGTAAAGACATCAGCACAGTGAGCAGCCGAACGTTCAATACAGTATCGGTGATAGATACCACGTTTCCCAGCTTCGTGATCGACGTCGAAGTATTGAAGATTATTGTAGAAATCTACGGAACCGGCACAGAGGTATCGGCCAAGAAGAGTGGCATGGGTAGTGAAGACGGTAGTGACGTCGATATGACGTTTACGACAGAGGGGGATAGCGAGGCCAGCCTGCCACTCGTGAAAGTGGGTGATGACGGCTGTGGTGGTCTGGCGAGTGACGTACTGCGCAAAGTGTGTTCAGGAAACAGATTAATCAAAGAATCAGCAAAGACGCACGTCGCCGAGGAACCAGGCGACGAGATAACCAAAGACAATGGTCTCGTTTGTCTCGTGGTCATTTGGAGGACTGGGAATGCCAGCAAGGTTCCAGAGGTCGCCCTTCCACTCATCGAGACGAGAATACATGGAGCTGGTATCGAAAAGCAACACATGAGGACTTCCCTCAATAAGCCAGCGACCATAAAGAACTTTGACGCCCTGCGACTGCATCGACTGGAGGGTTGCAGCAAGGTGAATGTCTGTAGGGTCCTCAGGCTCGACCTCCATAGGGGCCGTCTTGTAGGAGAGAGGGCCGATGAGGCAGTATCTGTCGCCAAACTCAGAGACAGTGACAGGGACTTTGGTCTTGATGACCGTGTAGATGCCGCCGACCTTGTTAGCAACCTCCCAGGCACACTCGAACACCTGTGGGTGTTGCACATCGCGCTTCCCGTCGTCGCCCATGTTAGCACAAGTAAAACAACTTGTATGATTATTTATTATCTATCAGTGTAACAGTGACAGGACCCCAACAACCGCACATGTCACTGCAGACGAGACGAGATTCACCTGGTTGTTGGTCAAGATGTCAAACCCACTGATTACTGTGACAGGACCCTGCGCCGCGGTCTCATCCTGCAGCACCACCTTTCTCGCCTCCGAGAACCTTGTCTGTTGTATCGTAGCACCGAGGAGAGAGTCGAACTAAGAGGATAATCAGTAACTGAGCTGTCACTGCTCGCTTCGCAACCCACCAAGCTTCCGAACAAGCCAGAAAAGGCACCCCAGCTGATAATGGAGAGAAGCACTGAGCTCCAGGTATCTCTACAACGCATGTTTTCTAGAAGCAGAGTGACAGCCATCAGGACCCCGGCCAGTGCTCCTCCGGCGAGAGACGCAAGTGTTCCTCCCACGGACATTCCTCCGTTGGTTCCGGGAGGCACCGGGCGGAGCGTCGTAATCAGCCTAGGCTTTCCCTGCGACAGGATTCCCAGCTCAGATGCAAGCGTGTCACCTAAGCAGCAGCCGTAGTGGCTATCGCGTTGTCAGAATTGGAATAAACACGAGGTTAAACCACTACTTACCCTACAGCCGCAAACACCAGCGCCCGGCTCCAGCCACCAGCGACAGTAATGTCTACTGGACACCAGCCCCGTTCCCCGTACACCGGTCCGACGGGCGGAACCAGCCAACCGAGCAGCCACGCGTGCGGGCTGTTCGGCACAAACATACTATTCCAGGCAGCCGTAGCCACCAGCCCCGCTGCACTGTTACTGAGCACCTGCCATCCGGTCCTGTACCCTGCCTTGTGGTGAGCGTCTTCCAGCTTTGCTTTCCGTTGGTTACCATCTGTATTCTAGTATCACAGACATCCTCTCTGCAGTAAACTCCAGCACTTACACTTGGTAGCCCGACTCCCAATCAAATAAAACCCAATGAGTGTGACCCCGAAACCCCATAGTCCACCTGACAGACTCCCGTATCCCACCACAAAAGCAGCCATAACACCGCTTGGCGAAAGCGTCTTCTTCCGAGCGCCATGAACACACAGCAATAATGAGAGCAAGACGGCAAGCATTTTTCTCGACGGATGTACGTCGTAGACTGTGATACGGTCACACGTGTGAAGATCGTCATTGTAATTTCAATCTATTCTTGTACTACTGACTCATATGGAATACGAACAAAGTTGAAATTCACCCTGTGTGTTATGTCGAGTTCCTGTGTAGACTAGGCTTGAGCTTGAGGGCCAGTCAACACATGATGATATACTTGTTTCCTCGGAATGATCATAACAAGCCATCACTTCTTCATTTATCATATGCTTTTTCACCTGACAAACTACATTTATACATATGCAAAGCATGAGACGCCTCTCTATCCCTCCCTCCCTCTCTTTTTCTACAAAGAATGGTGGCTCAACTTGACGTGATTCTCGGACAGATATACCAATATCGCATTCTCATGATTGCTCTTTCTGTGACTTCGGGTACGCATCACCCTTCTCTTCGTAATGACAATCGCTTTACATCGCAGTTTCTGTTGCTAGCATCTATTATATACCGTATCATCCTCTATCCACTCTATGTCTCCCCGCTTCGCCACCTTCCAGGCCCACCACTTTTCAAGGTCTCTAACTGGTACAACCCTTTATCTTGGATCATTGCGCCGATCAAAGGTCAGTTCCCCGACATCATCAATGGTGAAGCAGGCATTCCCCAGCGAGCTTGGCTCAAACAATATGGTGGAGAAAAGGGTGTGATCAGAGTCGTCGGTCCAGTGGGTATCGAAAGGTTGATTTTCTTGAGTCCCGAGGCTTGTGAGAGGATTCTTGTCAAAGAGTGGACTGAATATCCAAGAGTATGATCTTTCAAGTGTAACGTGAACGAGATCTGAAACTCGTTGTAGCCTGAATTTATGAAGAACGTTTTGGGATTGGTGACAGGTTACGGATTATTGACAGTTGAAAAGAATGAACATAGGCAAATGAGGAGGATGATGAATCCCGCTTTCTCGTTACCGAATCTGTCTTCCCGTGCGTTGTTTAGTTCTCAATGTTTTGGTTCATCTAAGAATTCTTGCAGAGATGGATCAATACCATGTGGCGATAGATAGTCTTTTACGTATCTTCACTGGCCATGTTATTGCTGCTAGGGATCCAGAACAAGGCGTTGTATTACCAATTTATGAGTGGAGTGAGTGTTTTGATGTATCTGGCTTGCTATATCGTACCGACTTAAATTACCATTTACAGTGTCAAAAGTGACGCTTGACATCATCTGCAGTACGGCTTTTTCCTACGATGCAAACTCTCTTCATGATCCACACAATGAACTCGCTTTTGCATATGAAAAGATCATTTCTCTTCAAAATGGCCCCAACTTGGCTTGGTTGATTGCGCTCGTCAGTATACCAGGTTTTGCACGCTTTGTAACAAGTAAATTTGCTTGGACAACTCGTAAATTGATATCGTGGATACCTCATTTTGGTGCGTCCACTGAGAAATTCTCTTAAATGACGAGGCATAATCTCTTTTTTTAATGTTTAGGGGATATATCTACAATCATTGGATCGATGCACCAAATTCGACAAATTTCGAAAAGAATGCTTCAAGAAAAGTTGAAGGAAAATCATGCCACTGAAATGGAAGGGGAAAGAAAGAAGGACATTATGAGTCTGCTGGTTAGAGGAAGGAAGGAGAGTTTGGCGAGTGAGCCGAGCGGGTATGCTCTGAGTGATGAAGCTATGATGGACCAAGTTGTGCGTGTTTTCTTCTTCTCTTGTTACTGCTTTGCGTTGAAACAACATTTTGTAAAGTTGACATTCCTGGGTGCTGGTCATGAAACAACGGCATCTGGACTTGCTTGGGTAAGTCGTCGTGAAAACCTCTTTTTTCTCTTCGTGAGAACTTGACTATCATTCAGACTTTATACCTCCTTGCAGTGAATAAAGAAGCTCAGGACAAACTCCGTGCAGAGGTCACACCTGTATTGGAAGTCAATCCTAGACCTGAATACCGAACGCTCAAAGAACTACAGTGGCTCGATCATGTCATGTACGGATTGATTCTATATCGTATATAGATCACTAACTAGGAATCCGACAACAGAATGGAGAGTCTACGTGTTCTTCCACCTGTTCCGATGACGTTCCGGAAAGTAGATAAAGCGGATTATCTTGACGGTATCTACATTCCGGCAGGTACACTACTTTATATCCCTGTACGTCTGTTGTCGTCATTTTGAACTCTATATATACTGACGTTGCTACTTTGTAAGATTCGCGTTATCAATTCTTGGAAGACGATTTGGGGTCCAGATGCGGAAGAGTTTCGTCCTGAGAGATGGTCGAACTTACCAAAGAGTTGGCATTCACAGTATTCGTTTATGTCGTTTATCGTTGGTCCTCATGCGTGTATCGGGAAGACGATGGCTATTATCGAGATGAAAACGGTGCTTGCGTGAGTTTTGAGGTTTTGATTTGTTTTTATTCCTAGTGTGCATTGTCGTTGATACTTTGCTTTGCAGGTCGTTGATTGCGAATTTTGAATTTGATTTAGCGTATGAAGGACAGGTTCCAAAGCCGACTGCTGCTGTGACGATGAGTAAGTCAGGTCATGTTCAAGAGCGATTTTTTTATATGTCACTTTTTTTTTCCTCTAGAGCCAGCGGATAATATGCCGCTTAGGATTCGACCTGTCCGGAAGAGATATGTTTGAGAATTTGAGATAGTTTAAAGATGTTCTGCTTGTAAATATATGTTGAGAAGTCTTTCTTTTGTACGAGTAGGTTGATGAATGTAACTTGAAATTGGCGGTATCGGTGCACTCGGATGCTTTGTGTGCACGAGAAAATATGTTGGAGTATCATATACCATTTCTAAGAGCTCTTTTGATAGTCTTTCAGGCTTCCAGAGATTATTTCTTCTCTTATTTAATGATTTTTTTCTTTCGCTTCCAATTTTTGTTTTCTCCTATATTTTCATAGAAGACTAGGATCTTCTTTCTGGATAACTATATATGAGTTCCTTAGTTATCCTGTACTACCCTTACCTCAAAAATTAACTTAGACTTCCTCCTTCCTGAACTCTTCCTAGACTTATGGCCAATAATCCTGCTGTCTCGCTATAATTCCTTATGATAATACCCAAAATTAGTGACCACACTACAACAGAGAATTGAGGTACAGCACACAAGCTGAGACTATGGTTGATCCATCTGCTCATCTTCTGGTCATCCTCTGATATTTTCCAGGTAAGTCTTGAATCACATTTATTTCAGTCAATTAGTATTTATTTAACAGGTATCCCTCTTCCAATGTCTTCCAAGTCCAGTGTCAGATGGTCCCCTTTCTAGTCTCAACAGCATTTTTGAGCTCTAGACTTGGGCTTGGCAGATAATCATGTCTATCTATGAATACCATGAAAAGAAATAAGAAATAAGAGTGGATCATGTTCTCACTCTCTCACAATCATGATTACTTATCTAGATCTGACTCTTGATGTCACAACACACTGTAGCTGATTGCAGCAGATCTGTGAGAGGTGGCATTTTATTTGCTTTACGACATATTCTGAGCATGATGACAACAAGGAAGACAATACATCATATAAAAACAGACTACAACATTGGTCTAAACACTGAAGAACTATACAATTAGAAATACATTTTCGTACATGGGGAGGAATGACCTTCAAATTATATGCAGAATGCTGAGAGTAACCACGATCAAAAGGAAAGAAGTGAAGAAAGAGAGACCTCTCTCATTTACTTTTGGGTGAAATGACAGCAACAACAACCGAAATATCATCCTTCTTCCCTCCGATGAACCTCTTCCCAACTTCTCTCGCTCTCCGCGCAAACGGTACCTCATCTACCTCAGTATCGATGTCTTCCAATGATGAGGTGGCAGCGGGAGAATGATAGAAAGCCTTGTGTTCACTAACACGTTTTGCACGAGAACACAGTGCCTTGGATAACATCCCAGCTAACGTCTTGCGCTTGAGCATCGTCGTTGTTGTCGCAAAATCGCTGTCACTGCTGCTGTGAGAAGAAGAGGGGGCATTGTCTTCAGTTGAGGAGTATCCGGAATCGTTTGAGGGTACCATATCTGACTTTGATGTATCACTGCCACCAACAGGAGCAGAATTCAAGAAACTCTTCCTAAATCTCACGACTTCATCTAATACATCTTCATCCCACAAGTTGTCGCTCAATCCATCACTCGCCAAAATCAGTATATCATCTGCCTTGACAGGTATTGTGATCACTATTGCTGAATTTCTGGGTGTCACGGTCGACCGAGTTGAGGGTCCAAGTTGGACTGGAGTATTGAACTACAAAAACATAATTAGTCAGAATGATTAACTATAAGCAATGATATTAAAGCTTACACTCCACCACATCTCCTCACTCCTCCATACAATCTCTTCACCACGCACAAGCATTCCCATACAATCACCTACGTGTGCGATCTTCATCACTGCATCATAATCTCCTTGTTTATTGGATTCCTCGACAACCTCACATTCAATTCCAGGTGCTGATGACTCAGATGCGGCAGCACCGACTCCGCTCGATGAAGCGAATGACTCTATCGAGGCCGATCGCAACTCCAAGGGGGCTGTGGCTGTACTCGCCTTCAGGGGAGTTTGCGCAGTCCTAGTTTCTTGTAGAGAACTCGGCAACGTATTGATTGTATTATTGATAGTGGTGGCAGAGACGGCGGGGGCAGAGAATGGATATGAAGATGATTTGTTTATTTGAGATGGAGTGGATGAACTCGAGTTCGTCGGTATAACAGATGAAGAAGCAGATATGGGCGCTGGAGTCGTGACTGATACGACGTGCTTCGCACGTGGTGGATGATCCAATACAGCCAGTAAAGCAGTCGACGATCCTTCTAGGAGAAATTTTTGTTCCCGGCTCCCCTGTGACTCAGAAGTTCTAGAAGATTCTGACAATGAGGCTGCAGATATGATTGCATCGGCACGCAACAGGGGTGCGGACGGGGCTCGAGAATTAAATGGCTCACAACCAGAAACAACGTGTGCTTTGAGAGTCTTGTTGTACGCCCTTTCGAGGATTTGGAGAACGTCAATTCCCTCGCTTAGTTCTTCCAGTGAATCTTCTAGATCTTGCTCCGTACCGAAACATCCATCTTCCCTCTCCGCTGCCGGATACTCCTTGGAGGGAGGAGAATAGGTAGATGTGAAATAATTATTGCGATTATTTTGTGAAGGTGGCGATGATACAGCATGGTTGAAAACGCTGTGGATGGTAAAGGCAGTAGGAAGAGATGACGACAGGGAAGATTTCCACACAGGAGTGGCAGGAGAGGGTCGAGGTCTCAATTGGTGTGTGAAAGAGAATTGAGGTCGTGTAGGTGGATGAGGAGATCCGGATCCTTGCTGTAGTGCAGCAGATGCATAGGATTCTGTTGCTGCGGACTTCTCGGAATGTGTCGAACAGGACTCAACTTCTGCAGAGCAATAGTGCATGAGCCTCCTAGCGAACAAGGCAGAGGGTGTCGAGGAGGCTTGTGTCAAGTGAGATTTTGACCATCCCCCTACGCCATCAGCGACGCCCATAGCATTGTCTCTGACAAAATAGGCATCCTCGCCTACTTGCACAGAGAGACGTACGTCTGCGGCTGGAGAATGATGCCTCCTGGACGAGGGTGCAGCTCGACAGCGTTTCGGGATTCCATACGCACCAACATCAAGTTGGTACTTTAGTCGCTGACGTTTGGGCCTAGGACGAGCATCTGTGTCTTGAATCGTCTGCTGAGTATGTTGCTGTCCATAGGCCGGATATGTGAGAGACGAGTAAGGAAAAAGTGCGTACTGTCCCTGTGGATTGGAGTTGGCCAATGATTGGCCAGAAGAAGAGTGAGGTTGAGCAAGTGCCAAAGAAAAAGGAGGCTGTGGATAAGAATGATTTTGTGAGTTTTGAGAGCCTTCGACCTCGGTTGGCTTGCTCTCGATATACAGTCTGTTGGATGAAAGTAGAGGGCGAGAAGGTGGAGGTGCCGATGAGTCAAACAACGACAGGCTGGATGATGAATACAGCCGTGAAGAGGACACACTGTTTGACCTTACTCTGGGGAAGGCAGTAGCGAGGTGCTTTGGAATTGTCTTCATCGTTGTCGGCAACAAAGAACTATTTCTATTTCTGTTCGCTTGATAACCTTCACGTGATTTGATTCACGCTCGTCTCCCATTGGCTGGGAGTTAGGCCCGGAACAATTAGGATCTGAGCATACGCAAGCCTCCGGCGTCGAGTTATCATCTGCTGGTAGTCTCTTTGATAGCACACAGACTGTCTTACTCAAATCAGAGTTTCAGAATCAATTCTCCTTGGACTGAGCCTTATCATTGCGATACAAAGGCAGTCCAGGCTTTCATCAATCAGAAGTACAATTGGGCTTCTGTTCCATCATATGGATGAACAAATCCCACTACAAATAGTAATCAACACCCTGCGGCCTATATAACCTGACCACATTACTCACACACTTTTCCACACTTCCTTATTATCCTAACCGACGAAGCTAACGTACAACTATCATCACACATCACTATGAGTCACAGAGGTCAGAACAGAGGCGGAGGCGGACCTCCTCGAGGAGGTGGATCATCTCGTGGTAGAGCTGGACCACCTGGTCGAGGTGGTTATGGTGGTGGCCGCGGCGGAGGCGGCCCGCGAGGCGGCGCACCTACAGGTCCACTCATCTTCAAAGAATCTATTCCTGCTCGTGTCCCAGACAGATTATCCGATCCTCAGCTCAATTCTCTCATCTCATCCTTCAGCTCTCTTCGTGTCTCTGGTAACAGAGTATCTGTGGCGAGCCCCGAACGACCCCTTCGTCCTGGCTTTGGCACTTTAGGGACGAAGATTACTCTTCGTGCCAATTTTTTTCCACTCAGGATCTCGAAGAATATCCCTCATTACTATGACTATGTTGTTTCCATCTCTGGTCCTAAGTCCGATAAGGATGGAACCAAGATTCGGATTTTCGAGCTTTTGGAACAACACCCTTCTTTTCGTGCCTACCGGATTCATATCGCTCACGACAGGTCACAACGACTTGTTTCGTCGAAACCGCTCCCGCAACCTTTGTCTATAAATATTAAATATTTTGAAGAACCACGGCAAGGACCAAGTGATGACGCCGATCTTTACATCGTCGAGATCAGATTGGACAAGACACTTGCCACTGCCGACCTAAACAAGTAGGCTCTATAACCTTTGCCTTCTCTTCATCTGATGAGTTTTGCTTGGATAGATACACTGATGGATCGCCCAGCGCACGTGGTCAAGATATCGCACCGCTTATTTCAGCTCTCAACTTGATTACCCAGAAATCTGCTACTCAGTCCGGAATACGTGTCGGCCGTAATTTCCCTAAATATTTCTACGACAAACCTACCACACCGGCCTCCCTCTCACCTTCCTTGGAGGCTTGGCAAGGATTTGCGATGTCTGTCCGACCAGCTTTTGGCCAGTTAATGGTCAATGTGTACGTCTTACTCTATCTCTATCTCTCTCAGAGTATAACAACACTATCTGAAAACAGAAATGTCTGCATGTCAGCTTTTATGAAACCCGGCAATCTTGCAGATATTTTGGTCAAATTCAGCTACAACTCCAAAGGCGGCATGCCTTCTCTTCCGGAGAAAATGGCCAAGAGCATCAAGGTCCGAACTTTACACTTGGGTTTTAAAAAGAAGTTGTTCAAGGTCATGACGACTTCTGCCCGGAACACCTACTTTGAGAAGGATGGAAAGAAGATCAGTGTAGAGGATTACTTTAAGACTGGTACATATTCCACAGTTAACGTTTCATGACTGTATCGGTGACCTCATTTCCTTTTTATAGTGTACAACAGGTCTTTGAAGTATCCTGCCAATCTACCTGTCCTCGATCTCGGCACAAAACAAAAGTCCAATTATGTTCCTGCCGAGCTATGTGAGATCGAGCCAGGATGTGCTTACCGAGGTCGATTGCTCGACACGGAAACTGCAGCTATGATCAAAGTGGCTTGTCGACGTCCTCGTGAGAATGCTGATGCCATAGTGGACATTGGTTTCCCCTCCCTGGGTCTCTCCCCTCCATCCAATCAACAACAGACGCCATCAAGTTCTCCTCTTGCGCCGTTCGGTGTCGAGATCGATCGAGATATGGCTGTTATCCCAGCTCGTGAACTTCCTGCGCCAAGTCTCAGCTATCGAGGAAATAATACCCCTCGAGTATCTAACGGATCGTGGAACCTACTCGACGTCAAATTTCACCGTTCGGCACAGATTTCGTCCTGGTATGTGCTTGTAGTGAGAGATGGCAGGAAGATGCTGGAAGGGCCTAATGATCCTAATCTGAAACAGTTGGTGGAGGGATTTGCGAGGAAATTGGGACATTGTGGGATGAGTATTCCCCCGAATCCACCGCCGATTCAAGCTGTAGCCCTGCTCAATCCGTCACAGGACGATTCGAGCAGAAGTAGAAGCGTACAAATGTTGAGGGACACATTCAAAAAGATGAAAAAGCCGGGATTCATCCTTGTGTTACTGGAGACGAGAGATAACTATATATATCCTGCTGTCAAGGTAAGTTCTCTTCTTTCATCCCACGAGATGATTGATATGATTGACCAAATTAGAAAATCTGTGATACGGAGCTGGGTATACCGACGCTCTGTATGCAACTTTCAAAAGCACTTGGAGAACCAAAGAAACAAGATCAATATTTCGCGAACATTGCTCTCAAACTAAACACCAAACTTGGTGGAGTCAATCATCAGGTACATTTTATTCATACTTGAGTGATTACGAGACTCATTGTTCTTCGCATGTAGCTAGACGAACGGGCAATCCAATGGCTCAAGAAGAAACCAACCATGATGGTCGGAATTGATGTCACTCACGCTGGAGCAACTGCTCGTTCTGGAACACCATCTATTGCAGCGGTCGTTGCTAACATAGACGACTCATTTGCCCAGTTTCCTGCTAGTATGAGGATGCAGAAGGTCGATGATAACAAGGAATCTAAGGAGGTCAGTAATCTGTCTGCCGCCATGTCTGAGGTCAAGCTTATGCATCTTGTTAGATGGTCACGGATCTCAATGAGATGATGGTAGAACGACTCTTGTTGTATGAGAAGAAGAATAGGAAGTTACCCGAGAGAATATTTGTTTTCAGAGATGGTGTATCTGAGGTATGTTCTTTTGGATTGGCGACATAAGAGCAATCGGATTGATCTTACTTTACAGGGACAATTTGACGTAGTGTTAAGAGAAGAACTGCCTCTCATCTTGAAGGCCTTCAGGAGCATGGAGACTGCTCAAAGGAAGAGATACAGCCCAACTCTGTCTATCGTAATTTGCGGGTGAGCAAAATGTCCATCTTGAACTCCTGATGGTACACTTGACTAACTTTTGACTTTTTGTCAGGAAGCGACATCATGCGAGGTAATCACAAATTTGTGCTACTGCTATTTAGATAGTAGAGCATGAACTAATGATGCTGCCTCAAATACCAGGTTCTTTCCCACAGATTCTCAATTTGCCGACAGAAACGGGAATACTAGACCTGGTACAGTCGTGGACAAGGGTGTAACAGCAGTGTATGCGTCATCTTCCTTCTGGTTATCTCTTGTCTCATACTCCTGTGTTTTCTTGTTTATTTGTCGTGGCTTGGATGGGCATCGACAGTTTCGACTTTGACTTCTACCTTCAACCTCATGCAGGTCTTCAAGGTTCAGTGAAAGCAACGCATTATACCGTTATCTATGACGAGAACGCATTTGGGGCCGACGAGATTCAGAAAGGGACCCATGATTTCAGTTATCTTTATGTTCGGGCGACGAAAGCCGTAAGTTTGATTCCGCCCGCGTATTATGCAGATTTAGCGTGCGAGAGGGGAAGGTGTTATCTGAATGATATGTTGGTTGTCGACGGTTCAGTCAGTATGAGGACCGGAGGCAAGAGGAGGAGCCCAGAGGAAGAGAAAGAGGCAGTATACCAGGAGGCAGTTAGGGTTTGGGGACGTGGGGTAAGTCGAGTTTGATTTGATGAGTACTGTTACTGACCTTTGGTTCATGCAGTTACACCCAGATGTGAAGGATACGATGTTTTACATTTAGGGACTGCTCGTGAACAACGCATTAACAACGCATTCTGATCTGGGCTGTTGTATATTATCTTCAAATGGAACAATGTCCTATGTGTTTCTGATCTTTACGTGTAACCAATGTTTTACATAGGATTGTAGAAAGGGGAACTCTGCAATGAAAGTCATTATTTAAATGAAGCCATTCCGGTCATTCTTCAAAAATATCCAAAGAGAAAATTCGAGAGCAATTCAAGAACTCGTGTCCATCTATGATTGTTTCTATTACACAGCCGGGGGAGTGGAGTTCGGAGTGCCAATTGGGAGCTTCTCTCGGCCATTAGTGCGGTCGATTCAAGGCGACCCTTCCTCGTTCAAATCATTCAAGAGGAGCCAGGTCTATCAGTGCACATGGCCAGGTCAGCATGTGCACTGATTTGAGGGTGACTCTATTTTGGAGCAACAAGTAGTATGAGTCTGATTCAGGAAATTTAC
>Ga0153938_1000307_pt1 | contig 19479 bp, 19 predicted proteins | sample TSNY022MetaG_FD_104740 | JGI IMG/M metagenome (GOLD analysis project Ga0153938, IMG submission 104740) | Attine ant fungus gardens microbial communities from New Jersey, USA - TSNJ022 MetaG | ecosystem: Host-associated > Fungi > Mycelium > Unclassified | place: USA:New Jersey: Brendan T. Byrne... | reverse complement strand
GCGCATGATTGGTTTACTACGAGTAACAGGCTCAGTGAAGGTCACAGCACCAGGTTTAGCAAAGACGGGAGTGATAGGTGTAATCGGCGGCTGAAGAGGATGTGGACCTGATGGCGACGGTGAGTTAGGTAACAGTGCACCATGCGAATTGTACACCCGCGCTGTGGGAGGTTCAAATGGATTTTCTAACGATGGAACTTCGATGGGTTGTGGCGGCGGCGGCGCACGTGTCGGGGCATTTTCTGGGCGTGCAAGGTTGTATGCAGCAACGGGAGCAGTATACCCAGGCTGGGAAGGAGCGTCATCATGTGTTCGTGCAAGTTTTGGATTGAACTGAGCCATTTTTCTGGAAGATGACTGCGGTGCGGTAGCAGCTGCGAGCATAGCATTCTTGGATTGAACTGGCGAAGATCTGACTGCTGGTCCCTCGTCATCGGTGTCGTCAGAGTCCGACATGTTCATGAGGCCCATGCCTAGGGCACCAACACCAGATTGACGAGTCGCAAGCCGGCTTTGTTGCGAGTCGTCGGTATCGAGATAGTTCTCATAACTGGAGAAGTGATGAACGGCTGGTCAAGCAATTAAGAGCACACAAAACATACACATTGTATGCAGATGTACGGGCATTTGGAGGAGCAGGCTGTCGGATTCTGCGTTGCGGGGCGGGAGCAGATTCATAAAATGAATCTGGTTCGTCAGTTGCAAACGGCGGTCTTCCGGCAAGAGGAGCCATTGCAAAACTGATATACGCAAGCCAATGAACCAAGAAAAGAGTGGAAATGTGAAAAGAATGGAAGAGACAAGAGAGCGAACCAGACGACAGCGAGGATGAGGGATGATTAAAGAGCGGAAGCCGGAGATGGGAAGAAATAGGTTGAGCACGTGCCTTGCATGCTTGTTGCCATGTGCTACGTCCCACAAAGCAATGGAGGCTAGTTCTTTTGAATCAATATGCAAAGTCGTGTAGGCCTCGCTGGGCTGTTTAAACGTAAATATACAATTGCTTGTTCAATGTCCTCAGCACATACGAGCCTATCTTCAGTGGACTTGAATTTTAATGACCTCATCGTCACCTTCCCGGATCAATCTCATAGAACCGGCCAGTCTCCTAGACGTTGACAATTGTAAGCGAATGATGCACCCGTATCCAAAATTTCTACTGGTACACTTCCAAAAAAAAGCCCGCCGTTCGCGGTAGAGCTGCAACATCTGTCTCAAATCCAGTCACATCGTATATCATTCACCCGAAACATCAAATGATGTGGTAGGTAGTACGAGCTGCGGATATACTTAAATCCAGCAACGTCTTTGCATCAGAATCGTATATTTACAGTCAATCATCAATAATATAGCAGTCAACATCATCTTTCAAGTAATCTCCTTTCCTCTTACACTTCACCGTCCAGGTAACGTAACGATCGAAGAAGGTCACCATTTCTGTACCCTGTATCTTTCTGCTATCTTGACGGGAGTACCTGGCATTCGATGTATTCCCTGTTAGAGAGATACAATTTGAGAGCCTAGGATGCACTGCTAGACCAGATGCATTTCCTGTTCCGCGTGCGTTGACAACTTCTCCAAAGAGCATCTTTGATTCTTCTTGTGATCTGCAGCATTAGACAAGGTTGCTTGAGCTTCTCCTAAGTAGGAACCCTGGCCCTCGATGCACCTTCTTGCACGCTATAAAGTACAATGTATCATCGGACATCTCCCAACGATGCTGATCACTCCCCTCACGAGAGGCTTGCTGTTCCCAGCTCTAGTGATAGTAGCCAGTGAGGCCGCCTCACTGCATAATCCAAGAAGGTATCTTCTAGCTTTCCTTCTGGTTATCTACCTCCTGAACCATACACTCTTGTTGTTTTAGGCACTGCGGTACTCATATCAATGATTCCAAGGTTGCGGATGTTGAGCGCAGATTTCAAGCCATGCGTCTTGAGTCTGGCACAACAACCTATTCACACACAATTTATGCCGATCTACTCTTTCACGTCGTGTACGAGAATACGACCCTCGAAGGCGGTTACATCCCGCAAGTGAATCTCCATAAAGCTTCTGCTTCCCGAGACTGAGGAGTATGCAGGGAACAGCAAATCAAGAACCAGATTGACGTTCTAAATGAGGACTATGGCTTGACTGGGATTAGATGGAGACACGCTAATACGACACGCACCAAGAACTCTGACTGGTTCAATCGAGTTGCTCCTGAAAAGTAAGTGGCTTCGATTAGTGAAAAACCGAACCATAGTATATCAAGTGAACACGAGAATGACATGAAGGCGCTCCTTCGGGCTGGTGGTGCTGCATCGCTAAACGTATACTCTGTAGGGTCCGTAATCCACTTTTCTTCCGAATATTCCTCCTTTAGTTCGAGTCTAGTTTCCGTGACGGAGAAGGGGCAGGCCTGCTTGGTTATTCAACCTTTCCTTGGGATTACAATGACAAGACGTTCCTCGATGGCGTTGTCGTCCTCTATTCAAGCCTCCCAGGAGGCACGTTGGCTCCATACAACAAAGGTCGCACCCTCACACATGAAATCGGCCATTGGCTAGGCCTTTATCATACATTTCAGGTCAGTTTGATGCTCGGACGTTTCCGTTTCGATCTGGCAATTCCTGTCCTATGAATCCCAACCGATGATATAACAACTACAACAGGGCGGATGCGAAGGGCCTGGGGATTTCGTCGACGATACACCAGCAGAAGAATCTCCAGCATATCGGTGTCCAAACAAGAGGGATAGTTGCCCTGACGACCCTGGCCTAGATCCTATCCGTACGTCATCATTATCAAAAAGAAATCGTGACCATCTGGTCTGGTCTGATGTGATTGAATCTGCAGACAATTTCATGGATTATTCAGATGACGCGTGTATGAGGGAGTTTACCAAAGGACAGATTTTTAGACTCAGAGGACAGATCGAGGCTTATCGTGGTATGAGGCGGTGATCTTGCTTTCCATATTAGGCGCCCTTGGATGACCATGTTTGGAAATTATCTACGCATCATTTTGGACCTATAGTGTATGTTTTATTTTGTCCAAATATTGTCTTGCAACTCGCTCTTCCCGATGAAACGGGACTGACTCGAAGCTGATCTTCAAGGATCAAGACATAGAATTAACGAGGAATTCGTCCGTTTTCTACGTAGATGGTCAATTACAGGGCCCAATCAGTTAGAAGAGCGTTTAAGCTTCTCAACGACAGCTTATGAAGATCGGACAACCGACGTTAGGACTGATAAGGCGAGACAGCATTGCAAAGACATACTGTTATAATCAATTTCACTTGGATCAGTACCTTGTATCTCAGTACTGATTCCTGTCAAAGATTTCTTAAAATCTTCTTTTGACCCAGCGTGCACCATTCTAGGTTTGATCTTTGAGAGAGTAGGGACCCTGCACAGTGCTCTAGCGATCAGCTATCTATGTATCACGATTCAAGCCTCGGACGCACCAGGATATGAACACAAGCTTGTTTCGTTGCCCACCATCATCCGTCTCATATTCGACATCGTAGACAACATATCGGGGTGCATCCTCAGGAAGACTCTCCAAGAATTCTTCATAGTTGGCGTTATCGGACTCCTTCTCCACGACGATCTCATCAAGTTTGTCATTCAACTTGAAGATGATATATCTCTTGCTCGTCTTCTTGGCTCCTTGCTGTTTTAAGCTGAGGTAGGCCTCGAGACACTCTGGGGCAGCTCTAACACCAGTAGTAGACTGGTATTCAATATCAATAATCAGATCTCATGACAAGGCATATAGATACTTGCCATTATGCGGGATAGATGATATAAGGTGGAGGTATGAACTTAGATGGCTGTGGTTAATCACAATCAACAATCTCCCGAAAAAGGTAGCAGTCACAGTGGCTTATATAACAAATGCTCAGATAACTAGAGTACTGATCGCAGTCCACTGCGAAGACCTCACCTAACCAACTTTCATAGTCATATTCCGATTCCCCGACTTCATTCGGCGCGACGGCATCGCAAACACATACTGTCATAATCAACTTCACTTGGATCAGTACCTATTATCTCAGTACTGATTCCCGTCAAAAGTTTCTTCAAAACTTCTTTTGACCTAATGTACGCCATTCTGGGTTTGATCTTTGAAAGAGTAGGGACCCTGCACATCGCCCTAGTGATCAGCTATCTATGTGTCACGATTCAAGCCTCGGACACACCAGGATATGAACACAAGCTTGTTTCGTCGCTCACCATCCTCCGTCTCATATTCGAAATCATAGACAACATATCGGGATGCATTCTTTGGAAGACTCTCCAAGAATTCTTCATAGTTGGCGTTATCGGACTCCTTCTCCACGACGATCTCATTAAGTTCGTCATTCAGCTTGAAGATGATATATTTCTTGCTCGTCTTTTCGGCTCCTTGTTGGTTTAAACTGAGGTAGGCCTCGAGACACTCTGAGGAAACTCCAACACCAGTAGTAGACTGGTGTTCGAATATCAATGGTCAGATTTCATGAAAAGGCATAGATACTTGCCATTGTGCGGGATAGATGATGAGGTATGAACTTCAATGGCTGTGGACAATCAACAGTCTACAGAAGGGAATCCACTAGGCCCACGGGTCGCACTAGAAGCACAGGTCTGTGCCGCTTACCATAAATGTATCAGTCATAAGATAGCTATCAGAATAACACTAACATAACACTAATGCAGCCAAATTCCACGCGTTTAATTCCACACCAACGAATTCGACTCGAATAATGCGACCATGGCCATGGCCTTCCCAGCCGACTGCCTCCCTCCTGAGGGCTATTTTGAGTCGCGAGGGGCCCTATTTGTGTCAATTAATGTGTGGGCTAAATCGAGAGGCTACGCGTTTACAACCCAGAGGTCAATACAAGAGAAAACGGGCTTCTTAACTGTTTGATATGCATGCGATCGAAGCCACCGGCCTCCCAATATACTAGACAAGCGTCAGAGTAGAACAACTACCTGATGAAACACTATATGAATCTATGGCATGTCTCTATTTGAACGTGGGTGCTAGACTGTTTCTGTAGCTTGGTCTAACAATATACTGTTGATATATCATTAATACATTAGGTCTACGTGTGATCCAGAGGCATTCAAGATATTTTTTGGCGTTGATGTGGAATTAAACGCGTGGAATTTCGCGTTGAATTTGGCTGTTGTTATCCTATGACTAAGCGGCACAGACCTGTGCATTTAGTGGGAGCCGACCCGTGGGCCCAGTGGATCCCCGAAAAAGGTAGCGGTCACAATTTATATAACAAATTTTCAGATATCTAGAACTAGAGTACTAATCGCAATCCGCTTCGAAGACCTCACCTAACCACCTTTCATAATCATATTCTGGTTCCCCGACTTCATTCGGCATGCTGGGTATGGCGTTACGCAGGTATTCAATGGCAGTTACAGGGAGCTTTGCAATCCGGAGATCGAGCTCCGTGACGATGGGCTATATCAGCTCGTTGAGATAGGCATGTGTCGCAAAGAAAAACCTCATACTTTGTCATTCGCAATGCCGCGAAATGCCTCCAGCAGTTGTTCTCGTGAGGTCTGATCCTCCATAATGTCAACCTTGTCCACATATTGAGATACTATTCAAATTATATGGAGAACTAGCTCACCAAGAGATTGATGAAAGCTTCAAAGGTCACTGCGCCGTAATCTTGCACCAACTCGTCATAGAGATAGTTCATATCCTCTTCTGAATATACGACACCAAGACTCGCCAAGGCTGCAATCATTCCTGCAAGATTCAGGGTATTTGACTCGTCCCGACTGAAGTACCGGAATGTGCCCTCGAACTGCTCGAGCTGAGCAGGTGTGAGGTTCGTATTGTTCCGCGATACGATCTTGGAAAATCGTGTCAGCAATAGCGATTACTATAGAAGAGCCACGTACCTGGTTATCAATGAAAGCAATCTTTTTAGCGATGTTCTGGACAACTAACTCGAGCTCAAAGGCAAGATCCTGGTAAGTAAAAATGGTATAGTCATTTTCTTCAACGTTAGCAGCTTCGCACTCTTCCTCCACGACAGATACACCAGCCAGTGTTTCAGAAAGGGCCGGTATTCGAATCTGGATTTCCTTGACTTGCTCTTGTTGAGACTGCAAGGTGAGCAAATTGATGTTTTATCACCACGATTCAGCCTGAGGAAACTTAGCTCACCTCAAGTGGACCCTCAATATTGGCCAATTCGCGACTGATGTGATGCAGTCGCTGTTGAAATTCGTTCGCAACCTGAGCGAACTTCTTTCTCAAGTTTTCCTTGATCCTAGAAACACGTTAGCAAGTGACCAAAGAGAAAACTCTTAGATGCCTGACTCTCTGATCTGAGCGTTGATGTTCCTCGAACGCTTCGCTTCGCTTTCCAACAGAGCATTCCATGCATTATCGACATCCTCTTGCGCCAAACCACTAGGAGGGGAATATTCACGTAAGCCATAGGTTCTTAATTTGGTTTGGATGTTGCCAAAGAGCGTAGCAATATCTTGTTTCTCAGTGACCCACTCGTGCTTCGTAGTTTCCTTGTATGTGGCGAAATCAGCAGACTGTTGCTTGGCGTCGTTATAGGATCCATCAAAAACAATTGCGCTCCAATGAGTTTGAACATCGTCAAGTGCAGAGAGAAACTTTGGGATGAGGATCACTGACTGTCAAACTTATTGATTCATTTTCAGTCAAAGCACATACCTGACAAACGCGTCGTTCATAATCATTTCGGGAGATCCACATGGACTGCATTAATTCCGCAAACTTGACAACACGTCGGGCGACAGTCTCGGCCTGATCTTTAGAAGAGTGATGAAATTTAGAATGGATTTTGGGAACTCGAGACATACTCATCGTTGAAAAGGCGTGGAAGTAACTCGCCACATAGGTCATCACACTTCGTTCATCGGGACGAGGAGCATCGCACAGATCCTCAACCTCTAGCAATTGCTAGTTGGGAAACGTCTGAGTACTACTGAAAAGGAAAAAGTTACGGGTCCTTACTGGTATTCCCAAGTGCTCAGCAGCAATCTGGAAGGCTAGACGTGTGTTGCTGTGTCGGTCGTTCTATTAAAAGTCAGGATGATCTTAAGAATTAATGCAAACTATTTTTCACCTTGTCCAATTTGTCGTAATCGAGAAGATCGGGCCGGTGACAGTGGATGAGCGCACATCTGGGAGTGCAGCAGAGATACATAAGTGTCCGAGAGAGGTTCAGATACGCCAGAACACGAACAGAGCAAGCCCATCCGACCAACTGAACGAGAAGTCTTGAACATCGACTTCTTTATAAGGTTCCGTTTTTCGTTGACACCAAAGAAGCAGGCCTTCTTTTGCCGATAGACCCTCTTCACTTGATTACCGATAAGAGTAATGACCAAAACGTGAACTGTTGGTAGATACCTGATGTCAGCAATTGTAAACCGCAGAATGAGGGTCCATATCATCCCAAGGATGAGTTTGAGATTGCCATCAATAATATCTACAACAAGTAAGATATCTGAGGATCCACCACAATTATCAGGGCATAATCACACACCTTCTGGCCCAATGTTGGTCAGCTTGACTCCTCTAGATGTGATAAATTCCAGAGCCTTGTTTACGTTCTCTGCCTTTTGTACTCGCATTCTCGGGTTCTTATTGTAACGACCCAATGAAGTATCTCCTGAGCACGATGAGTGACGTCGACGAAGAGACTAATTCGGCCTACCCATGATCTCCTAGATAACAGGGTAAGTATCGCAAAGACGAGCCAACGAGTATGTATACCATTAGTTGAATCAGCCGTACTCCGTCCGATAGATCTTTCACGAGCGAGTTCATTGGAGGGTATTCGTTCGCCACCAGCTTGGTGTTGAGCCTTTGAAATCGTTGAGCGGCAGTCTAGGAAAATAAAACAATCCAAAGCCGAAACTAGCCATTTGCAGAATGTTCTTTCTTGTACGGTCCGTGAGCGTTCCTCGAGGGAACCCATTGTAAAGGCGGGTAGTGGAAGGAACGAGAGGAGCAGCCCATAGGCTAAGTGGGCAAACAAGTTTGATCAACTGCCCCAAATGAGGAACGCGTTAATTCAAAGTCCGGTTTCGCGTCTTTTCAAAAAACCACCATGGCAGCTACCGTTCAATTCGACCATATTTACCATGGACTTCAATCGGAAGTCGGAAGTGAGAGTTTGATTTGTTTTGCCGTCGGCCCCAGTGTTCATCGTCAGACAGAGTTCCGTGTTGCTACGAGTGGTATGGCTTGGAAGGGCCAGGATTCTGAGGGCGTCATCCCGATGTCCTCGGCGGATATCAAGTGGGCACAGTGGATTCGTGTGGCTCGGAACTTTCAGCTACGCGTTGGCATGAGAGATCATCGCAGGGAGAAGTTTGACGGATTTATGCGAGAGGTGCATTCGAACTCCTATCGTCATTCTCGAATCATGTTGATTTCCCCACCCCTCTGCAGGATCATGACAGGCTTGCTAAATTATTGAAGGATCACTTTGGCGTCACTCTGGAAACTAGAGAGGTTTCTTTCAAAGGGTGGAACTGGGGTGTAACAGATTTCCAAGGTGCGTCTGAGCACATTTTTTAACCCTTTTCTACTATACTGATCCTGATCTTCCTAGGCCAGGACCTTGCATTTATAGTTCAAGAAAAGGTTGCCTTTGAATTACCCCTACGGCATGTCGCAAATTCCAATATTGCTGGCCGAACGGAAGTCTCTCTTGAATTTTTGAATGCGCCAAGCAGCGGAAAGGGCCCGAAGGGATTGGGAGATGAGATGGTAGAAATCCGTTTTCACGTACCTGGAACCCAAAAGTCGAGGGTTACTGGCTCAGAGGACGGTTCGCAAAAGTCTGACGACGAAGAGGATGATGTCAGTGCAGCACAAGTCTTCCACGACACAATCAAAGAGAAGGCCGAGCTTGGCCAGGTTTCTGGCGACCTTATTCTCAGCTTTGAGGAGATTCTTGTCCTCACTCCGCGTGGTAGATACGATATGGACATGTCCTACGACTTTCTCCGACTGCGCGGTAAAACTTACGACTACAAGATCATCTATAGCTCTATTTCAAAGCTATTTCTCTTGCCAAAGGATGATCAGCGTGTATTGTTCATTGTCAGTTTCTCGCCTCGTCTGCACTTGATTACTATATCGCTCATGAAAACGTAGCTCGGTCTCAATACACCCATCCGACAAGGCCAGACGCGGTATCAGTATCTAGTTATGCAATTTAGTCGAGAAGAAGAGATCACCGCTGAACTCAACTTGTCCGAGTACGAGCAAATCATTTTTCTCCTGACCAAGTCGCTGCTGACTTATTTTTCTTCAAACAGTGAGGAAATCGCCAAATACGACCGTCTCAAAAAGAATTATGAAGACCCAACTTTCGAAGTTGTTTCTAGTGTCTTCCGCGCACTCGCGAAGAAGAAGATCATTGGTGCCGGTAGCTTTCAAAGGTGAACTCTCTTTTCTGTTCTTTTTTTGAATTTCACTGTATCTCACCTCGATTTCCTTTACTTACAGCCGGGATGGGTACCCTGGTATCAAAGCCAACTTGAAAGCCGTCCAAGGCGACCTCTTCCTCCTCGAAAAATACATCTTCTTCGTCTCGAAATCTCCATTACTCGTTGAAATCTCCGATATTCATCAGATTGTCTTTTCCCGTGTTGGCGCTGGTATAGGAGCTACTGCAGGCCGTACTTTTGATCTCAAAATAATCACCAAGAGTGGTCCAGAACATAACTTTACGTCGGTCAATAAAGAGGAGCATGAGAGTGTGGATGCGTATTTGAAGGATAAGAAGGTGAAGATTAAGACAGAGAATGTACCAGATGTGGAAATGATGCTGGCTGTGGGTGCTGGAGATGATGATGATGATGATGAAGATGACGAAGACGATGAGATACGGAGTGTTGATTCAAGTGGTGATCGTCAGCGTAAGACAAGTAAACCGTCACAGAGGGACGACGACGATAGTGAAGATAGTACGTGTTTATCTCGTAACCTTTTTTTCTCTGGTTTCTAATGTCGAACCCTCGATTTTTTTTGCGTTTCTCAAGATGACTTTCAGGCATCACAATCAGATTCAGGGTCACCGAGTGATAGCGATTCTGAGGGATCAGGAGCAGCAACTGCATCGGATGCTAGTGGTGACCTTGCCATTACTGAAGGACTCAAAAAGAAGAACAAGGGTAAAGAAGTCGACAAAAGCAGTAAGAAGAAATCATCGTCTGGAAAGAAAGGGACAGCAGCAGGAGCAGGAGCAGGAAGTGATTTAGAGGAGGACGCTACGACGACGATGACGACGACAAAATTCAAACCTAAATCCAAACCTAAATTGAACACGAAGAAGAAATCCGATGATGATGAAATGATGGACGTGGATGATCTACCCACCAAATCTACGACTCTGAACAAGCCCGTCAAGCCCAAGGAAACGGCAAAATCCAAGGCAAAGGCAAAGGCAAAAGAAAAAGAAGACGATGAGATGGATATGAATGTGGACGTGGACGGGGATATCGACGATCATCATCAGCCCAAGTTGAAACTCAAACCCAAGTCCAAACCCAAGCTGAAACCTTCTGGTGAACCGCCTAAAAAGAAACTGAAAACATCTACTGTTGAATAGAGTTTCCTAATACACAGACGCGCACGTGCGTACGTACGCGAGCCGTTGTAATAACCTATACATATATCTGTTTTTCCCCGGTTCATGTATAATAATCATAATAATGGATCCTATTCTCCACTTTTCAATGCAAATGTCCAAAAAGAAGAAAAATATGGCTGAAATAAGAATGATTCAGATCTACGTACTCATGCAGCAGTGGAACGAGACTACTGCATTCCGTATTCCTGCCCGAGAAATTGAGGACGAAACTGATGGGGTTGGGATCCTGATACATTACAATTTTCAATTTATATCCCGGTTACAATACTAAACCCAATACTGAACCCATGTATAAATGCCCGTGCTGTATTGTTGCCTATCTGATTTTAATTCCTCTGGTTGATTTTTGTTCTACGACAAATATCAGACACACAGGTTAATTTTGTGATTGATTACTATCAAAAGCTAGCATTCAAGGAGTATACAAAAAATACGGATTCCTATGCAAGAAACGTGAGTCAAGTGTTTTGGGTTGAGAATGACAGACTCACTCTTTGTCTGTCAAATCGGCGAATGCATGCTTGTTCTTCTCCCTCTGTATATCCTCATCAGTCCAGTCACGCTGCCTCCTAGTGACCTCGATGCATGCTAGTTTCTTCCTGTTCATACGCTGGGTGATCCAGCGTAGAAGGAGTACGACAACTAACTGCATGGAGAAAAGAATCATAATGCTTATTTTTCCCGGGATGTAACTCGGAGCGTCTTTTGGCTGGAATATTTCCGCGCCGATGATGTCTCCAACACTAGATGCGAATAGAGTTATAGAATTTACTGTGCTCTTTTTTGTATGACTGCTCGTATTACCCGCATTATAAGCGAAGATAGACGACAATGTGCTACCTTTATAGGAGTTGCTGAGATAGATAGCTGCCGAAGATATATTAGCTCCTGTAATGCTGCGAAAAAACAGGTTTCTACCAAACAGCAAGACCCCTTTCTGCCCAGTGCTGTTGAAGCCAATTAAGAGTGCTTTCGAATGATCAATAAATTCTCCGCAAATGTGTTTTCGAACTGACCTGCACCCAGGATGGTGGGCAAAGTAGCAATTACAATAGGAATCATCCGTTCGTTCTGATTATCTGCTAGCTATCATGACTCAAAGACCAGCGATCTCTCATCCTTACCTTCCTATCCGAGTACTAACCGCAAAAAAGCGTCATGGCTGCTGAAACTACGCCTCCTGGTGTAGATAAAATCAGCGTCTACTTTGTTCTAGGATCGATTCATTGACTTGAATATCAATTGTTTTGTTGTTAACACTTACGTATATCCAAAATTCTTGGTAATGATATTGCTGACTGCAAAGACTCAACATTATCCTGGTAGCAAAATATCTCTCTTACAATTGGAGAGACCACCATTGGGCACGCTAGCTAAGCCATCCATCGTCAGCAAAGGGGACAGTTGTATACAAGAGATGATTCACCAAGGCATGTCGCGAGAACGATTAGCCAAACTCGAATGTCAAGCAATGCCTCCTTGATTTGATACGACTTGAGCACTTTGTTTTCAATCCCGACCTGGTCATTACGGACTCTCTCTAGCACAGCTGTACGCTCCTCGTATGTGAGAAAATGCGCGTGCAGTGGTGAGTCAGGCAGCCAGGTCAGCACCACAATTCCAACCATGATCGCCAAGCCACCGAGCAATATGTAAATGATCTTCCAAGAGGCAATTCTGTGGTCATCATAGAATGATATTCCCTTCATGGAATACAAGTAAGCGATTTTGATTATCTAGAATCAGAAAATGGACACCTATGATACGTACATAGGCAATGAACCCTCCGAAGAGCAAGGTTAAAGTGTTCTGTGTGCAAGGTCAATAGATGGACAGAAATAGATAAATCAATGGTGTTCACCATGGCATAAGACCACGATATGCGCCTTGCATGCTCGTTATTTTTGTAGAACATCGTTACTATCAGGATCAGAATAGGAGCAACACAAGATTCACACATTCCTGCATGCTATGAACGGTTATCCAGTAAATGGAGATCAATAGTACCCAGTAGGAAGCGTAAAGCAAAGAATGCTCCGAAAGAATTGGCGACCGAATGGAGCATAAGGATAACACCCCAAAGCACTATGTTAGCTCCTATGCACCTAACTAGTCAGTGAATTCAAGAACTAGGAAGGAGGACCGACCAAGATATTTGGCAGCTCGTGACTTCTGCGCAATATAGGTGGTTGGGAACACCCATGTGAGATATCCTACACAGTCATGGAAGAAAAATGACTATTCAGAATGAAATGGTTTACCGAGGTAGAACGCCATTGATACAAGATTATAATGCTGAAATCCTGCTCGATATATGGACTATGCTCGACAGGTGAAAGAAAGACTGACTTGGCCGGTTATTGGAAAGTCCATTCATTACACTGGACACTACTCAATAGATATTGCACAAGAAAATTGAATAAGTACCTTGTGAAATTTAACGACGTCTTGTCCCTGTTATCATGAGATCTGACCGCGGCAAGTAGCAAGACCTGACTCACAAATTTTGCGAAAAGTACACTAAGGCACAGATAGGAGGTATAACCCAATCCTAACCAATAAGAAAACAGGTGTAAAACATGAATACTGAAACCGCACTAGCTTCTTGCGTAGCTTTAGATTGTACTCTTCGTCAAACTCGACTATCTTCTCCGCATCAACAAGTCGAAGCGCCTCGTCTCCAAGGTGTAAATCGATAGGACGCTTGCCGGAAATATCTTCTATCTTCATATCAACGTTTCTCCTGTCCGAAAAAGAATACCCTGGGTATCGTTGAAATGCCTGGAACTGGAAGAAAGTAACAGACTACTCGTTTGTCGTTCTTTACTACCCATATCGATAAATTCATTCCAGGTGACCATCCACCTGATGATGAAAGCCTGTGAATTTGGAATCCGAGTTGCAGAGTCTGAGTCGCGGAGCTAGGCATTTTTTTGATATGGACTCCAGAAATAGCTTCGAGTTTAGAAAGAGATTTTCAAACGTATTGAACAGAAAGATCGATAATAAATGACGGATAAATAATGAGATGTATGGATTATGGTCAAGCGCTAGATTCAAAGTCGTATGCCACTCTGGCATGACTGGGTCGGTACCAACGTACTGTTGTCTTGGTACAAGGATATTATTATTCAACCGGGCCGAGCATAAATACGATCATGAGGTCACGAGAAAGACATTGTTTTCACTTTGCCCGCGGCTCGCAAAAAAGGCAGCAAACGGCCTTAGACGAAAAGAGAAGCCTGATTATCCCCAAAAAGGACGTTTTGACAAAACTATTAGAATGACAGAGGGTTTGGCTCCGATATTTTTCGAAGATGAGGCCTTGTTATTATTCCACGGAGGACTGGAGGACTTTTTGAGCAAGTCTTGTGGACCCAGGTTCTCTCCGTGCCAAGATGCTGGGCATGAATTCCAAATTTGAGGGTTTCCTTTTCTAAATGCCGTAATTTGACAAGGTTCCCATCCCGAAAGTCCAAGTTCTCTCAAAGTTCCCACGGGAAGTCATCCAAACATCAAACAATACATCGTCTCTTACTCCTTCAACAGATATATAAGAGCTGCGTATATCCTAATCCGATGTGAATCAAGTTGGTTTAACTGACTTGTATTCCTCCTTGACGGCATAACAAAAGAACATAACATATGTTGGAATACCGAGCGCTACACTAAAAATAAGGTTTCATCGCTCATGTCACCATCTTCACCACGCTCTAGAAAACCTACACACCCACTCAAACAAATTAGGAACACAACAAGCACTGAATATGCTCATCTCCACCCTCACAAACTGACTAAAGGTGAAAGACAAACCCCAACAAAGCCAGCCATCCATCACATTTGAATCAACAACACACTAAAGAATTTATCTGTTCTTCCCCGGTTCACGTATGAATAATGGATCCCATTTTTTCACCAATACAAATGTCTAAATTCTATAGCTGTTATCAGCAAATGTAGTAATAACAATAACAATAACAAAAAACGACTTTGTCTTCTCATGACAAGAGGAGAAAAAGTCAAGAAGCCATTAACGACTAATCCTATTCTACGATACGAATAGACTATCTAAGAAAAAAGGTTGGGATATATATGTAAATATCTCAAAAAGAGGTGAATAAAGATACAATCTCGACTTTTTTTTCTTTTATATACACACAAGGAAGGAAGAAAGGAAGGGAAGGGAGGAAGGAGCGATTGGATTGGAAATCTCTAAACCATCACACCTCACCACAAAAAAAGGTAAAAACGCAAACCGCAAAAAAAAAACAAGCTATGATTGGAAATCTCCCATCACATCACACAAAAAACAAAAATCCCAAAAAAGGATAGAGGGGAAAATCACCCCTGTCGATCCAATAACGATCCGGGTTCAAACACACTCGTGGCCGGAACCGAAACGAGAGGTTGAGAAGGGACATGTCTCCGTGTGGTCGTGGCTGCTCTCGAAAGCGTTCCAGACGCCATACTCGGCTGACCGCCATACGACTTGGGGTTAAAAAGAACATGACGTTCTTGATGCAACACATACGACTAAAAATTATTAGATCATCAGTCCTCCAGAAAAAAAAGGAAGAACAAGAGAAGGAAGAGGGAGACAACATACACGAGCCAATAAAATCTTGTCCATCCAAACCCTCCCCTCCTTCTCCCCACACGAAATAACATGCTGATAATCCTGCGTGTTCTCAAAAAAGGACAGTTTATCTGTCGATTTGATAGCGAACACGAACGGTTTCGGTGATTTGTACGGTCTGCTGAAATGATAGGCGTCAAAGTTGGATAAAGAACACAAGAGCGTCTCGTCTTTCCCCTGTCGTGTGTGGTATGTACATGAGATGAACCTTCAACAGCAGCGCGAAAAAGACACCACGTACATTATCACGTTTCGATATCCAAAGCGAATGCTCGCGAAGTCGTAACCAACGTTTGTTCCATTTCCCACGTTTGCTCTCCCACTCGACGTACCCCGAGTGGATGGGCGAACTCGAGGGAATGGCCTGTACCGAAAAAGCAGTCAACACACCATTTTCTCTCACTCGCCCCCATAACGCTTACCGATTGAGCCAACAAGGGCGCAAAAATAGTCAATCGTGCCATGAACATGTTCATGAGCTTGTCCTTGTTCCAGGACGCTTGAACATCGCTCAACCGCTCGTAATGTCGAATCGGGCGTTCTACAAAAAAATCACGTCAACGCCCAACATCGAGAAAGAGAGAGAGAAAAGAAAACCACGTACCCACTCCTAAATCATGCACCATCTCCCAAATCATCCATTCCCCTTTCCCAATCCACTCTTTCAACGACCCTCGGCCTTGCAACATCTCAATGAGATCGCCGGCGGTCGTGAGATCGTCAATCTCAACCACATTATAACTCTGCAAGTCGCCAATAAACACCCTCTGTTGAGTCACCTGAGCCGGCTTTGCCATGATCTCAGCAGCGACGGCAGGTGGTATGGGGGGTACTGGGGGCCGTTGTTGTTGTCCCGCTCGATCACGATCAGCTGTAGATGGCCTTTTAGACGACGGCCGTCGCTCGACGCTGCTGCTACCCCCGTGACTGGACTCGATGGAAGGTCTCGTAGACGCAGCAGCGGACCTTACCGAAGGTTTCTTCTCAAGCCTCTCAATCTTCGGCACAGGAGGTACCCCTTTCACATCTTCGATCAGCGGCGGCTTCATTGTACTATGATCACCAGCATGAAGTCGACCATGTGATTTTGCACGATGCAATGGATACTGTTGCTGCTGCTGATAATGGTGAGAACGTGGAATGGATCTGGCATCATCTAGCGCAGCAGCAGCAGGGCGTGTAGAAGGAGAATGGAATGAACGTTGAGGGCGTAGTGTTCTCGTCGTGGATTCAGCTGGCAATGCGATTGTTGGATTGGTATTGCTGATCCCAGAAGCATTGCCAGACCGACCGCTGACAGGGGCACGAAGAACATCCTGGAGCTTGGTTGTCAGATCGTCAGCCGAGGACGGTGGCGTTGTGCGTCCAGGTACGGGTAACGTCCGGGTCTTGGCTCTTTCCGCGGCCCTGAATGCACTCGCGGTGATCGAAGTAGCCTTGCCGGCGGACCTGGATCTCGAAACGGAAGCTAGAAACGAACCAGTATCGTGCGCAGGAGTGCTGTGGAGTCCCAACGGAGCAGGCCTTGGAGTGGTCAGACGACCTCTTGAATTTTCTGTATCCTCTTGTGCTCGAGAAGCACGAATCTCGGCGCGCTGTCTCCTCCGCTGGTCTCTTTCCTCTCTGACCTGTTTTCTGATACTTTTCTGGGCAGTAAGAGCGGTTGGGATGCTCTTTGCTAGGGGTACATTGTCTGAAGAAGAGGATAAAGTTGATGATGATGAGGGCGATGGCAAGGGGACGTGGGTTGTTTCCGATGGAATGGAGGAGAGCAATGGACGTTGAGGACGAGAATAGGCAAGCTTAAGACTGTTTCGCGGTGGATGAGCGGAATTTCCAGAATTCGCAGCATCGCTTTGAGGACGATAGTGGGGGTAGCCCGGGGGAGTCGCAGTGGAATGGGAGGCCAACATGGTGTGGGATTGAGTGAGAGGGGCAATTGTAGTGGAGTCTACCAAAGAGGAGGTGTGATCAGGCACCAAGTCTTTATATGGGGAAGTAGTAGGGTTGTCGTAACGACCAAGGGGGGAAGGGTCTGAGGGTTGTCGTAACGACCAAGGGGGGAAGGGTCTGAGGGCTGGTCGTCTGACGAGTCTGTCGAGTGAATATTGTCGGATATTTGAATATTGTCTGATAATTGAATATTGTCCCAGAGCTCGTTGTCCCAGAGCTCGTTGTCCCAGGGCTCAAATGGGAGGCTGGCACCGACACAGCCCTTACGTAGCTGGGAGGATGAGCAGGATGAGAGAAAAGACGAGGAGAAAAACGCACCTTTTTTGGGAGAACGACGTTGACGCGAGAAAGGACGTCGAGGGAAGGAAGAGGCGGCTTGGGAGGAAACGCCGGTTTGCGACTCGCAGGGAGGGGAACACGACTCACAGCGAGGGGAACACGACTCACAGCGAGGGGAGCACGCTTCTTGTGCCTGCTCATCGTCAAATTCGCAAACGGGTCGTCGTCGAGCAGACTCGACATTGACGCAGGAGGAGAAATGTTCCGACATCAACAACCTCAACGTCCAGCACGTCCAGCTCAACGTCCAGAACATCCTCTGGCTAGACAACGCTCCCTCTGGCGTCTCTCCAACACCCCCAGCCGTTCTCCAGCACAAATCCTCGCCCTCCACATCGCACGCACCGCCCCGGTCATCGCCCAGCGTGTCCCCGTCGTCGGCTCCATCACAACCGTCGTCCTCTCCCCGTCCCATGCCCTCCTCGGCGACTCCCGCGGCTGGCTCTACACCGCCCAACATCGCCAGTGGGTCATCGACTCCTCCCTTGGCTCTCACTCAGAGGTACCTCCACACCCATCCCTCTCCACCGCTCAACCTCCACGCAGATATCATCCCTCAACATAGCCCTCGATGCCTTTTCTCTGTCTGTTCTCTTCCATTCCCGTCTTATTACTGCTCACTCTCTCTAGCGCCACCTCATTCGGCCCCTCTTCCAAAATCCGCGTCCAAAAACTCGCCGATCCCAAGTACGTCCTCCAACCCAGCCCTTGCCCACTCTCACCATCTCCAGTCTCTCCTGCCTTATCACGCCTAGAGGTGTCCATGACATCCGATGTTCCCACTATTCTACTCATCCAGATCAAGCCATCATCGGTCCGTCTTTTCTATCTACCCAACCCTCCCAACAACTCTCTCTACAGGAGCAAAGAACCACGCCGTCTACATTACGGATATCTTCAACCAACCCAGGTCTACCTTTTTTCACACTCACAGCGACGTCTTTTCTCTCACTCGCCAACATGTCCGTCTTCCGTCCCTCATTTCTCTTCTCTTTGCTTCACTCACCACACAGGATTTGGTCTATGCAGGAACCAGAAACGGTTCTATACATCGCTTTGATTTGCGCATTCCTCCGCCACCCAAGAACCGCGTTCCCGCCACCATTATCTTTCCCAACTCGAGCACTGTCCTCTACATGCAACCCATCCATGATGTTTATTTCCTATCCAGTTACATGAACGGTCAGGTACGCTCTCATTTTCTCCTCCATCTACACCCTACATCTGCCCATAGATTCTCATGTACGACATCCGCTTCCCAAAGTCTCACCCTCCTGTCCTCCGTTTTCCTGGCCATGTCAACACCTATACACCTCGTCTCGTATGTCAATAGCCCTCTCTTTCTCTCTCTTATCTCATCTCATCAGGGCATCGCGGTAGATTCATCGTCTACTTTTCTCTTCGCCGCAGGCCAGGATCGCAAATTACGCGCATGGTCCATACCTACCGCTCAACCGCTCCTTCCACCACCATCTTCTTCATCACATCCTTTTTTTTCCATGGAATTTCCACAGCCCATCCAAACGCTCCAAACGATATCGAGTCCCCATCACCTTCAAGAACATGTTCCAAGTGGAATCACTTTGTGGGCCGGCTGTGGAGACGAGTTGTATACGTTTCATTTGGGCTCTGTAGCTTAGTTTATGATTCCTACCAACAGTCAAATATCGATGTCGTAACAAGTTGATGCGTATGTTCACGCCAGACAGTTGGTGATGGTTGTATTCATGTCAGTTCGAGTCTATGCTACGTGGGTCAACGGGTATCCAAGACATGAGCAGGACCGTGGTTGTCTGTGATTACTATAAAGATCTGATGTGATGTGGAAAGCCCGGACCGGATGATTAAAACGCGTCGCGTGGGATTCTACGCGACAGCCATCCCGTTAATT
>Ga0153938_1000306_pt1 | contig 19492 bp, 24 predicted proteins | sample TSNY022MetaG_FD_104740 | JGI IMG/M metagenome (GOLD analysis project Ga0153938, IMG submission 104740) | Attine ant fungus gardens microbial communities from New Jersey, USA - TSNJ022 MetaG | ecosystem: Host-associated > Fungi > Mycelium > Unclassified | place: USA:New Jersey: Brendan T. Byrne... | reverse complement strand
CAAGGAGTGAAGATTGGATTGACGTTATCAGGTACTGCGACAGAGTTCGGTGTATTACATACAATGAGGCCACCAATAATTTGGCTACGGCATTCTCTCTACTTGAAGACCGACCGCGTGTGTGTATTTTTTCGAATCTTGAAGAGTTGACATGGAAAGTTCAGACGGCATCTGGACTGGAGCGTTTATCCATGTTCCTCAATCCCACTTTGAAAGCCATCAACTTGCAGGTCGATTCACGACTCGGACAAATCGAGAATCTCCTCACAGGCATTTCTAGTCATACAAAGCTTACAGGCTTCTCCTTTGTATCCCCCACACCCCTTCCTGACGACTTCACCGACCTCCTGCATAACCAGAAGGGGCTTGAAAAAGTCGAATTAGTAGCACCAAGGGCTCTGAGCCCTAATGTAGGCCAATGGTTTGCGAAACTCCCGAAGCTCAGAACGTTACAGCTCAACTTGACCGGCATGTCACCCACCGCGGTCGAAGGCTTTTTCGAGAAGGTCAGGGAATCGGGATACGACACTCCTGGCTCTGTCAGCAGCCACGACAGTGGTGTCTTCTCTAATAAGGAGTTCAATTATTCCGGATTCAAAAGATCGGTCATTCGTATGACGAATGACGATGAATCTGTCGGTCATCAGGCTGGACCTTACAAACGATTGAAGAAACTTGGACTCACTGGAGAGATTGCTATTATCAATGTCTTCCTCGACCAGCTCTCTTCCGAACTCCAGCACCTCGATCTAGTCATAGAGGACCCACCAGAGAGTGTATATTGGAGTAATTTCTGCCATCTAGTCTGTGAAAAGTTTGGACAATGTCTCCGATCGCTTCATATCACTGCAACTTCCAAGTCTATCCCCAAGGGCGATTCGAACGTGCCACTTCCCCTCCAAGATTTTACCTATCTCCCACACCTCCTCCGCCTTGACATCGACCTCCCTGGATCTTGTATCTTTACACCTGCCGATCTCGAATCCGTCGGATATGCGTGTCCGAGCCTAGAAGTGTTACGACTCTGCCCCTTGGCTCGCTTTCAGGAAAGCAGGCCTCAGATCAGCCTCGAGTCTATTGGATGGTTGACACGAGGCTGCAGGAACTTGCAGATTCTTCAAGTCAATGTTGATGCTCAGCCAGGTCACATTTCCGTCTTTCAGAATCGCACATTGTCGTCACCCTCACTTCGACGAATCCATTTAAGCAATTCATGGATCGAGCACCCCTTACAGGTCACGATTCTTCTCAGTCACCTTGCGCCCTACTTGGAATCTATCAAGTGGTTTCAGGATAAAAACAGGCCACATTATGACGAGACTCACGACAGAAACTGGCAGCAAGTCTCTGATATGCTGCTACATTTGCAGTCTATGCGACGTATCGATCGCTCTTTTGCGATCGAGCTCCCTCCTCCAATTGAGCGAGTAATGGTTGACAAGTCCGTTGAGGCCATCGCTGAGAAGCTGAACATAGGTATCCAAGTACGACCTCAGACCACGAATGCGAATATCCAGGCTACACCCTCATTTGTCAGCCGTTGTGTTAATGCAACCGTCGAGAAGCATTCAATCTGTATCGACGCAACTCCAGAAGTGAAGGACGTTGGGATCGGAGAAACGGTCACACACGCTGAGGTTTCCATTGATGCTCATCCAACTGCCATCTCCGTTTCGATAGCCACTGAATTACAACCAGTGGAGATCACAGAGGGATCAATGCCAGAACGACAAAATGTGGGATGGCAGAACAAGCACGTCTACGCGATTTTCTCTGGCATTTATCGCATCTTCATTTTCCATTCGACCTCCCTGCCCTCTCGTGTCATTGAATTTCTTGGAAATTTCAGACGCAAGAAAGCCCAAGCTGAGGCTGATTTTTCGACGGAGAACGATATCTCAATGGAAACTGTCCACTTCTTACACTAATTATTTGAAAAATAAGACTTCGTGTATGTAGATTACTGCTCACCTGGTCATGCCCTGTATGCCGTCGTATGTCTTTTATGCTTTATGTGCTCTTGTCCATGTAATCCATTCTTTTACTCTCGGGGACATGCAACACTTCAGCCAAACATGTATCAACAACATCACGACAACATCACGACGCGTCATTGAGATCAATATTCAGAGAGCCCTACACATATGAGCGACAAGAAGCAAGAAAAGGACTTTACCTCAGAGGTGAATGAGCTACTTCCAGAAGCAGATAATCTCGCTAAGGTGCGATTGTATGGCTCAGCACGAACTTGGCTAATTATCCCTTTGATTGCGCTAGAGAGGAAGGCTCCAGGAGGCTCTTGATAAACTATTTGCCCTAGAGAAACAGACTAGAAATGTTCGTAACTTGATCCGTTCCAAGATGTATTTTTTTGCTAAGCCTGAAATCAGGCAGCCGATGCCGCCTCCACGACCCGCTTGGCAAAGGCGATTGGACAACATGCGTACGATGCTCGAGATTATCCGCGCCTAAACTCAAATATTCATCTGATGAGCAAGAAGCACGGTCAACTAAAAGCTGTGATCCAGGCATTTGTCGAGCAAACAATTGAATGGCTACCCGAGATCAAATCTAGAGATGGTCTAGAGAAGTGGTTGGAGCTTGTAGAGACCCTCAGGATTGTTACCGAGGGCAAGGTCAATCTCTATCACTTTCTTGAGTGGATCACTTACTATAAAAATTTGTTTTCAGATCTTCCTTGAAACTCCCCGAGCCCGTGTGACCCTCCTCCTTTCACACCACTATGAGGGCGCCTCCAAAGGGGCTACGGTGCCGCAAAAAGTTAGAGAATCGCTACAAACTGCATCTGATCTTTTGAATGACCTGCAAGTTGAAACTTACTCATCCATGGAACGTCGAGAAAAAACGGAGTTCATCCTAGAACAGATGCGCTTCCTTATTGCCGTTGCAAGAATCAAAGACGCTGAGGAGGGCAAGGGTAAAGACGGGAAAGATACCCTTGGTGGTGGTGAGGCTGAATGGGTCAAGGCTCGTGCCGGTGGCAGGAAAGTCAATGAGCAATTTTTGACAGAAAAAGAGAATGAAGTACGTATATACGCTGATTTACCGAATCGTCGATCTCAACGTTAAAATTAGGACCTTAGACTAAAGTACTATGATCTCATGATACAGCACGCTCTACATCATAGCGCGTACCTCGATGTTGCAAAATACTATTACAAAGTATGGGAGACACCGTCTATCAAAGAAGATGTTAATGGCAAGGGAAAGACTGTAAGCTGACATGGTTTCTTCCACTTTATCCATGGCTAAATGATCTTCAAGGCATTGGAACACATTGTGTATTACATTGTCCTTGCACCATACAATAATGAACAATCTGACATGCTTCACCACCTCTATATTGATCCTGCCCTCGTCCGATTGGAGCTGCATTAGTATGTTCGTTCTACAATTCCTTCAGATCAGCTTTTCATTTCTCTGTCTTAAGTAATCTTGTTAAGTGCTTCGTTACAAAAGAGCTGATGAGATGGCCTGGTATACAGAGCATCTATGGTGACTTCCTGCGCAAGACCCAGGTCTTCAAAGTAGAACAGCAATGGGAAGATTTGCATGATCGTGTGATCGAACATGTCAGTGCTCGAAACCGATGCTGAAAAACACAGTCACTCATTATTCATTATGCATAGAATATCCGTGTCATTGCTGAATACTACACCCGCATCAAACTTGAACGATTAAAATCATTGCTAGATCTTTCTCTGAAACAGACGGAAGAAATTCTGTCTCGTCTTGTCGTATCCCGAACTATATGGGCTCGTATTGACCGGCCTGCCGGTATCGTGAACTTCCGAAGCAAACGAAGCGCCGAAGAAGTAATGAATGACTGGAGTTCGGACATGCAGAAGTTGTTGGGTTTGGTTGAGAAAACATGGATGGGTATGAATGCAGCCCAAGCGGCCCAAGCAAGAGTGAAGGCGACAGCAAGCTCTTAAAACTTCGTACATTTTTGACCTCACATGTACACCTGATTCGCGCATCTCTTAGAAGAAAAATTGCGATTGAGAAAGATCCATTAATTACTTAGTGCGTGTTAAGGAGGTTGCATGCATTGAAGATGCTAAGGTGGAACAGTATCTGCCGAAGCCTCAGTCATAGGCTCAGTTAGTTGTGGTGCACACTCTGGTTCAATGTTCGCCTTCCACAACCGTACATACTCCTCACCCTTGGTCCAGCTTCCTTCTGCAGGATCTCTCTCGATGATTGCCCTCCATCTCTTCGTCGCCATTCGAGCACTCTCATCCACTTGTTCCTCTTGCTTCCACGTTTCTAACACCCCCTTCTCTCGCTCAAACGCTTTCTCAATTTCTGACCGCCCAAAAGTGGAGCCAAAAGTTTCTGCTTCATATGCAGCATACACCGAAGCGATGTGGTGTTCGGAACGAAGCGCACGAAATTGGGCAACTGCACGACAGTATGCATCTGACAGAGAAAGGCCCTGATATTCGTGTAAGTTCATCGCAAATCGGATTGCACTAAAAAAATCAAATAACGGTACGAGACATGAAAAAGGGACGCACTCCTCGGGTATAGGATTCCTCCCTCTCTGGCGTAACCTTGTCCATGCTTTTCCTGAGACAGAGTGTGGTGGATCAATTGCCATTCCCTCGACCAATGTTCTAGGGCGAAATGCTTCAAAAGGATGATCACGAAAGAACTGTCTTCGTAGGTCATCTTCGATATACTGTATGGGCAGTGGTTTGTTCCTTGTTCTTTTCAGATTTGTTCTCTCCCCTGATCCATAGGACGGCTCGGGAATCCGGTTATCGTATTCTGTCCGAGAAGGAGGAGCTTTTGCTGGAAGGGGAACAGGAGGGTACTGAAGGACAGCTCGAAACCAAACAGGCTCGTTTTGAATAAATTTCGCGCGCATGAGGCGCGACACTTGCTGATGAACTTGATTCGCAAACCGTCGCACCATCCTTTGCGATGGAAATGGTGATAGGAGTGGAGGCTCTCAATGTACCGGTACCACAAAATCATAAGTGTCAAACATGCACAAATATAGCTCAATGCATAGTACTAGCTCTCATTACAGAAGTAGGGAGGTGTTTGCATAGTCAAATTATGTTTCATGTCTACAACCTTGCCGGTCGGCTGGCTTGTCTTGACACAGAGCGAGCCTTTTCCCTTAAAACCCGCCGAAGCTAGGAGTACAAATAATCAACAAAACTATCACGGCTCGTACGCTCTACGACATACGATCTTGCCTGATGGGTTCTTTGGTATGGAATCAATGAATTCAATACCACCAGTCAACCACTTGTACTGGGACTTTGCATCAGCTACATGCTACATGCAGATGTCAAGGTCGGCAGCAAAAGTATTCAACTTTACTCACTTTGAAAATGACCTGTTTTAATTGTCGGGTAGCTTTTGGATCGCCTTCGACCCGAGCGGCCACATCTGGCCGAAGGACGACATACGCCAAGGGTAGCTCGCCGCTGTAATCATCGGGAATACTGACAACACAAGAATCGACGACATCAGGATGCAACAGAAGATGTCCCTCAAGTTCAGCAGGAGTGACTTGAAAACCCTTCACTTTGAAAATTTCCTGAAAAACATGCTTAACTCGCTTTTCGACAAATGCCCAGTCGAAGTTTTTGTACCTTGACACGATCGACAACAAATAGTTCGTTATTTAGGATGATCACGTCATCTCCAGTACAGACCCAGGAATCAATAAATGTCTCCTTCGTCCTGGGTAGCTGTCAGTCGCAACCAGGAAAAGTCAGATGAACGTACGCTGTTGGGTTGTCAAGGTAATAGGATGCCATAGAAGGTCCAGTCACGAAGAGCTGTCCTCGTTCTCCTTCTCCGGCGAGGGAACCGTCAGACCTTAATACTCGCGCCTTGAGTCCTGGCATTAGCCTCCCAGCACTTCCAACGGTAGCATCTTTGGCTTCTGGGGGGATTACGCAGACTGACCCAACGCATTCCGTAAGACCTTCAAAGGCTGAGCATCAGTTACAATGGTGCAAGAGGCGCAGTGCTTACCATAGCCTTGACCGATAGTAGCATTCGGAAGTATTCGCCTCAAGGATGCACAAAGTTCTCCATTAAGTGGAGCAGCTCCCGATATACAAAATTTGACGTGACTTAAATCATACTTCCCGGTCACTCGTTGCTTACAGAGGAGAAGGATCTGTGAGGGAACCAGACTCAAACAAAGGTTAGCCGGTCACGTTGCGACTAAAACGAATTCAGGAATACTTGAGACTTGTGATGCGGTACTTCACAATGCTTTGCAAAAATTGAGTGAAGTTGAATTTAGGGACAACGACAATGGACATCTGATGTGCTCGGGTTGAATCAGAATTCATACGTTCGACGGCGGTGATTACATACCCCACAAAATACTTGGAAGTGGAGCTTAAAAAATCTCACAGGAGCGTCCAACCAAATCAATAGAAAGCTCACGTTGAAAACAAGACCAAAGATGTCTGAAAAAGAATGAATACTGGTATAGCGACGAAAAAGATGACAAACTCACGAAAGAATGGGAGAACTAAATCTATCAGTAAAGCTCAAACGATCAATGAACAATATAACCTACCCCCTAGGCTGACATCACCGGGGCACATTAATTTGTTCGACCAAGAAGGATCATTGATTTTGAAGTGTGCCACCTTCAATAATACATTGGCAATCAGAGCAAAATGTGTTATTGCCACAGCCTTTGCGTTCTAATAAGTGATGGTAGTTTGCTGACCAACAAATAGGCCTACTTTTGGTTTGCCTATTGGGAGAAATCAACCTGGGTCGAGTAGACAACTGGGATTCATACCTGTTGTGCCGCTGGACAGCGATAAGAACGCAAGTGCTTTCCGTGCTTCGCCACTCAAAAACCTTCTCTCTTGAAATCTATCTGGTGAACTTTCTCCAAAGGCAATCAAGGAATCAACGGTCCAAAAATGTTGAGAGGGCGCTTCCCCTAAAAATACGACCCGAGAGTGTGGGAGTCCCGTTGCATGGGCAGCTGCTAGAATGGTTTTCTGACAAGATGGATGGGCGACAACCAGTGTGCACTTAGTGAGGGTGATTAGATGTGCAAGTTCGTCGATAGTATAGTTGGGATTTCCTGGGCTAACAGAGGATTGAATTCGCCACATTCGGGGATGATGACTACGAACGTACGTGACAATGCCCCCGAAGAGGTGGACCGCCCAGACAGCAATACCATATTCTGAAACGTCAATCATTAACTTGACGGTGCTACAAAGGAGGCTTACCGATATCATTCGGACTAAGAATACAAACTTGGCTTGAAGCTAAGAACCAGTGAAAAAAATCGATGACCTGCAACTCACCGACATCGTCTTTGCCTTTGACAGCGTTTCAGAAACTATTTGCACCATAATAGGACGAAGAAGTTCACCTAGGTCCCATCTCATTTGAAGTGCTTTCGCAAGTGCATAACTACGACGTTTCACCTATTGACAATTAGCGGTCATCCGTACTGTCGAAGTATAGTTCACCTCTGCCTCAAAAACAGGTCGTCCCGTCGCTTCTTCGATGAAGTAAGGAGTCTCAGGAAGCCTCTGCGGCCTGGATACAGAGCTATCAAATATGAATTGAGGCACAGAGAGATCATCTGGGATGTATGGCACTGGTTCGTCGACGTGAAATTCCATGAAAAAATATGAAAATACAGTTTACGAGTAAAGGAGAGCACAGCCATTTATAAGCGAGAATGAAGTGGGGTTAAGAGATGACGGAAGGACCATAAACTTCTTACGTCACTCAACGTCTAGTCCCACATTCGGATATTCGGATATTCTCTTCTCCTTCATGGAAGACGACGAAACTGAACTACGAAATCCGTTCCCATCGCCCCCTTCTCACTATACTAGATACACGGCACGCAATCTCAAGCTTCTCACCCTCCTGCGCGAACGCGTTGGTGATGATGCTTCCATTGCAAATCAGCGCGAAATCCTTTCTGATCAGATGGAGGTCCCCGACTGGCAACTCGTTCAGCTAGAAAAACCACGTGTCGATTGGATCCTTAATGAGCCTGAGGCATTCTATGATGTCTTTGGCGACCGGTGGTTTGTGCGGTTATGCGTTGCTGTCATCTATATCCATTGAAGGTTCCCTCCAGGTTAAAGACAACATTCTTTCTCTCGGTGATGTCGGCGGCAACCAGTTATATCCTTCTGACCCAGCAATTGGTATGGGATTTGATCTTTGAGCATTTGTTGCATTGATACATGTTGTTCTAGACCGTCGACCTGCCCTGCGATCTATATTACGCTCGCTTCTCGTCACGTATTCTACTTTGATGTCATCATTACTTTTGCCGCCTCCCCTGAATCCGGGAGAACCTCCAGAGTGGCAAAAACATATCGACTGGATATCTAATCTAGCAATGAATCTCATGGCAGCTGCGAATGATCTTCGCCCGGTTCAGGTTATTTGCCTGTGCCACCTAGGAAAAAAGATTCTAACATGCATGTAGGCAAGAGGAAACCTGGAGTCGATGATGCGACATCAGCTCGAACTTCGTAGAGAAGAGACGAAAACCTTGCACGAGTAAGTGATGCTAGAGAACTGGACTCAACAACCACGCTGCTGATTAGAGTTCCAGAAAGTGTGACACTCTTGAAGAAAAGCTCCGAGAGATACGCTTTTCTGTAGCTAATTCAACACCTCTCGCACCGGTGAGAATCACATTCTTACAGTTTGATTCAGAAACATAACTCAATTTAAAACAAGCCAAAGATTGGAACACCGTCAGTACCAGATCTGAAACGAGTAAGTGTGACAGACTTCTCTATCTCCTGATTCAAATCCTTTGAAAGATGCAATCAACTCGTCCATTGGTAGAGATCGATGCACTTGTCTGGGCCGAACAAATCCGATAATCTTTCCGAACAAAATGAGAGGTGTCATGCCTATATTCCACTGGTCTTGACCCATTTTCAGGTTTTGAGAGGAACCAGGAGATATAGTCTTTGGAGTGACCAAAATGTGTTTCCAACATAGGGAAGAGCACATGAACTATCTTTGCATGGTTTCAGTTGAGTTCATGCTTTTGCCATCCTTGTGTTAGGTGGCCATCATATGATGACAGGACTGTAGAGAAGTTTTGGACCTTATCTAAGGTGCTTGAATGTAATGGGAAAAAAATTATATTGAGACTCCAGAAAAGCATGTCTTTCTTGTGTAGGGGCATGCTAATCTCTTAGCCTAAATCACGTGATACAAGGTTCAAAACATTGTATTTCTTTATAATCCTATCATCATATGATGGCCACACGGCGCAGGGTTGGCATAAACACGGCCTTGACTGAAACTGCACGAAGACAACTCATGCAGCCTGTCCCATGCTGGAAACGTATTTTGGTCACTCCAAAGGCTGTATCTGGTTCCCCTTTCAAAACTTGGAAATGGGTCAAGACTGATGAAATACAGGCATGACACCTCTCTCACTTTGCTTGGAAAGAGGTAACTTATTGGTGTTGACACAACAAGCATTTCAGTGATGATGAGGGAGGTGTTGATGATCCCCTTGCTCCTCTGCCAGATGAACCAGAGGTAGCTGAAGGCGATGAAGAAATGGAACTTGACGAGAATCAAAATACGATAATGACAGTTGCTCAGCCATCCGAAAGCACACCTGTACTAGATGAACCACTCATCTCACCTAAACCTCAACTTTCAATGACACTTGCAGATCCTGACGAGAGTATAAATGGAAATGTGGATACGGATATAGACGCTTTGGGTGCCTCACTCAAGCCTGTAGTTGATGCCAGATTGCATAGTTTGGATGGGACAAAGGGGGTTGTTGATACGGGTGTTCAATTGGACATTAGTAGACTTGGGTCGGATGCGTTGAATCTTGATGATACTGATTTGACGCATATTGACCCCTCGGATGGGATAGTCGATGGGTCATCATTGGACCATCCTGAGCATCCTTTCATACAAGGCGCGCCGTGATTATTGATGCTCGCCATGTTCTGTCCCCGTGTGTTTGTTTGTCATGTTCCATGCTGAAAGTTCTCTGACAATTGACAAAGTTCATGCATTTCACACCTTCACTGTATGCCTACGCCAGGTATGATATTATCTACACACAAGGAGTAATGAAGCTGGATGGCGCTCAGCACTTGCACTCGCCGGTTTTGCACTTGCAGCTGAATGATAAAATTAAGTTTAAGTTTTGAACATCAGTGTTCGTTACCTACGAATCTCCGCAAGTGCAGTTGGAACCACAACTGCTCTGGTCCTTGAGGGGGTCGTTGGCACTGGCACTGCAGATGCAGCCTTGGCAGATAGAGATTTTGGTAGAACACTCAGGCTATTAGTATGTGAGTGATAAAATCTGAAGGGGAAAGAAGTAAATCACCATGTTGTGGGCGTAAGGAAGTAAATTGGGAAAACGGACCTCATCCGACGCCCTTAAATACCTAGCCTCTGACGTGAGAGGTGATCAAAATAAGATGTGAATGAATTTCTACAAATATCCCTGTATAGGCAGGCTCTGACCTTAGAGCGGTTAACAAGGGCAAACTTCTACGTACCATTTCGACCAATCGTTTACAGGGTGTGACACTAAGAAATTTGTTTATTTTGCAGTGGCTATAATGCTTCCGTGGTCTCCCAACCATCTCTGATTTGCATGATGCAGACCAGGCGACGCGCATCATATGACTAAAAATATATTACAGAGCAACCGTGGGTTCTCGAGGGTACCACAAGACTGACCCGTAACATACCCATACCCCTTGCGGTTCACTATTGATGTTGTCATTGACTCCATTACTGGCAGCGTACCTCGTCCAGAGTATTCTGCTGATGAAAATGGGGCATTGATCAGGGCTGGAAGTGGTGAAGATATAAAGACCATGGGTGAAGATGTAGCTGCTGACCTGCTTCACCATAACTTGAACAAGTCACGGCCACTGGCTGCCCTTAGCAAACCGCAAAAAAACCCTGCACCTTACAGAGGATTTAGTATGTAGAAAATGGATTAAGTAGGCTTATTTTACTGTTTGACTGCGCCTGCGGCCGAAAAAAAAATAGTGCTTTTTTGATTAAGTGTTCATCACTATCCGTTATCTGTGAGGAGACTCGTAAATGTTCTGTTCAGAGCCCTCCGTGATGCGTGACCTGAACACTCGGCCGAAACAGTATAGTAATATTGTTTTGTCCTTGCTACTTTCATCTAGCCTCACCACACCGTCGCTCAAGTGGTTTGTGTCAATGGTGTGTTGCGCATTAAGCTACATTTCTCCTTATACCAACGATTGATGACGTTTATTAGACTAATCCACTTCCGAAATACGTGCCTCAGAGTTTAGGAACAAGAGTACATTAGAGCCTTGCTCACATTTATCCATCCTATGATTAGAGGACAAATGAATTCGGTTTATACTGATGACGTGTCTGTATGGTGGGCATCTTATTATTGGTGAGTTTCTTCCATGCTGCAGAATCGCAGAATCTTGATTTGCTCCATCAGATCATATATCTCACAAGGGCTGGATTCTTTGCTCATGAATAATTGTTTTTTGCAACATCAGTTGATTTAGCTTGCTGCTCACATATCACCTGGACCATGACCTCGTGTGATTTATATGCTGAGACATAGCCTTCCATTTCCTATATGTGATGATCATCTGCTATTTATCACATGTATCTTTTTTTCTTGGGTTCAGAACTCTATTTTACAACGAACAAACCAATGTATAGACGCCTTCCGCGTAGTCTGCAAGGCCCAGCGTGAGAAGTGTATCAACAGAAGACGTGCAGCCAAAAGAGTATACTGATGTGTCGGAAGGTTCGGTCCCACGCCAACGGTTGACTTCCATGCGCTTTGAACGAAAGCTTCTCGATGACCACCCGCACGCCATTGGGGTCGGTATCTCGGGAATACTCTCTGTGTTCTCTCTGGGGCCAACTCCTGGGCTGATCCCCATCATCTTCACACTTTCTATTCTGTTGATATATTCCCGCAAAATTTTTCCGACACAAGCTCCTCACAAAAGTCGACACACCATTATTTTGTGGGTCGTACTCACCATTGGTAGCTCAATTCTCAGAATTACACCATCGATCCATGCTTTATCACAGCCCGTGCTTTCAATCTTATCCTTATTAATCCTTTCGGGGATCACTTCAGCCTTGTGCATCGGGGCTCTGTTCATTGAGACTCGGGTTAGCAGTTGGATGAGCCCCAAGCATAAAACGGTCAGGCTGTTGTTGTTTCCGACATGGTGGACTACAGTCTGGGCTGCCATCACGTACCTTAGCCCCCTTGGCACGCTGTCAACATGGAACCCTGTAGAAGGAACAAGTGCATATAACTGGATGCTGCCTATGCTCGGACCACAGTCCCTTAACTGGGTGGTGGCAGCCTGGGCAGTAGTCATTTCAGAGATCTTGATGTCCTTGTATATGGGATCAGGATTCCGAGACGGGGAAGACTTCAATTCTTTGATTCCCACTACCACCGGATCTGAAGGAAATGACCGTCACAATATGGCTATAGGATTCAGTGGAGACCATAACGTCGCGCGCGGCAATCTTTCGACAAGGGATGCGATCATGCTCTTGGCTGCATTCCTTGTTCTTCTGATTGTACCCTCTTTCTTCATTAATTCTCTTCCTATTCCACTAGGAGATGTAAGCATAGCTACACCCCTCACTGTAGGATGTGCTTTGCCAACGGTCGACGAGTACCATGTTCCAAATTTTAGTTTCAGCGACTATCTAAGTGAGACGAAGAAACTGGATAGCACCGCTAACTTCATTCTTTGGCCAGAAAGTGCTGTTCATTTTGAATCGGAGGCTGATAGGAATCATCATCTAGATAAAATTCGTGAACAAATTCATCATGCTTTTGTTGGTGTCTCTTTCGATGAGACTTTGGTTGACACGGAGAATCGTCACGGCATCAAATGCAATGGCATTGCCATTGTGTCAAACAAAAGTGATACCCCTCATCTAGTCTACTACAAACGCCATCTAGTGCCAAGTAAGCTTAAACATCTATTTTCTTCGGTGTTTGTTGAAGCTGGTTATAGTTGCGGAGTCCTTCTCTCTTACTCATTCACTCGCGCCCCCGGCCACATTCAAGGCAGAAATCCTCTACAAAAAATATCCAATAGAAGGTCACAAACGAGATGTGATTGTTACAACTTCCATCTGCCTCGACTTTTCGGACCCCTCTTTATTTAAGAGTCTTGAGGTGAGACCGGGTTTAATCCTTGCTCCTGGGCGTACTTGGGATGTCACTGTCGGGTACACTATGTGGAAGCAAGCCTCGCAGCGAGCTCACGAAATAGATAGCTCTCTACTCTGGTGTGATGGAGGCGAGGGCGGTGTTAGTGGTGTTGTGGGCCAAGGGATGAGTGAGGTTTTCCAAGTAGGTGCAGGATCCTGGGTGCGCACTATTGGCGTGCAGCACCCTTTCAATGAGAAACGCCGCACTGTTTACGCGCAGTATGGAAATTCTGTCCTTCTTTTGTTCTGGGCGTTGCTCAGTAGTGCTCCTATTGGACGAGTCTTGCGGGCTTTCTTCGAGAAGGTCAAGAGGCGCCACCAAGTTACTTCCGGCACGCCTGGTGTTCCTGAAGTCTCTGTTGGCAATTTGATAGGCAATGACGAATAAGATGGGGTGTGGGGTGTGTGGTGTGTTTGCACGTTTTGTGATCCGTCTATGAACTCATAGCTCGTCCCTACATTGCGCCTGACTGGACAGTCGTTGCTTGAATCGTCCAACTACTTCTCGTATGAACTACGACATGTGCTTACCATCTGTTTGATCTTCGATAGAGAGATACTGCCGTGGCAATATATTGGATTCTGAAAATAACTTGAGGGCATGTCGCGCGTACCGGTGGACTTCGGCGAGTGAGACTAGATTTTAATCTAAGAACAAGCAAAAGTTGTTCTATTGTGATTCTAAAGGAAGTTGCTTGTTGAGCATGAGAGTGCCCCCGCAATTGGACCGCCATGAGGCCTTCTGATTTGGACGTCGCTGCAGGGAGCCAGACCGCTTCGCGCATGCTTATTCCAGCCCTTTGAATGATAAAAAGTAGTGCATCTTCAACACATTTCCCCCCCAGGTCCTTTTGGAAGGGCTTGATTGAATCACCACGTCGCGTTCAGGATTGACGTTTGTGCAAAGCCTTCGCGGCTCACTGCGCAGCTTGACTCCAAAGCGCCCTGGAAGATCGGAGGATTCAGACACCCCGGATGACGCTGATCCCTCCACTTATCTACGTCGTCACCGCAAAGGACCTAAATCCTCATCATGGCGAGGACAACCCGCCCTCCGCGAACGCAACAGTGATATTTCGGATCTCACCGTGCGTTTCCCCAGACCACCACCTCATATACCGCTGGTAGTTGGACATCACAGTGATCAGAGCAGCAGAGGACCAGGTAACGGTGCGGGGCCATCGATCCGTAATGAGCAGAGCTTCTGGCACTTACCGTTGTCATAGACGCCCAGCAAGTTTTCACTTCCTCTCCCTCCAGTAGACCACGGTCCTTGTCGAGGAGAAAGGAGCCAACACCTATATCACCACCTGGACAGCCAGCACCCACCGCGCCGCCGGGAAGTAAGTTCACAAGCTTCTTCAGGAAGCTTACGAGCAGGTTTTCCAGAACCAAGAAACACACACCAGCGACAGCCCAAAATAAGCTTGCTGCCCGCACATACGAATTTGTTGATCCAAATCGATTGAGGGTGTCGCCTAGCCCTAAGCCCAGGTACGGATATATAAACGGCTCTCCGCGATCTTCCTACGCGCCCCCTTCACCATCTTGGCTGAGTCGTAACGTATCGCGATATCCTCGTGCTCGACATCGTTCCTACACGGAATTTGCTGCAAGTCTTGGAGTGAGCAACTCGTTCGCAATCCATTCGACTTTCCTCCCTCCGGACCTCGCTGGCACACTCCCCCGTCATCCTCCGATCTCACATATTGGCCCTGTTGCTATTAGTACTCCAAGGTCACCACAACTAGCTTCACTTCCTCCTCCTCTACCAACCCAACAAAATTCTGCTGTTTCTCGTCCTCTCACTGTCCACCATTACCGACCTCCAACGCCACCTAAAGGCCGAGGAAAACAGCACACCCGAGCACCTTTCCTCCTCCCACGGGAATCAATTCTCGGGGACCTTACAAGCAAAAAGCCAACCCACTACAGGCGAAGCAATTCTACGCTTAACTCTTCTGCCACCGTAAGCTAGTATCCATCCACAGAGCTTTCGATTATTTTGACTTGCTGTCCACTAGACTCCACTATCTTACGCATCCCTGCCCCCGCCACACGAATTATCGTACTATTCTTCCCAGACAAGCAGCCAATACACTATCGTCCCTGTATCACAAACCTATCGGCCTACAGAGATATCAATACCCATTAGTGCTATGGATTTCAATCACCCTTCCATGAACCACCCACCTATGAGCCACTCACCAATCGATCATCCCATGGAACATGATCCTCCTGTTATGGAATACTCCGGCAAACGTACAGACGTTGTCGACCATGGCGGTGAATTTGACTATGACGGCGTGCAGTGGTTCTCAGAGCCTCCTCCACAACGATCCCAACCTGTGCGTCCTTAGAGTTCGTCTGATTGGAATTGATAAGGCTAACCGGCATTTGGGGCCATGCAGCATGTCCAGCCGTCTCAACCTGAACAACCTTATGCTCCCGATCCTACAGTCATAGAACAGAACGAATCATTTGAGTATGCTTTAAGTGTAGCGCCTAACGAGCTGTACGCGCGCTACCGACAGTATGGACAAGTAAGCACTGCCGCTTTATTCCAAGTCTATCTCATAAACAGATTACAACATAGTTGGGCGTCCTGGCATGGTGCTCTGAGTTCAGTGAGCTGATAGATAACCTCAAAGATCTGGGCTTTCAAGGAAACATGTTCGTCACGACTCGTTCTCGAGCACTTCAAACTTGTGAGGAGCTTCTCAGACTCAAGCTTGACGTCAAGATGCAGATCATCATTATGTATTTGAGTTCACAGGTGGCGAGGCTGCGGAGATTTTTAGACGGAGAGAAAATATGGGAAGATTATCCGGTCCCGCAGTTCCCACTTGACCCGTCGTCCTATACTCAACCATGATCATGACCTGGGATGTATTTCTTTGCTTCTTTCATGTACAGTATCTTCAAACTCCACGCTCTTACCGTCATAGGATTTTTGCTTTGCTTTGCTTCAACCATTTTGAAGGGGAAAAAGATTGCATTTACTGTGTAGTACTAGCTTTTTGCCGTTATTCTCAATCGTGAATTTGATATATCGTTCGTATAAGAGCAATTTTTTTTGTTCAGTTTTGATATTGTTCTCGCCATACAGTTAGTCTGTGAATTCTCAAAGTGACAACCCGACTGTCCGAAACGTCACAGGCTTGACAAGCATATCTAGTAAGAAGAGATTTCTGGCGCAATTCTGCTCATTTCAAAATATCCGCTCATTCGAGATGGCACATACAGGGTCGTCCTAAATCCTTCTCTACCGTGCCAAACATCCTTTCTGCAATTTTGATAAAGCGACGAGATCGAAGAATAACAGATTGAAGTTTGTGGTTCGTCTGCTTTCTAAAACTTGATCATAGAATGGTGATGAAGTGAAGATTTAAACTCTAGTTACGATTCGTCACATTATGATGATGCTGTGACGAGACGCGTCGCGCCTTTTCCCTCAATTTCTTATCATCATGACATCGTCATCGACGAACAACGTAAAAGGAAAGTCAACGAACGACACTGCAATAGCCGATCCTTATGAGCTACCATGGTCAGCTCATCTATCTGCTCTCTCTGGATCGTGGCACTGAAATGTTGGTTTCTCAATAGGATAGAGAAGTATAGGCCCCGAGTGCTAGACGATGTGGTTGGAAATTCGGATACGATAGAGCGTCTCAAAGTCATTGCAAGCAACGGAAACTGTCCACACCTGATTATATCTGTACGTTCTTGTTAACTCCCCGCTAAAATTCGTTGAGAGGGCTCAGGCAACATCCTCTTCCTTTGGAAAAGGGACTGCCAGGAATTGGAAAAACAACAAGTATACATTGCTTGGCGCATCAACTGTTAGGAAATGCGTACAAGGAAGGTGTATTAGAGCTGAATGCTTCGGATGAAAGGTATAGGTTTTCCATTAGTCATGACCTGACATTTGTTGGTGTATTAACTTGACATCTGAGGGGAATCGAGGTTGTAAGAACGAAAATCAAACAATTCGCACAAAAGAAAGTTACCTTACCCCCTGGACGACATAAGATTGTCATCTTGGACGAAGCTGACAGGTGAGTGTTGCTTTCAGATTGAAGTGTCATGACTCTTGTTTTCTATTCAGCATGACACCAGGTGCACAGCAAGCTTTGCGACGAACGATGGAGATATTCTCAAATACAACAAGGTTTTGCCTTGCGTGTAATATGAGCAACAAAATCATCGAACCTATCCAGTCACGGTGTGCCATATTACGTTATGCCAAACTGCGAGATCAAGAAGTCCTCAAACGACTCCTCGAAATTTGCCAGGCCGAAGATGTAAGTAGTCTCCGTTTCCAAAAAAAAATGGAATTTGAGTGTGGATATAATACTGATAGATTCTGACAACAGGTGGGATATAACGACGACGGCCTCACGGCGCTTATATTCACGTCTGAAGGAGACATGCGTCAAGCCATCAACAACCTCCAATCGACATACTCTGGATTCGGTTTTGTATCGGGGGACAACGTTTTCAAAGTCTGCGATCAACCACATCCCATCATCATTCAAGCAGCCATCAGGCTGTGCTTGAAAGGAGACGTAGATGGCGCACTGGAAAAGCTCAAAGAACTCTGGGATCAGGGGTACTCGGCTGTGGACATGGTTGTGACGCTATTCAGGGTCGTGAAGAGTTTTGATGAGTGAGTTCATATGTTGCGAATCAAAGTAAATAAAACTGACTTTGTATAGACTACCCGAGTACACAAAACTCGAGTATATAAAGGTGAGATTTAGTTTGACGGTCGTGGACCAGCGAACGTGATCTGTGTTGTATCAACAGGAAATTGGCTTTACGCACATGCGGATATTGGAAGGTGTAGGAACGTTTATTCAACTGGCCGGACTGATAGCCAGACTCTGCAAATTGGTAAATGACTTTTTTTTTCCCTTAATGATCGCTTGATTTGTCTGGTTTAGAATTACAAACCGGAACTATTCAAGGTGTAGGAGTAAAGATAGATTCGCCCACGAGTTAATTAATCAAATCTAATGTGATGATGACTCATCGACGTTTGACGACATCATGATCCATGTTTTTTTCTCTCCTGCGCTTGTGACCCATTCCGACGCACATAGACCTTGTTTACAGGTCGGATTTCCATGTCCATAGCAGCCAAAGACAGTCCAGTGACACGGCGACTGCAATCTGTTAAGAAAATCATACTCGTTTTGGCTGGCAAGGGCGGTGTCGGCAAGTCTTCGGTAGCGACGCAATTGGCTCTGAATTTATACACGTCTTCACCGACGACCAAAGTCGGCATTCTGGATGTCGATTTGACGGGCCCATCGATTCCTCGGATGTTGGGTGTTGATGGCCCTCGTTATGCGGTGCACCAGAGCACGGATGGATGGGTACCTGTTTATGCGGATGCAGCTGGTGGGACCGGAGAACAGCGATTAGCCGTGATGAGCGTTGGACTCTTGCTCAAAAACAAAGGGGACTCAGTGGTCTGGAGAGGTCCGAAAAAAAATGCCATGATTCGGCAGTTTTTGAGCGACGTGCGGTGGGGAGAGTTGGACTATCTCGTGATCGATACACCACCTGGTAAGCATTGTAAAAAGTATTTTTTCCTCTATTTCAAATCAAAAAACCAAAATTATTATACGGGGTGGGGAGAATAGGAACTTCGGATGAACATTTGTCGCTTATGGAGCATATGGCTGGGGTGAGGGATAAATTGAGTGGAGTGATAGTGACGATGTCGTCGGGGGTCGCGTTGATGGACGCCATGAAATGTTGGTCGTTCACTCAGGCCGTGCAACTCCCCGTTCTGGGATTGATCGAGAACATGAGCGGGTACATTTGTCCATGTTGTGGTGAAGTGATCAATGCCTTTTCGGTAGGAGGGGGTCGAGAGATGGCGCGCAGAGAGGGATTGAGGTTTTTGGGTAGTTTGCCTGTGGATTCTGGATTGGTTGATGTGCTTGATTCTGGAGGAAGAGAGCAGGAGCAGGAGCAGGAGGGAGGGTTTGTGTTGTTGTTGGACAAGTATCGGGAGACAGGGACGGCTCAGATATTTTCCGGGATGGTTGTAGATATTCTCGAAGCTATTTAGGGACACAGTGAGTGTCAATATTTGCCTTGAAAAAATAGAATCCTACTGTGGTCTAGTGCTCTGGTTATCTCTCGAGGCGTAGAGAACCTGGGTCTCTCCAACTCCTGTAATGGACAGGTCACACTTCATGGCCCGTGATCCAAT
>Ga0153938_1000302_pt1 | contig 19558 bp, 17 predicted proteins | sample TSNY022MetaG_FD_104740 | JGI IMG/M metagenome (GOLD analysis project Ga0153938, IMG submission 104740) | Attine ant fungus gardens microbial communities from New Jersey, USA - TSNJ022 MetaG | ecosystem: Host-associated > Fungi > Mycelium > Unclassified | place: USA:New Jersey: Brendan T. Byrne... | reverse complement strand
TTTTCTTTACATCGTACATTTGTACAGTGTAAAAGTGAAGAGAGAACCCTACTGATTGTTCGTTTGTTTGCGGTTTTCGAGACTTTGCAACGATTTTTGATTCAGGTTTTAGGTTTTTTTCATTTTTTGTTTTGCTTTGTCAATTGTTGAGGTTTCAATGTTCTGATGGAGGCGCCTGTGTGTCCTGGAGATTACACCCTCAGTTCACTCCATCTGTGCATAAATCCATTTCTCTGTGAACATCCATAGGTTTGGGGGGGGTGTTGCCCTTTGTTCGCCTTGCCTTGCTTTGGTGTTGATTTGATGTTTTTTTTTGTCTATCATGTGGGATCCATATCCAGTAAGAGTTTTGTTTAAAAATCAATTTATTATGTGGTGTTCGGTAGGACTTTGATTATATATAGCTCATTTTCTCTCTCTCACAAAGCTGAATGTCAAATTGAAATTTTATGAGCAGCCCATCTGCAGACGCAGTGGGGAACACTCTGTGCTTACCTTAGTGGCTGGCTATTGCGTACACTCTAATTAGGGTCAAGATAAAGGGTTGCATACATGTTTATAGTAGTTCTATTCTTATATAGTCTGTGATGGCATCTTATAATGCTACACTACAACTCGAGGACCTGTCCGGTTACTTGTGATATATTGTCACAAGTTCGAATTTTTGTGCCTATGTTCATCACGTTTTGATGGAAACCTGAGTCGTTTTTAGCTCTTGAAATCATGAATACTATTTTCCTCCTCCCCTCTCAGTTGGTTAGAGGCCAAACAACTCGCACCTGACTGGTCCTTTGAAAGCAGCAATAAAATTTAGTAGTTGTTCTGATGATGATTTGCTGAGTCTGTAGAAGATGATGTCTTAGTTCCTGGAAACACAGAGCTGAGAGGTGCTATTGAGTAGGTACGAGGAAAACAACGTTAATGTTCACAAGATATCAAAACCAAACATTATACAAATGATAAGGGAAAATAAATAAAAATTGCGATAAGTTGACAAGTCCTTGATTTCTGGCCAGACTTGAGAAGAGGGTCGATTTTGCGGTAATCAAAATTTGAAAATTTCTTGAACTGTATCTTTGATTGAGGTGTTATTGCGCAAGATGCCGTCTGCTATTACTTGCTCCCCGTTTGTAGTGTGAAATAAAAACAATCAGACGAATCAAATCTCATCATGTTTTATTGTGGACACTGTTTGCACACACACTCAATCTTCTGACGGGAAAGCAGTGATTTCGGACTCTTGAAGTCACAGTCAAAAAAAAAATGGGAGGGAGTGGGTTGCCAAGCCGCCGAGTAAAGATTTGATTACTTTCTCATGAGAAGTCATTTTGAGAAGTCATTTTTAAATGTACACTAGTTTTCCTCTTTTTTACGAAAAACGCTCGTTTGCCGCGGTGATGCTATGTGCGCCAAGTCAAGTCCGAGGTACACAACCCCTTGACCCAAAGATTAGATACCGGTCAGATAGTGCTACAAATTTCCTCTTGCCTCGGGGACAGGCATATAGAAGGACGGGCTGCGGTGCAATGCAGTTTTCATATCTTATCCTTCAAAGAGATAAATGAGTACTCCATGGACTGTTCAATGTGATATAGTTCTATCTCATCGCCCAAGTTTATCTATAGAACTAGATCCCTGTGCCCCCTTGGGCAGGGCTGTCACTCTGACCTTTGTTGCCTCTGCTGACAGCTGCGATCTCCACGCGTCCGAGAAGTTATGTGAAGTGGGGCATACAATTTTTTCTTGGGTTCTAGCGAATAGAATCGATGGAGTAAGTTTCTTGCATTCATTTCACCATGTTTGAACATTTGTAAGCCTCGAAGCCATGTTACCTTCTCTCCAACAACATGGAAAAGGCGAGTTGATCAGGTGTCATCAGGCCGCTTCTCTCCAGTTTTTTTTCCAGCAATCTGTGAGTGTGTCATTGGCGATATTCGGCCGGACAGAGGGCCGCTTAGTGCCGAGCCTAAAAAAAAGGAGAGAAAAAAAGTCAAAGTGATTGTTCCGTAGCCCATTTTATGAAATGCCTATTCAGTAAGTTAGTTAGCCAGAAGAAGTATCTCCCGTGCCCGTGATTCTGAGTCGCAGCGTATTTCTGATCTGATGCACACAGTGGGTATCATGTACATAAATAACACTGACTGCAAACAAAGAGTTGCACTGGAACTCATCTCAAAGGGGTCATTTTCTTGTTCGACGCTACAAGAAGGGGAATGCTGTGCGTGCTCATCTCATCATTAAAGAAAAGGATCTTTGACAGCATCCACAGCGCTGTTCCTATCCTTGTCTGATACACCATGGTCTTGCGCTCTATCCCTGGTAACGACGTAGATCCAAAATTACAAAGTCTATGGGTAGAGGAAGGGGGTAGACCAAACCAGGCCTGATAATCTTGGTTGCGTACTAGGAGTTGGTGATGACTTCCAGGGCAGGCCTCGAGGCTGTCCACGTTCTGATCTTGCTAAAGTATGATTTAGGCGACCTTTTTATTCTTACAGATTTCCGGCCAGATGTGCCTTCTTTGGTCAATTCTTCTTCCAGAGAAGGCTAAACCCCATAACAACTCCGGCTTTGTGAACTTGGCAACTCTGTCACTATAAAGCTATCAATGTCCTCAGAATAGTTCTTTTGGTCTCTTTCCTGGGTTCATCTTGCTTCTCAGGCATCAGTAAAAGACTGCAAAAACGGCTTAGATTCGAGTATGACGGAATACACAGCGTCACCCGAAGTTTACGAAGAGTACCTGACTGCCCGTGAACGCTGTGCCCGTTGGGTCCAAACGCATTCCTTTGACCGAGATGGGTTTTACTCGCCTTCAGTACCTCCAATGGAAATTGAGGGTTTCATACCCTCCTCGTCTCCCTCTGATGCAGGCAGTTCACATTCACTACCGCCAAAGATGGTTCTAAGGTATCCCGATGGCCGACCAGATATCCCTATTCCGCATGTGACCCCTTCCCTGCGGAAACATGAGCGCGACTCTCGTAATCCTCCATCTGAGCCTCCATATCGCCAACGTTCTCACACGAATGCTTCCAGTCGATCGCACCCACGTCAAACATCCTCCGTCACCGTCCATTCTTCTCATCAACATAGCCATGGATATACATCTCACCATGAACCTTTTGGCACTAGTGCGGATTCACCAGAAGAAATTCGCATCCTTCCTTCGCAGGCACCTGTTCCTAATCAACTACCACCTCATTCTGTATCTTCGCATCGCCAAAGACCTCATCACTACCATTCGGAGTCACTCTCTCAGACCCGGCCCAACCGCGTTTATGAAGGAGATGATCCACTGTCTAGGCCAATTGTGTACCCACCCCCGTCATCTCGCCATTTTGATGCTGCACCACAAATCAATGCCCAGGAGCGTCCAACTCCCTGGCATGGGCTTCACACCCACTCATCCGGTAGTTCCACGAAGCACTCTCATGGGCTTTCGAATCACAGAATGTCACCCGCAACTGTTTATGTACCTCAACATGGTTATGCTCCACCTTATCCTCCTTCTGCCATTTTGTATCATCCCCCACCACTCCAAGGCCCGAATGGGATGATTTACAGTCATTCGGCTCCCGTCCCTGTCCAGAGTGGTTCCCATCGGGCAGTCATGCCTCCGGGTGATGTCGAATACAGGAGGAAGACGCGCTCGTCTGGAAGAGTGCACAGAGTTTTGAGATCGGATGATGGTCAAAAACCCGATACCGAGAGTGTCGGCTCTCAAAGTACTTATTATGTTCTTCCTACACCTGGTCAAAAAGTGCATATGGTTGTATGTCGTTTTCGTTTACTTTACTTGTTACTTGTGCACTGAGCATCGGCCTGTTAGGCACCAAGCCCAGGTCAGTCGATCCATACAGCGACGTCTACTACGAAAAGTCCTGGACAGAGCCCGAAGAAACCATTTTTTCAGAGGATTTTCAATTTCAAAAAGATCGGGCCTCGGAACAAGTTGCAGAGGCGACATTCTACTGGTGATAACGAACGGCTGAGGCTCGACTGAGTAGATACCGACAGCAGACTAGTTGATCTGAGCCAAATGCTCAGGAAGTTGGCGGAGGACGCTGGCACGAAAAGAACCGACCAGAAATCATCATCATGATGGATTTGATGATATACTCCCAAGCCCGATGTCAAACAATGACCCAGACAAAATTGACGAATTGTATCCCTATCTGTCAAATAATCACATTGTTTTCCCGTATTAAATCTACGTTTGATCTCCGCCGGTCACTTCTAGTCGACGAGCTACGCGCCAGTTATGTCAAATTTATGATCTCTTCACTGAATACCTTGCCACTTTTTGCTCGGGATTTTCCAGCTTCCTTTGTTCGACACAGGATGACAATGCTGTGTTAAATTTATCACTTTTTGTGGTGGTTTTGCCTAAGTGTTGTATTCCATTGTCATATATTGTTAAAATTAAATCGCTACGACCTTCGTCACGGTGGGTTAGCACCCGATTTGACCTCAATCTCAAGCGTTCTACTACTGACCAGTGTCAAGTTGCAATCCTCCATAAATCATGACTTGACTTTTTCAAGTAACTGGCCACGAAGCGTTATAGCAAGAGGCTGGTAAGCAGGCTTTATTCTTGTTGACTATGATTGAGATCGGCAATGTCGTTATCTACTTCACTGCGGAAAAGTTGATCTCCAACAAGGGAGGGGTTTTACTACGACCATCAACTCTCAACTCTGTTAGGACTTCAGTCGCGATATATTGAAATTTCTGAAGTTGCTGGAAGATCTGTTCGGACCCAAGGAGTCCCTCCGCCGAGGTTAAACACTTCGAGCGTCTCTAATGCTAGACAAGAAAAAGGGCCGATAAAACTGGTACTCGAGTGGTCAAACTTCAGGATGTCTAACTGTATGACCAAATGAAGTCTGCAAGATAGGAACTACAGTCAAAGAAATGATTGTTAGGTATGCTGGCATGAAACAAGACGCCGAATCGTCTGAATAGGACGGGATTGAAACATCAGAAGTCTTCAATGAATTCGACTATCAGCCAGGAAAGAATGGATTGAAGGGCACTTCTTTCAAGATTTGGGGATGTCCTCAGGTAAAGCACTAGGACATGTATACGGCATACCAGAAATAGTGACTATCATCGCATAGTTACCATTCGGGCGTAAAGAGATGTGACCAGTCCCTTTAACATCAAGATCTTCAAGAGAAAACTCCTGAAATAAATGAAACGTTCTCTTGAGACTGTTAGAGTACTATGTGCGCTGTGAAATCCATAGTAGTAATGGAGTCGTTGAATAGTAATATCTTCCCGGAGCACTAGTCTGGGCAGTCTTTCAATATGGATTCATGACGACAGACACGTCTCTGATCGGTGAATGCATCCCCGTGACACATCACATATTAACCTTTCCTCATAACGCAGTTCACCCATCTCACGCCTATGGAGGACGTAGAGCCACAAAGGCGCCAGGCAGCCATTAGAGCCAGCGCAAATCTTGTCGAAAGTTCCTCGGATGAGAGCAGGAGGTCTGGGAACAAGAATGAGGACTATCATCGTACACCGCGAAGAAGTAAATCAGCTAAAATCAAAGCACACCGGAGAAGAATTCCACAGGCGGTGAATGTCGTATTCGCTGATACGAGCGTCAAGGGGCGAAGACGAGCATCCACTATCAAAACGCAAGTACAACGGAAACGACAGCGTGGAGCTGTGCATAATGTGGTCGGTATTCCAGGTGGAAATGAGAATTTGACACCAGCAGCTTTGGTCAGTCGGGAACCAAGCCCTATACACTGCCTCCAGCTAAATTTCCTCTGCAGTCCATCAGCACCCTTCGAGCCTCAAAAGGCAAGCAAACGAGTCGACTAAGGTCACAGGTGATAGAAGCATCAAGCCTCGATGAGGACAGCGATGATCTGCCTGACATTGGAACAGTTCTGTCACATCGAGATGCTTCTTCGAGCAAGGGTAAACCCCAGGAATCGACTCATGAGCGCCGATCCAAATCACGGAGGAAATCCTCTCAGGCTAGCAGTGTTCCACCTTCGCCAAGATCATTATCCACCATGGTGTCTTCTCTTTCATCAGGTCGTGGACTTATGGATAATAATTCTACGACTCCAACGAATATCTTTGACCAATTCGACCTCTCATATCTCAATGATGATTACGACTTGGAATTAAACCCCGTATCCATAGGCGATTTGTGCCTAGCTAAGGTCAAGGCTGTAGAAACTGCTTATTGGCCCGCCAGAATACTAGAAGTCAAGCGGTCTTCGACTAGAAAAGGAAAGCAGAAGGAAATGTTTCGCGTCATGTACTTGGATAGGAAGGAAAAGTATATATCCAGGGATCAGTTTTATACCACCTCGCAGGACGAATTTAGAACTTGCATTGTGAGTAGTCGTTCCCATTGGCAGTCATTCCTGACCAAAATTGATGATCGGTGCGTTCATAGATAGGGGAATTTGAATCCAGCCATGTTGACGTAGTCAACGACCTCGACGAAGGGGTACCACTAAAGAACATCATTAGCAATAGTTCTCGTTCTCGTTCCCTGTCTCCTGTCATGGTCGAAATTCCCCCCATACTCTCAGGTCCGGATTTCTGTGACCTTCCTCTTCACCATCAGCTTCCATATGTGTTTCCTATCCTCAAGGCTATTATGACTGGAAAGGCCACGTGGGCCCTACGGAGGCACAACATGTATATTAAAGGGGGGATCACGCGGCAGAAACTCAAAGATGAGGGTGGAATGAGGGGTGCCGTTGATGCACAGAATGCAGATGCTTTCTTACCTCTCATCGAGAAGTGGTGTTTGGGTGTGCGTGGGCCGAATTTTATCGAAGGTCAAACTGAACAAACTCACATTGAAAATCGATATCCTAGAAACAATGTACACAACGAGGGCACAAAGTTGGAAGTAGATGAGTTGACAATAGCAGGACATGTTTCGGGGGCAGCCTCTTCAAAGTCGCCTTGTCAAGTTGTGGATCCCCATCCAGCCATCCAAGCGCAGGTTAGTTTTGCTCTTGAATCGTTGAATCTCGTCAAATAGTTTCCTGTAAGGACGTAACAGCTAAAGTGGGAGAGTCGGTAATTGAAGAGCTTCGAGCAGCTGAGGTGTGTATGCTCTGTTGGACCCCATCATCCGCTGAAAGAACAGTAGGCCAGGAATCCACCTGAGATAGAATACACAAGAAGGGAGTCCAATTCACCTTTTCCGCCTTCACCCATACCACGGACCGCTCGAGAAGATGATCAGTCTTCTCAGAAAGCCCGGCCGCGTCAACGTGGGTCTCCTGATTATGAAAACCTCTCCCCACTTGACAAAGTACAATACTGCCTTGATGTACTAATACCGGAGGCTTTCAATCAAATTCTCCTCTGGCGGTTAGGTGAGAGGAAGTCGGTTGAAGTGATGTGGGATAATGTCAAAGAAGAAGAGAGGCTTCATTGTCGCGGAGAGGAACTACTGGGAGAGACTGACTGGGTTATGGACATTATGAGGTTGAGGAAGATGATGGAGGCAAGTCTTACCAAGAACAGATTAGCAAAGGAGCCAACTAGCGATAAAACACTGAGAAAGACAAGGAGTGGCAGAGTAGGAGGTGTGATTGGATGTTACAAAGAGTAGTGTCGTATGTATATCGTGTGTCCTGTATGACCAACTTGAAATAGCCGTAAACATTACTGTAAAAGTATTTAATATCACTGGTATATTTCTAAAACTGAAATGTTTTTTAAACAATAAACTGTACAGTTGTATTGTCCCGCCAAAAACTACTTGCAACCAATCCTGTAACATGGTTGCACCACATGCTTTATGACAGGATACTTTATTTCATCATCTATATAAATACCTTTTGATCTTCATTGAAGTATTGTCTCTGGTGCTTGTTGTGGTCCTGCTATTCTGTACAAAGCCCCAAAACACATACGCACAGGTTGTTGAAGGCGATACACTGGTTACTTTCATCTCTGATCTACTGCAGCTCCAAGAACTTGCTTGAACACCATAGAACCTAGTCCTTTCTGCCCTCAAGTCTCAACAAACATTGGGACCAATCTCGGTGAATGGCACCGGCTTTGGATGATCCATGGCTTGCAGGACGACATTTTGGCATCGTGATAGACGCTGGATCTTCTGGCTCTCGTCTACAAATCTATAGCTGGCGAGACCCAAAGACCATAGACCTTTTGAAGGAAAGAAATACGCTACCAAAGGTGGAGAGGGGCTCTAAAGATGATAAGGGATGGGTATATAAAGTTGAACCAGGTTAGTCGATTCCACCACTTTGAACCTACTCCTCGTCTATGTCTGGAACATATACTAGGATTGTCCTCACTGGCTTCGAATCCAGTCGCTGTCGGAGCGTATCTAAAGCCGTTAATATTACATGCTGTGGAGGAGATACCTCCGTCCCTGCACTCATCGACGGCTATATCTCTCTTGGCTACCGCAGGTATGCGATTACTTGGGCCGGAAGAACAGGCAGCCATCCTGACACATACATGCCGCTACCTACGTTCCTTCAACTTCAAAGTTGATGATCCGTCAGAGACCCTGGGTCCTTGCGGAAGCAGCGTACGAATCATCACGGGAGAAGAGGAGGGACTATTTGGGTGGATTGCAGTGAACTATCTTATGGATGGGTTCAAGAACAAGTCGTCCAGTAACGGCAAGGAGCAGGAGAAGGAGACCGATCTTCTGAGGACGACTTATGGGTTTTTAGATATGGGAGGTGCATCAACGCAAATTGCATTCGAGCCTAGTGCCGAACACGAAAACAACGTGAAAGGAAAAGGTTTGGTAGATGTTCGATTAAGATTGTTGAGTGGGGAAGAAATTCGACACAAGGTGTTCGTGACAACATGGTTGGGATACGGGACGAATCAGGCTCGAGAAAGGTATGTGAAGAAGATGATTCAGGAGTTTGAAGAAACCCGTGCTACCACCGCGATTTTGGATCCTTGTCTACCAAAGGGCTTAAAACTTACTGAAAGCACAGCCCAGATTGCCGGTACTGCCACGAAACCCCATACATTAACGGGAACCGGTTCTTTTGAGCAGTGCGTACGCAAAACGGCACCATTACTCAACAAGGATTCGCCATGCCCAAATTTACCTTGTCCGATGAATGGCATCTATGTGCCCCCAATCGACTTCTCTGTATCTCACTTCATTGGCGTGTCAGAATACTGGTATTCCTCGGAACACATTTTTGGCTTAGGGGGTGCATATGACTTTGTACAATACGAGCGTGCAGCTGTGGAATTCTGTGGACGCCACTGGACGGGAATCGAGAAACAACACGAGGAATCACGGAAAAAACATCAACTAGGAGGGGACGGCGAGGTCATGAAGGACGGAAAGGTAGTCGGGATTGATCTCTGGGGACCAAAAGTGGAAACACCCAGGTTGCAGATGCAATGTTTCAAGGCAGCATGGATTGTTAATGTGCTTCATGAGGGGCTTGGGATGCCCCGGATAGTGGATCCAGAAGGAAATGACACGACTGGAGGCGCTCAGGTGGCTGAACAAGCACAGCAGAAGGGCTTGGGAAGGCCGCCGACGTTTCAGTCTGTGGATATAGTCAACGATACTGCTATTAGTTGGACGTTGGGTAAAATGGTTCTGGAGGCAAGCAAAGAAGTACCTCCAATAAAACAGAGCGATAAATTGATTGTCGATCCTGTTGACGATATTGAGGACTATAGTGGTGTATTGAAGCCTATTCGACCACCATTCTTTTCGATATCAATGGACGACATCGAAGACAAACTGGCGTCTCATTTACCTTCTTCATTAACCCGTGATTCTCTGGGGTTCTCACCAGTGCTGATACTAATTTGGATGGTCGTGGTTTTCGTCTTATTTATCATGATATACCCGCTAAGACGGCAGCTGAAGATGAGTCTTCTTCGGCCCATGCGAGGAAAGAGGTATTTCCGTGGAGAGTCTATGGAAGAAGGGAGGTTTATCAGTGAGAATGGACCCACTGCACCAACTTGGCGACCTCCCCTGTGGGTGCGACGGCTCCTGTCCCGTTCAGGTGTAACGAGAGACGGAGATGTACATCTGCTTCCTCATCTCCAGCCTTTTGGTTCATTGAACTCGCTACAGACTCTATCTTCAGAGAATTCAACAGAAGCAACCGTGGTCAGCTCGACACGCTATACGATATCGCGCGGGCCTTCTCCCGGACCTGGCGGTATGGTCCATGAAGGACAACAATTCCTAACGTCGCGTTCACGAAACTCATCTCAATTGAACCTGGAAGAATTTGCGCGCCGACCTGCGCCTGTATCTAGATCTGATAGCACACTTTTCGCTCGAAAGCAGCCAATGACATGATACTATTGTATTTTTTTTTCGCTAATTTATCATGTGACCAACGCCCTCGACTTCAGACGATCATGTCAATTGACCTTGACTGGCTCAAACTTGACGCGTCACTTGCAAGCCATGTCGTTGACCTGCTCAATCGGCAACTTGACAGCGCAGAAAGGCCATCTTTCATTGGGCCTGTGCAAGTAGTAGCCCTAGACTTCGGATCCAATGCCCCTGATGTGGAATTGATAGACTTACGCGATATTTATCGTGACTTTCTGGAGGATGAGGATGAAGACGAACACCACCCGGTCAAAGTGACAGAGGGTGGAGATGATGATGATGACTACGAATGGGTCTCACGCCGAGCAGGGGTCAGACAAGATCCAACACCAATTGGAGGCAGTAGGCAGCACTATCTACCTTCACATGTGCGGAGCCGTTGTCACGGGACTTCTGGAGATCATATTTCTCCAAGCATGGATCCTTGGACCTCAGGATTAACCCGACCCCCAAGCTTCAGTACATATGGGATGCAGTCATTCAGTAGTGCCAGTAATGAAATCCCCTTTTACCGAAGTCCATCACCAGCAACGCCCTTTGTCATGATGCCCAGTCCTTTGCATGGACATCATACAGAACATACGCCTCAAACCGAACCGGAGAGTTCTTTAGACGAAGCTATTCCTCCACCGGCGCTTACAACTGAACCGCTCAATCCCTATCCGAACCTGCAACTCCATCTACATGTCAACTGGCAATCTAACATCCGTATATCGATACAAACGTCGCTCCTCATCAACTATCCCTCGCCTATGTTCATGTCCCTCCCAATTCGACTCTCCATAACTGGCCTTGTTTTCAACGGAGAGCTTGCTGTAGCATACGAAGGAAGGAGAAAGCGTGTACACCTATGTATCCTTGATGACCTTGATCCTTACGGACCAGCCGGTTCCCGAAGGATGTCGAACTCCTCTTTAAATTCACCAACTCCTGGTGTTGGAACGGATCAAAATACACCTCTAGAGCCCGACGATCCTATCATAGGAGGTTCTAAGTCTAGAGTTGGTGGTCTCTGCTCATCAGGTCCCGGGAATGCAGCACTTCCTTCGACCACCCCCAACATAAACAGCACTCTCTGTATGACCTCTGCTTTGGGCTTGGGCCCTCTCGGACACAATCCTACGACACATACTCGACCTGCAAAACCCGGCCTTCCCATTGGCCAGAGACTGCTGCCTTCAATATTCATCGAAAGTGAGATAGGTCAGGCGGACAAACATGTGTTGAAAAATGTAACCAGAGTTGAGAAATTCATCCAGGACGTGATCCGGAAAACGGTTGAAGAAGAGCTTGTGTTTCCCAGTTTTCATACCTTGGTTATGGACGAGAGTGGATGATTGTCACAGCTATTAGTCTTCAGCCGAAGAATCCGCTATGCTTATGCATGGTTGTCATTTCTTCCTGCATCTAGGTTGTGAGTGAGGAATTTCAATTTCGCTTTCATCATTTCTGACCTTGACGAAACAGAATGATCACATACAAATGCAGTATGAGAACTGCTGCCATACTGCTGTTATTCCACTAGCGATCATACTATAGGTTGATTGTAGCCAACACATGAATGCATAATTTGTTAAATGGTACCAATGTTCGTGCAGCTTGAGGTGGTGTAATAAGGAGAGGTATTCCAGAGTTACCCACTGAGCTTACCTTTTCATAGTCAGAGAGAGACTTGGAACAAGATATCCTAGCACAAAAATTACCAACAGGTAAGAGAACTCTTTCTGAATAATGTTGCACAGCATGCAAGCATTGTCTTGTCTTCAGGACTGAAAAGAGAATATATGATGATATGTTTATGTTGCATGCAATGTGACACGACACAAAGGTGGCATCACGTCTGGGAGTTTATCCCAGATTGTAATCTCACACACTCTGATGTCAAGTGACCGCTCGAGTTGGTGGATGACTTCCCGTAGGCAGTCTAGGGAAATCAGAAGAAGTTGGACTTTAACACCAGAATTCTTGAGACGAACTAGAAGAAGAATAGGAATGATGATTCGAATGAGGTTGCCTTCCTCGAACATCGCCAAAAAGATAACTCTTGGCAGGGTGTGACCTTTTCAGCATGAGCAATTCAGAGCTGTGGAATTTATTTCCAGAGCTGCTGAATTGATTTTTTTGTTTATTCTTCACACATTTTGGTGTGGAATTAGTTGCCTTTGCTAAGACAACATTTAGCGGCCAAGATGCAGTTTGAACTCCAACCCAATCACATCCGTGTTTGAATCTCATGCCCTTACAACTCAGCCATCTCGCCAACTGAAAGTTCCTATCATACAACAACCTAAATTGGATCATAATGGGAAATACCCTTTTGATGTGATGTAAATCAATATCCCTACACATAACTGGACTGGACTAACTTCTGTGTGAGGTTTTTCCCCCTTTCTTCATTCATGACTATCACATCTTTTCAACCATCAGACCTGTCCAGCAATGTGTCATTGAAGTAAAGGAGAACCCAGAAGAGCCGATACACCGATCCTGTAGTTCAATGAACTAAAGAGATTCAGCCTCACAATGGACAAATGAATATGCCACAAGATCAAGGAGGTATAGCTCTGTGTATGACAGGATGACCTCGAACAAGCTCAGCTTTCGGAGACAAGTGATGGTAATTGACAGTGTGAAGCAATTTCCTAAATTTGCTGAATGATAGGAGCTTTCAGTCAGTGAGATGGCTGAGTTGTAAGGGCATGAGACTCAAACGTGGATGCGATTGGGTTGAAGTTGGAACCGCACCTTGACCACTAAATGTTGTCTTAGCAAAGGCAACTAATTCCACACCAAAATGTGTGAAGAATAAACAAAAAAATCAATTCAGCAGCTCTGGAAATAAATTCCACAGCTCTGAATTGTTTTGCTCATGCTGAAAAGGTCACACCCTGCCCAGGGCAAGTTATTTTTTCCGCGATGTTCAAGGAAGGTATTAAGACGGAGTGCCGCATCGGTATTTTCGTCTTATCATTCCAGACTCTCCATCATTCCATATTGCTCCTGTAGTTTACTTCATGATTGCGCAGATACACAGTTGTTGTATTCCCATTTAAACACCACTCCTACGTAGATACACCTCGGTATTGCGGTAACGTCTGAGCCTTACATTTCACTATAGAAGGCAACCTCAAATCTCATTCAAATCATCATTCCTGTTCTTCTTCTAGTTCGTCTCTCAAGAATTCTGGTGTCAAAGTCCAACTTTTTCTTCTGATTTCCGTAGACCACCTACAGGAAGTCATCCACCAACTCAAGCGGTCACTTGACATCAGAATGTGCGCCGTGTCAGAGTTTCCCCAAATCACATCACCAATGATTATAGATATAATAAATCATGACATATAATAGGACAAATCAACTCAGCGGTCACTGAAAGACTGAGGGAGTGAAAAAGTAGACTACGAGTTATAAGAACTCAGTTATTGAAAACATGGTGATGAATCCACACGAAGGTCATGGGTTTCCATATCAACACATATTATTATGATAATATATCGTATCAGATGATTTCTTTCCCAGGGAGATATTTTGGTATCTAGTATCTTGCTACTATATTATACCACTGGTGTTGGCCTACCAGTGGAGGTTCTAGACAAACCCATCCTAATCATAGCATGATCTTCCCTATTAATCAAGGTCCATTTCTCAGGCTATACTATCACCTTTGTTCTAGTGGCTGAATCAGTCATCACCGATGGAAACAGCAAATTAACAGCAAACTTTGCAAAGTTCGATAATCAGTAATTTCACAATCTATGAAGATTTGATTCCGATCAGCTATCTTTCTGATAGATTTTCGATCTCGTATGAATGAGTAGATGTGATGTGAACTGCATCCGGTGGGGGATTTTTTTAACTATGGAAGACCTGGTCAAACTCGCCATGGAAAAAGGGCTGTCTTCTCAGGGGTTTCATCTACTTATGGTAAATCAGGGTCTGTTACAGATGAGATATCGGCTTCTCCGGAAAATTGATTTAGGCCTTATGTGGTGTATAAGAAAGCTTGGGTTCAGCACTTGCGTCGTCTTGCAATGACCCCACTCCACTCTCAAGCTGTGATACCCTACGACGTCCTCAGTGCTATATTCCAAGAATATGTGAAAGACCTTCTCAATAGCCATACAGACCGCCCACCCCGACCATCTGTGCATGAAGGACCTCTGTTGTTATCTCGTGTCTGTCGGCACTGGAGACAGGTTGCGTTATCTATGCCTGTTCTCTGGTCTGCCTTGACTATCAACCACAACGTCACCTACCCCATTATCTCTCACTACCTTACCCTCGCCCAGGAGATGCCTCTTCGTTTGTATATTACACAGTGGTCCTTTTACGAAAAGGATCCAGACAGAGGCATTCTGAATCTGCTGCTGTCGCGGGCTGGCAGATGGCAATCGGTTCACATTTTGTTCGATGAAGATACGGCTTTGGAAGTCCTCCGTAGAGTTGATGCGCAAAATTGTGAAAAAATAGTATTTGGAGCTTTAGAAGAGGCAAAAATCGAGGGACAAATCTTTGTGTCCGCGGAGACTTCCAAGAAACTTTTATCCCTTTTTCTTGACAGAGAACGGTTCCCTCGCCTCCGCGGACTGGACTGGTCGCTGGACCTGAGTTTCGTGGACAACTCTCTTTCTTCAAGAGGGGGATCTAGCATCAATTGGGAAGGGCTCAGCTATCTAAAACTCACTTTTCCACCTCCTATAGCGGCATGCTTAGGACTTCTTCGACAGTGCCACAACCTTCGGGATCTGAATGTTGATTTCCGGAATTGTTATGGCAGCCCTATGTCCTACTTGAGATGTTCCCCTTTAAATCACCTGAACAACACGCTGGTAACACCGCCGAGCTCCTTTCGCGAGTTGACAGTCTATGTAGGCGCGCCGTTGATAGGAAAAATTCTCAGTCGCTATATTAGTTCAAACCTCGCTTACGGCAACTGGGTTGTCAATGTTCACTTTTAAAATATACCCTGTTGTCTACTATTACAAAGTGAATGAATAATGCTTACTGTTACAAAGTCTTATTTCTAGTGAGTGTTCATTCCCAGACTTTCTTCGGCTTTTCCCCCTTGGTGATTATGTAGCTCCTGATAAAAAAACTAGTGCTTTCCAACGGGAAATCATTATAATTCCAAATAGCCTTTGTCCGTTCTGAGAATAGCTTGTCTCTCCTGCAAACACCACGACACTATGAACATCAGCAGGATTACCTCCATCACAGGAAGTACAACCCCAATGATGAGATAATGATAATGGCCATTCGGGTCTGCCCACAACGACATTCCCAACAGAGATGCATTGATGGTGGATACCACCAACCAAATAACACTGGTAAGCCAAATAACCAAAATCATCGGCAAGGCCAACGGTAACGGGAATTTCCTCGAAGGCGAGACGATGAGTAAATTCGAGGTAGGCCACCAGGCGGTGGCAGTTGTGAGGTTCATGCGTTCATGGAGAGCCATCGCATGATGACATAGAGTCAACGTACATGCGAATGGATTCAAGAGGAGAGGTTTGATTTTGAGGAAGAGAGGAATAGCGACGAGGAAGGCGAAAAACGAGACAAAACATGAAATAATAATCGTGACTGTCATGATGCACTGAGAAGAGATTCTCTTCTCAGCAAGGCTTCCGTCCGAGACCCGGGGTCGTACGTCCATCGCTATGAAAAGGAAGGCGCCAGGGAAGGGGGGATGAATAGATTGCCCGGTTTATATCATATATTGGATGCTGCGGAATACAAAAACACCGGTGGCTGACAGCAAATTAAAAAAGTCCAAGTTTACTCAGAAATCACGGGTCAAGTTAAAAAAAAGAAAAACTCGATATGGTAATGTGATCACGGCAATGAGGCAGGGTTCCAGTTCTTGGCTGTGCAAAAAGGCTAAATGCTCTGGATATTCAAGAAATGATTGATTCTCGGTGTTTCAAAGCCAAAGCGCGCAAATTCTAAATAGTCGTTTCACTGTGATTGCAACGTGGTGTACTGTTCTTTGGATACATACAAATTCTAGACTACGAAACTTGTGCACTCAAGGCCAAAATCGAGAAACATGCTAAAATCTACACTACTTGATCAATATCGCAAGCAATTGAGTCTGTAAAGACTGGACAGGAATCTCAACACCTCAAACCACTTCTTCCTTTTTTCAATTAACTAGATACTGGAAAGCCCAACACTGAGTCGCTAAAGGCAAACCTCAACTCACGAGCGGCAAAGAACTCAGGCCATCGAAACGACCATCAGTGTACCACGATAGGCACACTAGCAACTTTTTCGCTGACTACCGAAATGAACAGACAAACGCGAAAGCGAACACCGTGATGTACACACAACGTTCGAGACAATTATCATATCAAAGAAAAAAAAAATGACGGTAAGACAAACAATCCAGGGCTGCTGCTGCTCAAAAAGGGTCACCAAAATCAACCTCGAGCAGGAACACCATGCCCACTGGCACCTCCCCTTCTCGGCCTACCACCTCTCCTTCCATATCCGCCCCATCCACCAACATACGCACCGGGCCCCATCAACCCGACACCGCCCGGCTCTCCAAACGTAGCAACATTCCTCTCCCTCTCTTCTTCCCTCCTATTCCTTCCAGCACTTCCAGCACCACCCGCACCACCACGCCTTCCGCCACGTCCACCAGCACCACCCGGCCCGCCCGAAGGTGTGGACGTAGATGATGAAAGAGAATCAAAGAATGACCTTTGACGATTGTATGCAGGTTCTTTCTTCTTTTCTGACGCGATTGAGTCATTAGATGGTGTACCCCCAGATTCGGGGTCAGGTGAGGTAATCCCGTCTGTTATGGCAACAGTAGTCTCCTGGCGTGCGAGAGCAGCTTTGTTGAACTTGGCATTCATACTCTCGAAATCGAAATCCGTCGAGGGAACTTTGATCTGTTCGATAGGCTGTTGTTGTTGTCGGCCACCACCGGTTCGTTTCCCTGTACCACCACCGGCGGAATGGCCAGCACCATTTTGGGCATTGCTGACACGTAAATCTCCAAGAGCACGTTCGACGGTTTCAAGAGAAGCAGCGGCATTTTGTACAGATGCTCCACCGCCCGGACGGCGAGTTTGCCCTCCTGTTTTATTGCGTGGCTGCCGAGGTTGTTGGGTTTGCTGTGGTTGAGACTGAGAAGATGGGTGTTGTTGAGTCGGTTGAACGGGTGCTTGAACAGTTTGCGGTGATTGTTGAGCAACACTTGCAGGTTTAGATTGCGGGCCCTGACGGCTAAAATTCGGCTGCTGCCGAACTTGAGCAGGAGTTACGGATGCACTGGGAGCAGCTTGACTTGGGGTGGGATAGGGAGAGTGACTAGTGGATGTTTGACCTGGAGTCGAAGCCTGAAGAAGGGAGGAAAGCAACGTCAAATCAGCAAAACAAGGTTCATTCGGAGAAGTTGAGTATCAGAAGGAAGGCAACGGAAATTTCCACATGGGTTTTATGCGCTCTCGGGAAATTGTTTTTTTACATCCGAATTGGATTCATCATATAGTAGGCGCGGCGACAAGGGTAAACATGAACTTACCCCTAGTACAGCGGGATCATCATGGACACTCCGTTGAGGGACAGGCTCATCCACGGCCAGATCCTTCACTTCAGAGGCTCTGAAGATAATATATTGATATGGCTCTTGCACTGGAGGTATGAATTCATTCGGTGGTCTGTCAGGGGATAAACAAGTCAACGTCTCTTTCGTCAGCCTCGACGTGACGAGCTTCCCAGGGAAGAAGAAAACAGTACACACCGACGCGACTCCGTACCCATAGAATACACTGTCGAGATCAGGACGACATTGGCGGAAAAAAAGAGAAGTGAGCACCATTGGATAATTGGATCGTCGAGGCTACAGGATCAATACCCGCCAATGTGCCTCTGTATCGCACATCAGAGTGAGAAATGAGAGAGATAGATTTTCTATCGCTGCGTCAGCACAGCCCAGTCGATAAAGTGGAGCATAAAGCAGACCCAATGAAGCTGAGAGCCATGATAAAAGAGAGAAGAGAACAAAGTAAAAATTAAAAGCTGTGAGTGGAGGGAACAAGGAGGACAGAACGTTGGTGTAATTGCGTAGCCTGCGCTCAGCCTTTTGGCAGCTTACTTCATTTCAGACTCCGACACCAAGCTTTTGCCAAACAGCCAAAGATAACCCAGCTTCTGGGCTTTTCAAAAAAACTGAATCTTACACTTTTGTTTTTCGAGTCGATGCAACAATAGACATTAGTGAGTTTTCCTTGATATTATATACACAGAATAGATTCCGAATCTCCCTAGAAGTTCTTATAGGCTGTTACATGTGTCACGTCACATCCAAAACATGTCCTTGTCCTCTGCTCGTGTTCTCTATCGACATTCTCGATGTCTTGCATTTCTAGAACGTCGACTTATCTCTACAACTACCAAGCCTGAGAAAAAACTGGTTTCAGGTGCGTGGCTTTGATACAGCATGTCCCTAAGCTGACGTCAAGAAAGACACCACACCTCTATCTTCATGCCTTGAAGGAACCAAAATTGAAGGAGCCAACATTCTCAAAGGCCAAGCACCTGTTTTAGCTATGGCTGATGACCAATACCCCGAATGGCTGTGGACGATTCTTCAACCCAAGGTTTACGAAGATGAGGGACCCGGGAGCAAAGCTGAGCGACAAAAACGAAGGGCAGCGAACAAACAAAGAATCAAGGATAGAAACTTTATGTCTACACAGTGATGCAAGAGTCAAGGCATTGCTCCAGCATTTAGCTCATCTATCGAAATTAGAAAGCCATAGAATATATATTCGTGTGGAGAGGGTGCTTGCGAGCAAAAAAAAAGACTTATTGGGAAACAAGGCACGGTAGCATGACATGATGAATATGGATGTTTGTTCGGAAAGTGTGTCCAGAGCTAGTAGTAAAATTAGGTTATCTACGGTTGTCATCAAGTCTTGGCAGAACCAGGGGCTGTGGGCTGGGCACCGCTGAGATGAGGATCGATGGCCTCAGGGGGGTTAGCAGGAGCTGGAGGAGGCTGTTGCTGTTGCTGCTGTTGCTGAGGGTCAGAATAGGCTCTGAAAGGAGGCTGGGCTACCAAGGGTCTGTGGAACCGGGCGCGGAATTCATTAGCATTTGGATCTGGGTTGGGGGTGAAAGGGGCAGGATTGCCGTGCTCGTCGTGTGCCAGGGGCATGTAGGGAG
>Ga0153938_1000301_pt1 | contig 19593 bp, 17 predicted proteins | sample TSNY022MetaG_FD_104740 | JGI IMG/M metagenome (GOLD analysis project Ga0153938, IMG submission 104740) | Attine ant fungus gardens microbial communities from New Jersey, USA - TSNJ022 MetaG | ecosystem: Host-associated > Fungi > Mycelium > Unclassified | place: USA:New Jersey: Brendan T. Byrne... | reverse complement strand
CTTGCTCAAAGAATTATTAAAAATGATGTTCCTAATAGTTTAAAAAATAAAACGATTTGGGAATTAGATTTAGGATCTTTAGTTGCGGGTGCTAAATATCGAGGAGAATTTGAAGAAAGATTAAAAGCCGTTCTAAAAGCAATTCAAGAAAGTGATGGAGAAATTATCATGTTTATTGATGAAGTTCACATGATTGTTGGTTCGGGAGCTGAAGGTGCAATGGATGTTGGCAATATGTTAAAACCACTACTTGCTCGTGGAGAAATTCATGTGATAGGAGCAACTACTTTAAATGAATATCGTAAATATATCGAAAAAGATGGAGCCCTAGAAAGAAGATTTCAAAAAGTTATGGTTAGTGAACCAACATTAAACGATACAATTACAATCTTAAGAGGTTTAAAAGAGCGTTTTGAAATATTTCATGGAGTAAGCATTAAGGATGGAGCATTAATTGCTGCGGCTACATTAAGTAATCAATATATTACCGATCGTTTTCTACCTGATAAAGCAATCGATTTAATTGATGAAGCTTGTGCAACAATTAAAATGCAAATGGATTCAGTACCAATGGAAATTGATAATATAAGAAGAAAAATTATGAGTCTTGAAATTGAAAAATCAGCTCTTAAAAAAGAAAAAGATAAATTATCAAAAGAAAGAATTGAAACAATAGAAACTGAAATCAAATCTTTAAAAGAAGAAGATCAAATATATTCTCTAAAATGGAATAAAGAAAAAAGTGTTTACGAAGATATCAATAAGAAAAAAGAAGAATTAGAAAAAGCTAAATTCGATTTAGAAATGGCTGAAACAAATTATAATTTGGAAACCAGTGCTAAATTAAAACATGGAGTTATTCCAAAGTTAGAAAAAGAATTAGAAGAATTGAAAAATAATAGCAATAATCAAATTTTGAGTGATATTGTAAAAGAAGATGATATAGCTTCTATTATTTCTAAATGGACTAATATTCCAGTTCAAAAACTTATTGGTAGTGAAAAAGAAAAACTCTTGAATTTAAAAGAAAACATGGCAAATCGAGTAATAGGACAAGAAGAAGCTTTAGAACTTGTTAGTGATGCGATTATAAGAGCTCGAAGTGGCATTAAAGATCCAAATCGTCCAATCGGTTCATTCATCTTCTTAGGTCCAACTGGAGTTGGAAAAACAGAAGTAGCGAAGACATTAGCGGGTGAGCTTTTCTTAAATGATAAGAAAATTGTGCGAATTGACTGTTCTGAATACATGGAAAGCTTTAATGTATCTAGATTAATCGGAGCACCTCCAGGATATGTTGGATATGATGAAGGTGGGCAATTAACAGAAAGTGTAAGACGTAATCCATATAGTATTGTTTTATTTGATGAAATTGAGAAAGCACATCGTGATGTTTTTAATATTCTTTTACAAATTTTAGATGATGGAAGAATTACTGATTCGCAAGGTAGAACAGTTGATTTTAAAAATACAATTATAATTATGACAAGTAACCTTGCAAGTGAAATAATTTTAGATAAAAAAGATAATAGAGAATTAATTATGAGTGAATTAAAACATCATTTTCGACCAGAATTTATTAATCGAATTGATGAAATTGTTATTTTTAAACCACTTGATGAAAAGGCAATTTCTAAAATAATTGATAAAACTTTTAAAGAAATAGAAAAACGATTAGAAGAGTATCATATTAAAATAAAAGTCACAGAAACCGCAAAACAAAAAATAATGGAAGAAGCTTATGATAAAGAATTTGGAGCTCGACCAATTAAACGTTATATTTCTAAAAATATCGAAACTCTGATTGCTGAATATATTTTAAAACAAGACTTAACGATTGGAGAAACGTTAGACATAATCCTTATTAATAATAATTTTGAAATAAAAAGAAAACTGGCATAGTTGTTGATATAGCCAGTTTTTTCTTGAGAGTATAAAAAATTCTTAATCTAGTCATAACACAGGAAGCAATTTAATTGTTACTTTTTTCTTCAACAATCACAATTTGTAATTTTCTTAAATCTTTTTTTTGTATCAATCAATTCCAAAATTTTCTTGCTTTTTTCTTCCATTTCTTCATCAATAAAACTAACAAAACCTTCATATTTTACTTCCATACGATTTCGAATTGTTTTCCAATGACAATTAGTTGTAATCATTCTTGGATTTATATATATAATTTTATTGCCAGATAATTGAGAAAATAACTCTGTAACAAAATAAAAATAGTTATAAATATAATAATAATGGAGAAGTTCTTCATTGGAAAAATAAAAGAGATCATTATCTATTGATAATACTGCCTCACTTATAATATTTGTTATCAAAACAATATATTGTTCTGCTTCTTCAAACGTTGAGAAAACAGAAAAATCGGGATCTTTATCAAACCAATTTATTGATTTAATAATATCTTCTAGTAAAGACATATACGCATTAAAAAAATATAATCGTTCTTGTTTTGAACTTAACTTGGAAGCACTAATATATTTAGAGTTAATTTCATCAGATGGAGGTATTTCTGTTTCTATTTTATTAATATGTATTTCAGTCGTTTCTGCATGAGTAAAGATAAAATTCTGTTCTTCAAACAAAGTAAACTGTCCTTCAGTCTGTTTTATACTTTTTTTCCTTGGTTGATATTCTTTAGATTTTTGTGACCTTAATCTTGATTTTAATTCACTAGAAATATTTTGATAATGATTAGTATGAAAAATTAATAAATCTTCTGATGATTGAATTGTATTGGAAAAAGAACAATAAAGTTGAGCCTCAACATTTAAATATTCTTGAGCTAGTAATAAATAATCTATTGTTTTCTCCATCCGTATCACCTTGGTTATTTATTATCAAAGAAGAAATGAGAAAAGTCAATAATAATATCTGATTTTTAACTAATCAAGTTAGTGTTGACTTATTTAAACGAAAGTAGTACTATAATTTTCCCGAAATAAAAAAAGGAGATATACTATGAAACCATTAAATGAATGTGCATTTACTATTATTAATCCAGATGGAAGTTATTATCAAGCAGATATAGTAGAAGGAGAAATATTTCATTCTTATTACTATAGAGTAGCTGAGAAAGAAAATTTTTATTTTAGACAGGCAATTAAAAATGCCGATAAAGAATCACCCACTTCTGTTTCAGGGGATTATGCTAAAATGGGTGGTTGTATGATTAGGAATTGCATTATTGGTGAAGATTGGGAAAAACCTTTGCTTGAATTTATCTTTCCAAATATAATGACAAAAAAACAAATCAAAGTTTTTAAAGATTTTACTTTACCGATTATCAACGTTGTAGATAAATCAACTGCTTTTTGTAATCGTAGATCAGCTAAGAAAAAGCATAAAGAAGAAAATTATTTAAAAGATATAAGAATAAATAAATATACTTTTAAAGCTATTATTGAGTTTTTTGAAAGACTTGCGATGAAAGAAATTCTTGTTGATAATGATTATTGTATAATTGCCCCAGATGGAGAAGTTATCTACAAAATTGATCGTTCTAATCGTTCTGAAACTAGTATGCCATTTTTAACTGTATTTCTTGATTATGCAAATCATTTTGGACAACTTGGAACTGGAATTTATGAATCAACATTTTTGGAAAACGGCTATATGATTTGTGGTTCTAGAACATGTCATTTACCTGAGAATCCAACAAGAGAACAAATCACTTTAGAATATTATTTTGAACAATTTCTAAAAGAAGGAATAGAAGAATTTCAAACCCCGCCAGAAATTGAAGATCTAGTAATAAGAAGATTACAAAATTAAATATAAGTATTTATCTTGAAATAAAAATATAATAATGGTAAAATGATTTAAATCAATGCAAAAAGACGAGATAAATAACAATCTTTTTCAAAAGAGAGTTTGTGTTTGGTGAAAACAAACAAAAGACTTATTTATTACTACTTTTTAGCGAGGTCTAATAAGATCCGGATGATACCGTTATCAAAATTAAGAAAAGAAATAGGATGGTACCGTGCTCAGCACTCCTTTGGTAGCCATCTTTTTTTATTTAGAAAAGAGGAAATAAAATGATAAATATAAAAGAACATGAAAACTTAAGTATAATCAATCACTCATGTGCTCATGTTATGGCACAAGCAGTAAAAAGATTATATCCAAATGCTTTATTTTGGGTCGGACCAATCATTGATGAAGGTTTTTATTATGACATTGATTTAGGAGACATCACTTTAAATGATGAAGATCTAGAAGATATTGCTAAAGAAATGAAAAAAATCATCAAAGATGGTAAAAGAATTGTTAGAGAAGAATTAACAAAAGAAGAAGCATTAGTTAAGTTTGCGAGTGATCCATATAAAATTGATTTGATTAATAATATGGAGAACGATATTTCTATTACCTGTTATTCGCAAGGTGATTTTACTGATCTTTGTCGCGGTCCTCATGCTGAAACAGTCAAAGCTTGCAAACATTTTAAATTATTAAAACATTCTGGAGCTTACTGGAAGGGAGATGCAAATAATCAGGTATTGCAACGCATCTATGGAATTTGCTTTGAAAATGAAACTGATTTGGAAGAACACCTTAAATTTTTAGAAGAAGCAGCGCTGCGAGATCATCGTAAAATAGGAAAAGAATTAGGAATCTTCACAACAAATGAATTAGTTGGAAGAGGCCTTCCAATGTATTTACCAAACGGTTATATTATTTGGAGCCTATTAGAAGATTACATTAAAGATAAAGAAAAAAAATTAGATTATCAACATGTTTTAACTCCACCTCTAGGAAATGTCGAACTTTATAAAACTAGTGGTCATTGGGATCACTATAAAGATGATATGTTCCCAGCAATGGAAATGGATGGTGAAGCATTCGTATTACGTCCTATGAACTGCCCTCATCATATGATGATTTATAAAGAGGGATTACATTCTTATAAAGATTTACCAATTCGGATTGGCGAAGTTGCTAGAGACATGCGTTATGAATCAAGTGGCTCATTAAAAGGAATTGAAAGATCAAGATGTTTCTGTCAAAATGATGCTCATTTATTTGTAACTTTAGAACAAATAAAAGATGAATTTGCTAAAGTAGTAGAATTAATCTTAGATGTTTATAAAGATTTTAATATCACTAATTATAGTTTTAGATTATCACTAAGAGATCCTCTAGATAAAGAAAAATACTATCAAGATGATGAAATGTGGGATAAAGCAGAAGATATGCTAAGAAAAGTATTAAATGATATTGGTATCACTTATACAGAAGAAGTTGGTGAGGCAGCATTCTATGGACCCAAACTAGATGTTCAAGTAAAACCAGCAGTAGGAAATGAATATTCTCTATCAACTTGTCAATTAGATTTCTGTTTACCAATGCGTTTTGATCTTGCTTATATTGATTCTGAAGGAAACCGTAAAACACCAGTGGTTCTTCACCGGGCAATTTTAGGATCTATTGATCGTTTTATCGCTTATATTCTAGAAGAAACAAAAGGATTATTACCTTTATGGTTAGCACCAGTTCAACTAGCTGTAATTCCAGTAAATTTAAATTATCATGAAGAATATGCTAAAGAAATATATAATTTATTAAAGCAAAATAATATTCGTGTCAATCTGGATTTAAGAAATGAAAAACTAGGATACAAACTAAGAGAAAGTCTAATCAAGAAAATTCCATATACAATTATTTTAGGACAAAATGAAGTGGATAATAAAACAATTAGTTATAGGAGTCATGTAAGTGAAGAAACGCTGACTGTTTCGCAAGAAGAATTCATAGAAATTATGAAAAATAAAATTGATAATAAAGAAACTAGTTATTAATTATAATTAAAAAAAATCAATGCAAAAAGACGAGATAAATAAAATCCTTTTCAAAAGAGAGTTTGTGGTTGGTGAAAACAAACAAAAGACTTATTTATTACTACTTTTTAGCGAGGTCTAATAAGACCCGGGTAATACCGTTATCAAAATTAAGAAAAAAATAGGATGGTACCGTGCTCAGCACTCCTTAGGTAACCATCTTTTTTTATTTAGAAAAGAGGAATATTTATGAAAAATATATTAGAAGATAGTAATTTGAATACAATCAATCATTCCTGTGCTCATGTTATGGCACAAGCAGTAAAAAGATTGTATCCCAAAGCTTTATTTTGGGTCGGACCAGTCATTGATGAAGGGTTTTATTATGACATTGATTTAGGAAATATCACTTTAAATGATGAAAATCTAGAAGATATTGCTAAAGAAATGAAAAAAATTATCAAAGATGGTAAAAGAATTGTTAGAGAAGAATTAACAAAAGAAGAGGCATTAGTTAAGTTTGCGAGCGATCCATATAAAATTGATTTAATTAATAATATGGAGAATGATATTCCTATTACCTGTTATTCGCAAGGTGATTTTACTGATCTTTGCCGAGGTCCTCATGCTGAAACAGTCAAAGCTTGCAAACATTTTAAATTATTAAAACATTCTGGAGCTTACTGGAAAGGTAATATGAATAATAAAATGTTACAAAGAATTTATGGTATTTGTTTTGAAAGTGAAAGTGACTTAAATGAATATTTAGAATATAAAGAAAAAGCTAAAGAAAGAGATCATCGCAAACTTGGAAAAGATCTAGATTTATTTTGTTTTTCCGATTTAGTAGGACCAGGGTTACCATTATTTACACCAAAAGGAACTTTTTTAAAAGAGGAACTTCAAAGAGAAGTAGAGCGTATTTGTCGTTCTTACGGTTTTGAAAAAGTAAGTAATCCTCATCTAGCAAACATTAAATTATTTGAGATTTCAGGACATGCTGCCAAGTTTTCGGAGGAATTATTTCATGTTTCTTCTGAAAAAGGACATGATATGGTGTTAAAACCAGTGTTATGTCCACATCATACACAACTTTATGCTTCAAAAATAAGATCTTATCGAGATCTACCAGTTAGATATATGGAATCAGAAAAACAATATCGCGCTGAGTTACCAGGAGCTGTTAGTGGACTAAGTCGAGTTTATGCAATTACAGTTGAAGATGGTCATATTTTTTGCCGAGCAGATCAGATTAAAGAAGAAATAATAAAAATTATTAATATCATAAAAGATTTTTATGGAAGTTTAGGAATGTGGGGCAATCATTGGGTATCATTATCAGTTCGAGATTATAATCATTTAGACAAATATATTGGAGAACAAAATGACTGGGAAATTTGTGAAAATATGCTAGAAGAAATATCAGATGAACTAGGTTTAAATGCAAAAAGATGTGAAGGAGAGGCTGCTTTATATGGACCAAAACTAGATTTTATGTTCCATGATGTAATAGGTAGAGAAATTCAAATTCCAACAATTCAACTTGATTTTGCTACTCCAAAACGTTTTGAATTAAATTATATTGATTCCGATGGAAACAAAAAAAATCCTGTAATGATTCATCGTGCTATTCTAGGATCATATGAAAGATTTATGATGCTTTTATTAGAACATTTTGGAGGCTTATTTCCGTTGTGGTTAGCTCCAGTTCAAATAAATATTATTCCAGTTAATTTAAATTATCATGAAGACTATGCAAGAGAAATATATGACTTATTAATACATAATAATTTTAGAACAGAACTTGATCTCAGAAACGAAAAACTAGGATATAAACTAAGAGAAAGCCTAATCAAGAAAATTCCATATACAATTATTTTAGGACAAAATGAAGTGAACAATAAAACAATTAGTTATAGGAGTCATGGAAGTGAAGAAACGTTTACTATTTCACAAGAAGAATTTATAGAAATTATGAAAAATAAAATCGATAATAAAGAAACTAGTTATTTATGATATTAATCTCAAAGATATTACAATTAGTAAAGAAGATCTAGAAGATATTGCTAAAGAAATGAAAAAGATTATCAAAGATGTTAAAAGAATTGTTAGAGAAGAATCAACAGAAGAAAAAGCAGTAGTTAAGTTTGCAAATAATCCATACTAAATATTAAAAAGGAGAAATTTATGGAAAAAGAAATTATTATAGGAAATGCAATAATATACGCAAAAGATTTTTTTAATAAAGATAGTTCGGGACACGATTATTATCATACAATTAGGGTTTATGAAACAGCTACAAAGATTGCAAAAAAAGAAAATGCTGATTTGTTTATAGTACAACTAGCATCATTACTTCATGATGTTGATGATATAAAATTAGTTGATAGCAATTCAAACAATGCTTATGAATTTATGAAAAGTCAAAAACTTGATGAAGAAACAATAAGTGAAGTCTTATATATTATTGAAAATCAGTCTTTTAAAAAATCGATAAAAAGCAGTATAAAACTAAATAGTAAAGAAGCTATGATTGTTCAAGATGCAGATAGATTAGATGCTATTGGAGCATTAGGAATAGCAAGAGCTTTTGCTTATGGTGGAAGTAATAAAAAACAAATATATAATCCAGAAATAAAAATAATAAAATATGAAACGGAAAAACAATATACAAACAATAATGGAACTTCAATAAATCATTTTTATGAAAAGTTATTAAAATTGAAAGATTTAATGAATACAGATACAGCAAAAAAAATGGCTAAACATAGGCACGATTTTATGGAAGAATTTTTAGCGGAATTTCTTGCTGAATGGAACGGGGAAAAATAAATATCTGTTTCCACTACTTGAGAATAATGAAGAATGATAAAATAAAAGAAAAAAATTTTGGAGATAAATATAAATTAAAGATTACATAGTCATAATAATTATTTTACTTTAAAAGAAATAAAAAACAATTATTTTTATGATAACAAATTGATGATTATAAATGACTAATTTAGAATAAAAAAATACAGTTCTATCTAGATATTAAAAATAGAAATATGATACAAAATAATTTCATCTAAAAAGAGTTGCATAAATTATTAAAATAATGGTAAAATATAAGAAGAAATCAAATGAAAGACATGATTATTATAATTCTTTTAAAGAGAACTTATGGTTGGTGAAAATAAGTAAAGATAATAATAATTTCTACTTTCTAGAGGAACTAATCCTTCCCGGTGAAGAGCCGTTATTAAAATCAAGAAAATATAAGGATGGTACCGTGCTTAGCACTCCTTTGGTAACCATCTTTTTTTTATTAGAAAAGAGGAATAAAGATGTTAGATATTAAATTTATTAGTGAAAATCCTGAAATAGTAAAAGAAAATATCAAAAAGAAATTTCAAGATCACAAATTACCATTAGTTGATGAAGTAATTACACTTTATGCGAAGATAAAGGAATTAAAATTAGAAGGAGATAATCTTCGTAAAACTCGTAACGATAAAAGCAATGAAATTGGTTCTTTAATGCGTAATAAGAAAATCGATGAAGCAAACCAAATGAAAGTTACTGTTAAACAAATTAATGATCGAATTATTGAAATTGAAATAGAAGAAGAAGGCTTAAATGTAGAATTAAAAGAAAGAATGATGAAAATTCCAAATATTATTGCAGATGATGTACCAATTGGTGAAAACGATAGCCAAAACGTTGAACTAGAAATATTTGATGATCCATTTGTACCTGATTATGAAATTCCATATCATGCTGATATTTGTGAAGCTTTATTTGGTCTTGATAAAGAAAGTGCCGGTCGTACAAGTGGTCAAGGATTTTATTATTTAATGGGAGATATTGCAAGACTTCATAGTAGTGTATTAAGTTATGCAAGAGATTTCATGATTAATAAAGACTATAATTATTGTCTTCCTCCCTTCTTAATTCGAAGTGATGTTGTAACTGGTGTTATGTCATTTGAAGAAATGGAAGCGATGATGTATAAAATTGAAGGAGAAGATTTATACCTAATAGGAACAAGTGAACATTCAATGATGGGAAAATTTAAAGGTCAATTGATAAAAGAAACAGAATTGCCTTTAAAATTAACGAGTTATTCTCCTTGTTTTCGTAAAGAAGGAGGAGCCCACGGTTTAGAAGAAAGAGGATTATATCGTGTTCATCAATTCGAGAAACAAGAAATGGTCATTCTTTGTAAACCTGAAGACGGAATGAAATATTATCATGAATTATGGAAAAATACAGTAGACTTCTTCAGAAGTTTAGATGTTCCAGTTCGTACTCTTGAATGTTGTTCAGGTGATTTAGCAGATTTAAAAGTGAAATCATGTGATATAGAAGCTTGGAGTCCTCGCCAAAAAAAATATTATGAAGTAGGATCATGTTCTATTTTAGGTGATGCTCAAACAAGAAGACTTGGCATTCGTTATAAGACTGAAGAAGGAAATAGATATCCATATTCATTAAATGATACGGTCATTGCTTCTCCTCGTGGATTAATTGCAATCATTGAAAATAATGTTCAAGCTGATGGCTCAATTAAAATACCAGTTTCTCTTCAACCATATATGGGTGGACAAACAATTATTGAAAAGAAATAGTAAACAAGTAGTAAATATATTGTTAATGAAATAAAAACAAACTATCTAAAAGTTTGTTTTTTTGCTATAATCATTCATCTTTTTTCATTTAATGCTATAATATTAATAGAGAAAGGTAGAATAGATTGTTTTATGACTTATGATGTAATTGTATGTGGAGGTGGTATTGCGGGTGTCTCCGCGGCACTCTCCGCCAGTAGAAATAATGCACGTGTATTATTAATTGAAAGAGAATACGCACTAGGAGGGTTGGCAACTCTTGGTTTAATCGTGATTTATTTACCCATTTGTGATGGTTTAGGAACCCAAATGATTTCGGGGATTAGTGAAGAATTATTAAAATTATCCTTAAAATATGGTCCGGGAGAAATTCCTGCTCCATGGAAAAATAAAGATAGTAAAAAAGAAGAACGAAAAAGAGATCGTTATCGCGTCACTTATAATGCTGCATCATTCATCATTGCTATGGAAAGAGAACTATTAAAAAATAACGTTGAAATTCTTTATGGAAGTCATATTTCTGGAGTAAAGACAGAAAATGGAAAAGTAAAATCAGTTTTCATTGAAACAAAAACCGGAAAAGAAGAAATCAAAGGGAAAGTCTTTATTGATGCAACTGGTGATGCAGATATATGTTATTTTGCTGGTGAAAACACTGTTGAAGATACTACAAATCGAAGAACAGGCTGGTATTTTTCTTATGATGAAAAAGATTTGCAATTAAATGGTTTAACTGATCCCTTATATACAGAATTACCAAAAGGTAGTAGAGAATATTCAGGAACCAATATGAAAGATATTTCAGCACAATGTATTGATGCAAGAAAAATGATTCTTGATGACATCCTAGAAAAACAAAAACAAAACAAATCTATTTATCCTTTAATTATCCCTTCTTTTCATGGGCTTAGAATGACAAGACGTTTTAATGGTTCATTTTCTTTTAAAAAAGAACATGAAGGAATTTATTTTGAAGATGCAATTGGTATGATGGGAAATTGGCATTACCACATAAAAGAACGATATTCTATTCCGTTAAGAACGATTGTCTGTGAGAAAAATAATAATCTTTATGTTGCAGGCCGTTGCATTAGCTCAGAAGGTGAAGGTTGGGATTTGACAAGAGTAATTCCGGTTTGCGCTTTAACTGGGGAAGCCTGTGGTCTCATTGCAGCCGAGCAAGCCAAAAACAATCAAATTCCAGATATCAAAACAATTCAACAAAAACTAAAAGAATCTGGTAATCTTATAAATGAAGATTTGTTTGCAAGAAGATCATAAGTTATGATCTTTTTTCTAGATATAATTAATTAATAGTGTTACAATAAGAAACAATTCAATTTGAGGTGATTCTTTTGAATATAAAATATAGTCTAAATTATCAAAACCCAAACATAGATAAAAATATAAAATCAATGGATGATTTTCTGCTTGAAAAACTATTAAAATATCATCAAGAACTTGCAATTGAAAATACAGAAAGCATAAAAGACAACATAAAAATATGTAATAAAAAATTAAAACAAATATATTATAAGGATTATACTAAACCAATAAAAAAAATGGATCCTTTGAGATCAATTATTTTTAATGAAAACTTGATTGAAACACGAAAATATTTAACGATTCAATGGATAAAATATGAAGAACTTATCGTTAAAACGAAAATTCAATCAGGAGGAGCCCAAAATACAACATTAGAAGAACAACAATTTGCCTATACTTATTTGCAAAAAGCATCACAACTTCAATATCTTATGAATCTTTCAAATGATGATCCAAGTATTTTAGCAATACAACAAAGAGCTTGTTTTGTTGACCCTAAATTAGAATTACTTATGCTGGAAGGTAAAAAAATCGAATTACAAGACATTACATCAATTTGGTTTATCCATGAAAGAAAAAATAACTATCAATTATTCAACCGAGCAAACATATTTAATGAAATTTTAGAAATAATAAAAACATATCAACTGGATCTAAAATTAATTCAAGATCAAAAAATATTAATTTATATTCAAATACTAGTTAGTTCCCTTAATAATAGCGATGATTATCAAAAACTTTTTGCTTTAATTGAAAGTAGTATAATGCAAAAAGAAAATCAAAGTTTATTAAAAGAAGCAATCTATGAAACTCAAATAACAAGCGGAAAGTCAAAAAATAAGAAAAAAGAGGAAAGTGAAATTTGCCAATAAATGACTGGAAACAAGAAATTGTTTCTTTTATTATTTAGTGATATAATACCTTAGATAAAAGAGGTGGGTATTATGAATTTACCAAATATGAAAGAAGCAAGAATTCGAACTGACAAAGAAGTTAAGGTAATAAAAAAAGAAAATATCAAAAACAATATCTTTGCAGGAAAATACTATTTTATTAAAACATATGGCTGTCAAATGAACGTTCATGATTCTGAAGAAATTAAAAAATCACTAGAAAATCTAGGCCTACAAGAAACTAATGATGTAAATCTTGCAACTGTTGCTATTTTAAACACTTGTGCCATCAGAGAAAACGCTCATGATAAAACATTTGGATTCTTAGGAAGATTAAAACACTTAAAAAAGAAGAATAATGAATTGATTATTGCTCTTGGTGGATGCATGCCACAGCAGGAAAATGTAATCGAAGAAATTATTACGAAACATCCTTATGTTGATGTGGTTTTTGGAACCCATAATATTGCTAATTTACCTAAAATGTTATTAGAAGCACAAGAAAAACAACAAGTAGAAGTATATAGTATCGAAGGAGATATTTATGAAAATATCGAATATAAAAGAGATTCTAATATTACTGCTTGGGTAAATATCATGCTTGGATGTGACAAGTTCTGTACTTATTGTATTGTTCCTTTTACAAGAGGAAAACAAAGAAGTCGTCAGCTAATTGATATTGTTAGCGAAGTAAAAGAACTAGTAAAAAATGGTTATCAAGAAATCACTTTACTTGGTCAAAATGTGAATGCTTATGGAAAAGACTTAGAAGTCCCTTTATCTTTTAGTGAACTTTTAGAAAGTGTAGCTAAAACGGATATTCCAAGAATTCGCTTTGTTACTTCACATCCTTGGGATTTTAGTGATGAATTAATCGATGTAATAGCGCGCTATAAAAATGTGATGCCTTTTATTCATTTACCAGTCCAATCTGGATCTAATTCTATTTTGAAAAAAATGGGAAGACGATATACCAAAGAAGAATATTTAACATTATTTCATAAAATTAAAGAACGGGTGCCTAATGTTTCTATTACCACTGATATTATTGTAGGTTTTCCAAATGAAACAGATAATGATTTCAAAAGTACGTTAGAATTAGTTTTAGAATGTAAATTTGATGGTGCTTTCACCTTTATTTATTCTCCAAGAGAAGGAACTCCAGCCGCTAAAATGATAGATAATGTTTCATTAGAAGAAAAACAAGCAAGATTATATGAATTAAATAAAATGATTAATAAATTTTCTTTAGAAAACAATAAAAAAATCTTAGGTAAAACGCTCAAAGTTTTAGTACTAGGAAAAAGTGAAAAAGATGAAACAAAAGTATATGGCTATACTGATACCTTCAAATTAGTTAATATAGAAGCAAAAAAAGATGTAATTGGAAAAATTATCGATGTAGAAATTACAGAAGCAAAAAGCTTTAGTTTAGATGGAAAAACAAAAGAAAAAGTTAGCCATGATTCATAAAATAAAAACAAGATTAGAAGAACTGCAAGTTAAGGTTAATCATAATCAAATAATGAATAGAAATGAAGAATTAGAAAACTATTTAGAATGCGATTATTATGGATTGTCTTTTGAAATATATATTGGACAAGAAGAAAATATCATGCTTTGGGTGCCAGTTCAATATAAAAATAATCTTCAAATGATTGTTGAGGCAATATCCCATCTTTATCAAGAAAATGTATTAGCCTCCTACATAAAAGAATATGATGATCTACCAGTTCCTTTAACTATTAATGAATGGAATCGTAATATAGAAAAACGAATTAGAGAATTAGAAAGTGATCAAAAAGAGGAAGCAATCACAGATTTAATCTTTTTTCCAAATCTAAAAGAAAGAAAATATTCTTAAAATTCTTTCTTTTTTTCTGAAATAAAAACTTTCACATATAATTTTAGTGAGGTGTATAAATATGCGTTTAGGAGAATTACAAAGAAAAGATATTGTTTCAATGGTAGATGGTAGACGTCTTGGAAGAATTGTTGATGTCGATATTGATAACGAAGGAAAAATTATTCATTTAGTTGTAGAACAACGAAGATTATTTCGCTTTTTTTCCTCAAATAATGAAACAAATATTACATTTGCTCATATTCACAAAATTGGTGAAGATGTAATTCTAGTTAATATTTAAAATCATTTGTGTTATAATGATGAAGACCAAAAGAAAGAGAAATGTTATGAATAAAAAAACTTTAGTATTGACTTTAGTAGTCGTATTTATGGATCAAATATCTAAAATGTTAATTGAATCCTTTATTGCTTTGAATGACATGATTGCTATCATACCAAACTTTTTTAATTTACATCACATTAGAAATTATGGAGCAGCATGGAGCTTGTTTGAAAGTAAGACAATCTTTATTATTATTATGTCAGTTATTGGTTTAATTGTTTTAATTAGATTCATGTTTACATTTAAAGATAATACTAGAAATAGCATTGCCTTTGGTTTAGTCTTTGGTGGTTTTATTGGTAACTTAGTAGACCGAGGAATATTTGGATATGTAAGAGATTTCCTAGAATTTCATATCTTCGGTTACGATTATCCAATTTTTAATGTTGCAGACATTTGTATTGTCTTAGGAGTGGGATTATTAATTTATGCTATTTTGAAAGGGGAAGATCAAATTGAAACTAAAAAGCACAGTGAATGATATTAGATTAGATAAGTTTTTATCAGAAAACACAGATTACTCTCGTTCTCTAATTGCTAAGATGATTGATAATGAATTAATTCTAGTCAATAATATGCTTGCAAAAGTAAGCTATAAAGTAAAAGAAAATGATGAAATTGAAATTCTAGGAGATTTAAATGTAGAACAAAATATTGAACCAGTCAAAATGAATTTAGATATTATCTTTGAAGATGAACATTTAATGGTTATTAATAAACCAAGTGGTTTAGTTGTTCATCCAGGAAGCGGTAATTATGACAACACTTTAGTCAATGGTCTTCTTTACTATACAAAGAATTTAAGTGATATCAATTCCAATATTCGACCAGGAATTGTCCATCGATTAGATAAAGATACCTCAGGTTTAATGATCGTGGCAAAAACTAATAAAGCCCACGAATTACTTGCTGAAGGTTTTAAAAATAAAACGATTAAAAGAGAGTACATAGCTTTAATCGATGGCGTATTTAAACATAACAAAGCCATCATTGATGCTCCAATTGGAAGAGATCCAAAAAACCGTCAAAGAATGACGGTTATTAATGAAAATTCTAAGGATGCGATTACTAATTTAACTGTATTAAAACGCTTTAAAGAACATACGCTAATAAATTTATTATTAGAAACCGGAAGAACTCACCAAATTAGAGTACATTTAAATTATATTGGATATCCGGTTCACAATGATCCTCTTTATGGTGTAAATTCAAAAAACACTACCGATTTTGCTCAATTTCTCCATTCATATAAATTAGAATTTATTCATCCAATCACAAACGAACCATTGCAATTTGAAATTCCTCTTCCTGAGATTATGGAAGAAACAATTGCTAAATTAGAACTATAAAGAAAAAATAACCTACAAGAAATAACTGTAAATAGAAAAAAGGAAGTAGAAAAAGAGCATCATCTTTAATATCTTTTTTTATGAGAAAAAACAAATGAGCTATGAAAACACTACAAACTAAGGTAGTTATAAAGCATAAAAAAGCATTTTGATAATAAAAGTAGGCGATTTGAAATCCGACAATTAATATACAAATTGATAGCAAATCAAACAAGACATCTTCTCTTTTTTTTATCAGCAGAAAACTTTTCACAATTGGTTTTAACATCAAAATTATAAAAAGAGTATAAGTAAAGAATAATAACATAACTTGTCCACCTCTTTACTAATTGTATGTTTTGTAATAGAATAATAGTACTGAAGGAGTGTAATATGTCATCAATAAATTTAAATAAAAAAGACGAAATAACCATGCGACTAGTTCATTACTTTGTTACGGAAAAAAACTATAGTCCGATGATTGTAAATGGCGTAAAAAATGAAATCTGGTTAGAAAATCCAGAGGGTCCTTATAAAATCATTCGTATTAATTCCAATTATATTCATAATGCCGAGCAGTTTAAATATGACGTTTCAAAAATAAAAAATGTTATGAATCAAATAAAAAGAAAAACAGTAGCATTATCTATGAATACTTTAAATATTTTACTGGATACTAATGATTTAGTTGAAATGAATCAACAAAAGAATGTGGATTCATATAAAATATATGAAGTTGAAGATGTTATAAATAGTGAATTTATTAGTATTTTTCCGGAATTGAAAGAAAAAATGCTGGTTGAATTAGATGGAATGGATTTACTTCTAAATGTTACCAAAGATATTAATGAGAAAACAGAAAAAGAAAATAAAATTTATGAGGAAACATTTAAAGAAAAACCAATCTTAATTACTTACATTATTATGGCAATCTGTACAGTAATGTTCTTTATTTCCATGATCATGAGTGGAGCAGATATGAATGTTTATACTCTTCTAGATTTAGGGGCATCTTACGCACCATTTATAAAAGAAGGACAATTATTTCGATTAATAACTCATGCTTTCTTACATGCAGATCTAATTCATTTTCTAGTTAATATGTATTCCTTATATATTATTGGTAGTCAAGTTGAAAATCTTCTGGGAAGAAAGAAATTTACAGCAATTTATTTGGTAAGTGCAATTACTGGTTGTCTTTTATCAGCAGGATTTGCTAATAATGTAGCAGTGGGTGCATCCGGAGCCATTTTTGGTCTTCTTGGAGCCTTCTTATATTTTGGGTATCACTATCGATTATATTTAGGATCAGTTTTAAGAAGCCAAATCATTCCAACCATCATTTTAAATTTAATGTTAGGATTTATGATGCCAAATATTGATAATTTAGCTCACATTGGGGGACTAATCGGAGGTTATCTTATTTGTATGACTTTAGGAATTAAAGGAAAAACCAAAACCAACGAATCAATAAATGGTTTAATTGCATTACTTACTTATGTTAGTTTCTTAATTTATTTTTTATTTTTCAAATAAGCTTTAACGCTTATTTTTTTAAAATTATTTATTATGGTTGTTTGATTATCTAACTACAGTTCAATACAAAATTTTGTCCTTATAAAATACTATTGAGATTTATTTTTTTCTTTCTAAACTTACTTTGTGGAGTTAGAAATTTTTTTTCAGAATAATAAAGAAAAGCAATTACAACTTTTCTCTATTTTTGATGCCTTTAAAATTTTTCGGAAACTAAAATTAAAAATAATACATTGATTACCAATAGTAGTCATGTTATCATTTAATTAAGGAGAATAATTATGAGAATAAAGTGCTTAGAATTAAAAGATATATCTAAAGTATATACAAAAAAAGAGGAAAAAGTAGTTGCCTTAGAAAAAATAAACTATCGATTTGAATTTGGGAAACTTTATGCTATTACGGGACATAGTGGCAGTGGTAAATCTACTCTTATTAGTATTTTGGGATTGTTAGAACCTCAAACTTCTGGAAATTATATTATCAATAAAAAAAATGTATCTGAATTAAAAGAAAAAGAATTATCCGCCTTAAGAAGCGAAAATATAGGTTTTATCTTTCAAGACTTTTATTTAGATGAACAATTAAAATCTTATGAAAATATAATGGTACCAATGTTAATTAATAAAAATATCAAATCAACTGATAGAAAAGATTATGCGTTGAAATTACTAGAAAAATTAAATCTTTTAGATCGTGCTGAACACTATCCGAGCGAACTTTCTGGAGGAGAACAACAAAGAGTAGCAATCGCTCGAGCCCTTGCGAACAATCCAGATGTTATTTTAGCAGACGAACCAACTGGAAATTTAGATGAAACAAATGAAATTATGATATTAAAGGAATTACAAAAACTTACCAAAGAAGATAAATGCGTTATTGTAGTAAGTCATAGTCATTTAATTAAGAATTATGCCGATGTCTTGATTCAAATAAAAAATGGAAGGATAAGTGCTGAGGATGAAAAATGATTATTTACTTTTTTTAGTAAGAAAACACATTAAAGATAAAAATAATATTTTTTTTGGAATAATTCTTTTCCTAGTTATGTTTATCATCTTTATTGCTTTAACAATGATAAATTTTGTTTTTGATTTTAAAAAAGACACTTTTAATCAAAATCTACTTTCAAGAACATTATGGGTAGAAAAAGATGAAGCAACAGAAGAAGAATATGAAAAAATTAATAAAATAGATCATGTTGTATTTAATGTAAGTACAAAATATTTGAATAGTGCTGGTGGTATCATAGAAGAATTTAATTCTGATAGATTAGAAGGATATTTAGAAATATATCCTTTAATAAATAAAGATGAAATTACAATTCTAAATGGGACAACAATAAATAATAATTTAGAAGCAATTTGTCCACAAAAATTTTATCCTCATGAAATGATGATAAAAGAAAATGGAAATTTAATTTCAAAAATATATAATTCAGAGTTTATCGATGGAGACAAATTGATTGGATCTTCTTTTACGATTCCATCAAGTAACTCAAGTAATCCGAATATTAAAGTGAAAATTGTTGGAACTTATAATCCTAAAGAAATATTTGGAACAATTAATTCATGTTATATATCAATGGAAGATTTTGAATCAATTGTTTTTCCTTATAGTTTAATAATGAATTGGACAGATTCAGAGGGAAATACCCATATAGAAAATGAAGAATATTCTGGACGATTGGTTAGAGTCGATAAATATGAAAAAATAGAATTTGTTGTAAATGAGCTACAAAAACTTGGATTTTCATCATATCTTACTTTTACGCTTGATGAAGGATATTTAAATTTAATTTTATATATTCCATTGTTTATTAGTATCATTGTTATTATAATTAGTTATGGATTAATTCGTAATTTCTTGATAAAAAAAATTAAAAATCGTAGAAATAATTATGGCATATTAAAATCATCTGG
>Ga0153938_1000297_pt1 | contig 19684 bp, 20 predicted proteins | sample TSNY022MetaG_FD_104740 | JGI IMG/M metagenome (GOLD analysis project Ga0153938, IMG submission 104740) | Attine ant fungus gardens microbial communities from New Jersey, USA - TSNJ022 MetaG | ecosystem: Host-associated > Fungi > Mycelium > Unclassified | place: USA:New Jersey: Brendan T. Byrne... | reverse complement strand
CTCCGTGTAAAAAAATAGCACTTATTTTTTTTTTCAGCGCGAAGACAAGGATCCAGGCAGTTCCTTCTTCTGGAGGAAGTAAGAATGAGCGGTCGATGCTCTCTGTCATCCTCAGAATATACTCAAAAGAGGGTTTCGCTGGTTTGTTCCGTGGGTTTGGCGCAACCATGTTGAATACCTTCTCCATGCGTAGGTCTTCCTCTGCGAGAGTCAGAACGTTGTCTCAGTCTTCCTAATAGAATATGCTTATTTTTTCTTCTATTCCTTCGTTAGAGGAGCTTATATCAAGCGCCTGACAAGTAAACTACCGGCGGGGGCCAAATTACCACCCCTTTCGACTGCTGCAGAGCTCATGCTGGGGGCTGTTGCAGGTGCCCTTGCCCAGATTTTCACCATTCCTGTTGCTGTGATTGCTACAAGACAGCAAGTAGGCCGGATAGACAGAAAAGGTTCATCACCTCCAAAAGCCAGTGACAAAGATGATGACTCTTTCTTTGCTGTTGCACGCGAGATCGTCCAAGAAGAGGGTGTAACTGGGCTTTGGCTTGGTATAAAGCCTGGTATGATCTTGACTGTCAATCCCGCTATCACATATGGTGTTTTTGAGCGTGTAAAAAGTCTAGTGCTTCTTGCACGACAAACAAACTCGACCAAGATGTCCCCGGGTCTTAACTTTCTTGTTGGCGCTCTGAGCAAGACTCTTGCTACTATAGTATGTCGCCTTTAAGTGTATGCTTTGATAAGTCTCATCTGGATAGGTCACGTACCCCTATATTATGGCAAAGGTCCGCATCCAGGCACGGAGTGCTGATGTTGATGATGCCATTGAAAAGAGTGGACTTCCACCACCATCGCAAGCTCCTCACCACTCACATAGACATGCCGGAGCAATTGGGATTTTGAAGCGAGTCTGGAAAAAGCAAGGTTTCGTCGGCTGGTACCAGGTCAGTTTGAGCCCTCATCGTTCCGTGACTGATTGATCAATCGGCATAATTATTAGGGAATGCAAGCGCAAATCATCAAAGCAGTTCTATCCCAAGGTGTCCTTTTCATGTCCAAAGAACAGTTCGAACACTGGGCATTACTCATCATGGTCTTTGTTGCACGACTTTCTGCCAAGCAATCATAATACATTTATGTAGCTAGTTAACTGTATCAATGATCCCATCAACATAACAAATTCTGCTGTTTTCTATTCTCCACCATGTCTACTCCTACTACTCCAACAACAACAGCAAATCCAAGGACACCAGTAACAACACGGATCTCGGCTGCACATATGATACAATCTTCTCCCCATTACACAACAACCCGTCGACATTCACTGTATGGTGTCGAGGACCGTGTCATCATTGATCTTGGCTCACGTATATGGAAGGTTGGATTCAGTGGTGAGGGGAGACCCCGAGACGTGTTTTACGCTGTAGGACCAAATGATACGCTATGGAAGCTTTCAAGAGCTAGGAGTGGACAAGAACGAGCGGAGGAGGATAGGATGCTAGAGATACGGCTGCAAAAATGCTTGCGATCTGTTTTTCACAAGTGAGCGCATATTTGTCTTCTTCTTCCGACGGTGTTGAGTAACTTTCAAGCTCGTTGATGACAGATCCTAAAGCGAGGAAGGTTATTTTAGTCGAGCATCCTCTGCTACCAATGTACATTAAAGATCTCATTGCGAGGATTCTGTTCGACAACCAGGTTTGCCATTTCCACTTGTTATTGATAAGCTGCATTCTGAAAGATCCAGGTACCTTCTGTCTCATTTGCTTCAAGTCATTTGTTGTCATTACTAGCGGTCGGAAGAATAACTGGTCTAGTCGTGGATTCTGGTCATCTTGAATCAGTAGCTTTGCCAGTAGGTCCCGTGGCTGCGTTCATACAACGCAGTTGATTTGATCATGTATACAGATCTTTGCATCTCGACCACTCTTTCCTCAACTCCAAACCACCCCTTTGGCTGGTGCAAGACTCACGCAACATTTGCGTGCTCTCCTTTTGATGTTTGCAACTTACCTTCCGCCTTTGGCGACTTTGGGCTCAACTACTACCGTACCAGACGCCGAACGAGCTATGAGGGTTCCTCAGGAAATCTTAACGGATGAGCTGACCGAAGAAATCAAGTCTCGTTGCTGTTTTGTGAGTGACGTTATGCCAGACAATCAAGAAGAGATAGTACCACCAGAACTACAAACAAGAGAGGATACCATGGACGAGGACGAAGATCACAATGAAGGATTTGAAGTACCGGCCAGCGACTCAGTCGCTGCCTCCGAATCCGAGTTTTCCACTGCTGAGTCTGGTGCCACAGAGGCCCCTCAAACAGCGGCTTCAGAAATCTCCCAGTCAGAACGCTTTCGTGCTACCTCACCTAGTTTTGTATCGAGTGAAAGTCATCTTCAAGGCATTGCAAACCTCTATAAACGACATTCGAGAGCAACACCGATTCATATGCGTGTCACTCCTCCTCAACATCAGCGAACTAGCACAGGTCCAGGCACATTAGTAATTCCAGGCTGGGTCCGTGAACGGGCAGCAGAAGTATTATTTGAAGGTGGTGATATCGACGAAAGCAGTGTCGCAGAACTTATCCTTGACGTTCTACTCAAAACACCTATCGACCTTAGAAAAACACTTGCATCTTCTATCTTGGTTACGGGTGGTACAGCGATGCTTCCTGGATTTATTCAACGACTACAAGCCGAGATTTTGCGTGCAATTCAGCCCCCTGTGACTACCGAACGTCGGAAACAGGGACATCCCGCCATCCCTGGAAAGCCATCTCTACCTGCCTACGACCGATATGCTTCGCTGAGACAGTTAGTTCCTTATATCTCAATCTTGAACAACCCGTCTCCACCAGCACCTACTTCAAGCCGAGCAGCCGCCAATGCTGGCAAGGCGCCTGCTTTTGCACCCTCTCTGATGGCTTGGATTGGCGGATCCCTCGCAGGGTACGTTGCATATGCTATCTTATTAATCTGTCATCCAACTCGATATAATGTTAGAGCTCTCAAGACTGGTGGTGTAGAGGTACCGAGAGAAAAATGGGACGAAGCCGTAGAGAAAGTGCGAAACGCCGAAGACGACGATATGCCTTCTACTGAGCCATTGAATCGGACTATCTTACCTGATTGGACGAGATCATCATTACCTGCTGGTGCACCGTCCGCGAACGCAAAGCCACCATCCACTCCGTTGACTCCTCAAGCAACTCGAGTTACTGCTCGTTAGCGAGTTAGAGTTACTGTTTTGAGTGATTATTCTTTTGTGAAAGTTGCTTTTTTCTTTTTTTACTGGTCTGTTCCCGTTGGCTGTAGATAGAGAACACAGCCAGCCATTTGCATATCCCGTATCCCTTTCAAAAAAAATATGGAGTCCAGCATTAAGGACTAATTAAGATATTATCATAATCCAGTGTGGGTATCAGTCCTAGCTCTACGGATCTACTAGTAATGGACAGGATTCAAGAAACTAACTATTGAGTGAATAGAATAGGTAGATAAATGTCTAATACAATGTCTTACCTTTTGCCTGTTCCTGAACAGGCAAAAAAAAGTCTAATAACAGATGCACCTTTCAACAATTCATCGACATCCTCACGTTCTCAACCCATTCAACGACACCTCTAGCCATATCCCGTCCTTGCCTCTCCCTCTCACTCAACCTCCTGTCATCGTCACTCTCTACACCTTCCTGGTCGAGCTGCTTCAACAACATACAAAACTCATGCTCCTTCTTCCTCTTGGCTTCTTTGATCTCCCGTCCTTTGCAATAGGCTTCTTGAATTGATTTAGCCCACTCACCACTTTCATAGCCAGCCCTGGACAACTCAACACCCACACCTTCTTGATTGAGATACATTCGAAGTCCGTGTTCTTCAATGAAGAGGGGTCTGGAAACTACAGAAAAGGACGCTCGACGGGTAGGCTTTAAATAGAGGTCAGAAAAGGGACGTACCATAAACGAAGGGAGTACAAGCATCAACACACTCCGAAGTCATGCCATAGCCCTGAAACCAGTTCTTAGAAACGAAAACTCGGGAGAAAAGAGGGCTACGCACCAGTTTACCGAGTACGACATCACCAATGGCGACTAGGTCAGGCATGTAGACATCTCTTGGGGCGACATAAAATCCTTCAGGCAAACCACCATCCTCATTTTCCGCATTCCACTGCTCCTTGCTCACTCCACAAATGACTGCAATCCAGTTCTTATCCGGCAATAACCCGACTCCATCATGTCCCTCGATCTCAGTGTTTGCTGTGTCGCTAGAGTGGGTTGAATTCGGGGACGAAGCAGCAGTTTGAGAGACTTCTGAATCGCTGTAGGAGGAAGTTGGGGACGGGAGGATTGATGGTGTATCTTCATTGTCGTTTGTTGTATCGCCAGATCCATTGGGTCTTGGGGTCGGTGGTATGACAAGCATCTCGGGCACTTCACCCACTTCTAAACTAGGGTGTTTTCCATAGGATTTCTTTAGACTAGCAGATCGTAGAGTCGTTTGTGCAGGTTTAGTCGCAGGTGGTGCACCTGGAACAAAGAGGCGAGAGGACGTAGCGAGCCACCCACGTACACCCAGGTCATGGTTGTACTGTCGCCTCCGAGGGAGTGTATGCCGACGCTTGGTTTGATTGGCAATGATAGGTGCGGCACGCTTATCTTTTATGGTGGCGACAGCGGTGTTGCCCGAGGGCAAAGTTAATGACAGTTCATGATCAGATTCTAGCTGGCTGTTTGGACTCCCATTATCAACATCGCTGTTCTCATCGGAATGATCCTGAGGCCCGGAACGGTAGCGCCTTGCTGGGTCAAGAGATTTGGATTTGATGTGCGCGCTTAGATCTCGATCAACGGCATTGAGATCAAGAGGTACTGATACATTCATATCTTTAGGCTTCAGTGCCCATTTGCCCAGACTTGGGGACATTGTCCGGGAGCTGTCTCTTGAAGTACGTTCACCGGATGGCTTCTTGTTGTCTAGGGGAGCTTCAGAAGCGGCGGTCAGAGCCAAAGCTTCTTGACTCGGGAATCGACTCTGAACACGACTGTTCGTTCTGCTGGTGCCAGGGCGTTTGAACGGTTGTCCACCGAAAGAGACGACGAGAATTTTCATTCCTTCGAAATTGGGAAGTCCAGTCCGGAGAAGAAATTCTGTGCGACCGCAGGAGGTATAAATATCCGTTGAGGGTGGTCGGACAAGAAGTGGCGCAGAGCGGACTGAGCGAGGGATAGTGAGATTATTTGGGAATGGTTTAGGGGGTAACAGTGGAGTGTCTAAATTGAGAAGGGAGAGCTGATAGGACTCAATTGAGGGATAGAATCTGTTGGAGACGGGGTCAACCCAATTGGGGGAGGGCAAAGATGGATGGGAGAGAAACGAGGGTATAGGGATATGTGCAGGGAGGCGTAGCAAGAGATCGGCATGCTGATAGCCATCATGCAATTGAGATACAAGAGGAGCGAGGATGTCAGCAGGAGTAGGTTCGTCGAGGAGAAGTTGGTCTGAGGTTGCTGTCGACGAAACAGAAGGTGAGGGAGAGAGCGTGCCGATGGGTGGCTGTGCGGGTACATCAAGGAGGGGCGTAGCGAGATAACTATAGACGGCGTCAAAAGTAAAATTGGTGATGAGGATTGACGGGATGCCCGCTGACTTGGCTGCAAGACTGCGAGACAAATTTGGTCAACGCTCAATTAGAGGCATTGAGTAAACACACCAGCCAAGGAAGGCGGCATCGCTGAGGACGCAGTCAACCTGTGTTTCGATTAGCCAGGCGCATTCGCGGTGTAGCAGGGCATCCTTCTGCTGTAAAAAATCTTGCAAGACCTGAACGCTCTTTTTCCGGTCGACGTGGTAGCTGTGGGAGGTATGAGAAGAGATAGGGGTGGCTGGCGAGGCAAGTGCTTACGCAAGGGGCTGAACGATGACGGGGTCCACTTGGGCATAGCGGTAGAGAGCACCGCAAGCAATGCTATCAGCAAAGACATGACGGGGAGCGGATGAAACGATGCAGACGGAGAGACGCGGAAGGGAGAGGAGATGCCTGGCAAAGGCAGAGACACGTGTGGCGTGGCCATACCCTGGGTAGTGTTAGCAGCGACAGAGGGTCGTATGCAGGGACTGACCGTGGCCAGAACAGTAGTAAGCCAGCTTCATTGTGCCAGACAGTGACGAGCAGACAAAGCAGAGGACTCGACAAGTAAATGACCGTATAGTAACAATCAAAGTAGCATAAAACCTGACCCTAACCCAGGTTGACTCCTACTACCATGTCTGCCCTCGACCTCATGAGCTTTCTCCTCCGCTCAGAGCCTGCCGTCGTCAATACAAGAACAGGCAGCGTCCTTTCCCGCGGCTCTATCCTCAAGACCGACCACCATCCCTCCGGTATCTGTCCTATCTCCCAGTTCGTCTGCCCACTCTCATCTGGACCTAGGCCGTGCCCAGGATCTCGAACTCAACGTCCACGGTGCTCCCAACTTTCGCGCTCCCCGCTATGGCAATTTGAATGTGTTTGGGGTAGCTCAGCCTCGCACCCAAGGCCTGCGGGCTATTCTCTCTATCCTGAGATGCAGGCCAAACATGCCCAGCCCCTCTCACGTTGTCTGGTTCTCCACCCGAGAGGAACCCATTAGTAAGTCCATTCTCCTAGTCACGGCTATATATATAAGTCCATATACAGTATACATCTCTGGACGCCCCTTTGTCTTGCGAGATGCTGCTGAACCACGCCGCACCTTGAGTATCTCCGACCGTGCTGAGAACCTTGAAGCCATTGAAACGAGGCTCAAGACTGATATCCTACAGGAGGCATCCAGGTATGTTTCCACTGCTGTCTTCGCCCCTATACCTATAACCCAAATTTAGGTTTGGAGGCGTGGTCTTGACGCACAATGAAGTTGGTGCGTGTCCAAAAATAACTTACAATAGTTTATCAATACGTCATCCAAGCTACCGCAACAAGTGGCCAAGGAGCCATCCTTCCAACTTGGACCAGTGTCGATAACAATAATGTTAAGACCTGTCGAGAGCTTTGGGAATACATGAAACAGGACGGCTGGAACGTCGACGTGAGTTTCTTTCTTCGATGGTCGTGTCATCTCGGCTTCTAATTTTTGCCAAATCAAGTACCACCGGTACGAACATCTCCCCCGGTGAAAAGAGAATCTCCTCTACCTCTTTGACAGAATACCCATATCTCCAAACCATCCTATAGAAGTGAGCCTTGCTTCTCGTAGTTATCCGTCATCTCTCATTATCGCATAGGACAACTATCTTGATGCATACCTCCGTGTTATCCGTGATACCGACCCCTTGCGGACATCTCTGGTTTTCAACTGCGGCGTGGGGGCTGTGAGGACCACGTTTGCAATGGTGGCTGCCCTTATCATCAGAAGGAAACAGCTGGTGGAAAGAGGTTTGCCCGATCCTTTTGCCACCAGTCCTACTCCTTTCATCACCCCTTCTGTTGCCAACGACACGCCCACATCACCTAATGGAACTGTTTCACCCGGCACAGTATGTACTTTATACCTTCTATACATCGTTAGCTCACTCTCGCCCCTTTTAGCCTCCTAAGGTGAACTCCAAATCTGCTCTAGTTATCAACAGGATCTGATGACACATTTCTTAGCAAACCGAATCAAAGCTTATCCAGGCCTTAGAGCAGGCCAACACCCAACAGGAATATAACAAAACGCTCCTACGATTAACGTATATCCTACAACAGTGTGCGGTGCTTCAGTATTTCTTCCATGTTCACATGCCTCTAATGCTATTGTAATAGGCCTCAATGATACCAATTCCCAGTCAGCGGTCGAACTACTCATGAGTCAGCCAACATTATTAGAAAACTTGCGGAAAGCACACCAAGGCAATTATAGTTTGATTCTTGGCTTGCTTGGATGTTTGGATGATGGTTTAAGGGCTAAGAAACTGGTGGATAAGGTCATTGACACCAGTCCGTATTCCTATTCTATGAAAGAAGACGAAAATCTCAGCCTGTCATAGCCGATCAGGTCACGAATTTACGAGAAGAAATTCTAACGTCTAGGTTGAACTATACACTTATGAGTATGGCAGACGAACAGGGTGAAAAATTCTTGAACAAGGCTACCAAGGCTATGGAGAAATAGTAAGCACACGTTGAGTTTCATTCTCCAGCTTGATGCTGATCAGGCAGTTTTTTCATGATCGTTTTTGCGAGCTTCATCAATACGTCAGACAAGAATTTCTCACAAAGTTTCTTCGAGTGGATAAAAGTAGGTCATCGACTCTCATTAACACAAACTATGATACAAACCTGAAGATACAAAAAGGCACGAACAGAAATTGGAAAGTGTGTCCTCATCGATTTTCAGAACCTGCGGTTATATCTGAGGTCTTGTCGTCCTCACTTAGTCAAGTCCGCTTCCTTCGAAAAACTTCCGGATCAAAGCTTAATGTCTTCGCGCCTGTCGACGATCTGTCTTCGCTGTCTAAGTCCAGTTTTGAGACCCGTTCGCTCGTTGCCGGAAAACAAAATAATGTGGCAATCACCGGTGGTCATATTTTGGGCGATGAATATACAAATCATGTCATCAAGGTCAGCTCTACCAATTTCACTCCTCTATTACCGCTAAATTTAGTAATCAACAGAACCGCTGCGGTGTCATTCTCCGCGAAAGGTGGGCTCCTGATTTCTTTTCTTCACGTTGATGACAAATAACATGGTTGTCTCTAGCACCCTCCTCAAATCCGATCAATGGGTCAGTCGTCAAAAGATTGAAGATTCCATCCGTGGTGCTATCAATTTTCGAAATATACCCAACTCAAACATCTATGCGCTCGGCCAACCCACAGCTGAGGCTATAGATGATGTCATTGCCAGGATCAAGTGTGTTCACCCAGACGCATTAAGAATCGTATGGATAACTTTGCGTGAGGAGCCCGTTGTATATATTCATGGTGCCCCGTATTGTCTGAGGAGGGAAGGATCTTCATTGAGAAATATGAAAGGTAGATTTATACATAAATCTTTGGGGAACACTGAACCCATAAATCATAGAATATGGTGGTATCTCATCCTCTAGACTAGAGACACTCGAAGAACGACTCAGAGATGATGTGATCGCTGAAACAAACAGCTTTGACGGTAGGTGGGTCAATTGAGAATTATCCCCATTCAATGCCCTCTAATGGCCTTTTTTAGGGTTCTTTTACATACCGAAACAGCGGATGGTGCCGTTGTCCCAGTCTGGGAAGAAGTTCAGCCCGAAAATGTCGCAGTCCTCAAGGATATAATGATGTCTCGAAACAACTCTAATACCATCCTTCAATACAATCGTATTCCGATTACGGCAGAAAATACTCCCGATTTCACTAACCTCAGTGACATGATTGGAGTGGTCATGCAGACATCAGCTAACACGCCTATCGTTGTCAACTGTCAGCTTGGTAGTGGTCGAAGCACAATGGCATCTATTCTGCTGGTTCTAATACGTCAATGGCTCAAATCTCACACGGTCGCCACATCTACCCTTAAGTCAATTCTAGGAGGCGAGATTGCACCTCCTGATAGGCAGAGGCCAAGGAAGTCATATCAGGTTATCGATAGTGGGTTTATCAAAAAACTTGAGCGATGATGGTGTCACTAATCTGGATTTTCTAAAGACCTGTTACGCGTTTTCCGAAGAGGTCTGGCTGTCAAGAATTCGGTGGATGATGCTGTTGACCAATGTTCTGGTTATTTTAACCTTCGAGAATCGATTGACAATTGGAGGATCAAGAGCGAGGAGGCCACGGATGTTACGCAGAAAAAGATCTACGCTCAGAAGGGTGTGCTTGTCTGATTGTTTGTTTGGTATGCTGTGGCTGATTTTGGTTCTCTTGGATACAGGCCTCCAGAATCTTAGGCGTTATTTTGAACTTGTTGTTTTCCAGGCTTACCTTCAGTCGACTATTCCTGATACCATGCAGTCTTTCCAGAGCATAGAGGCTTTTGTGAAGGCCCACCCTGTGATCAAGACTTTTGAAAAAGAGATCATCCACGGTGGCATTAGCGCTCTTCAGCCTCTCGCTGGGGCGGCCGCCATGGGAGACATGGCTTCTCCAGATGAAGTGACCCAAGTTGTTGTTAATCGTGATGGAAGCATCCTTTCGGCGTCGACTATCCTCAAGAGTGATTTCTTCTCAAACCTACAGAAAATGACACTATCAGAGTTAGTTTGGTCTTTCGAAAGAGTTTAGTTTGCTAACATAGTTCTAGACGTATCGAGGGATCACCCAATTTTAGGAGGGTACCATTGATACTACGACCTATTTCAACACAAATCCCTGGATCAGATACGATGGACTTTGTGGTCGATGAGTCAAGACACGGGAAGGCAGTCTGTGGAAGGTGAGTTGTTTTTTTTTTTGCTCTCTGTCCTATGGATATTGATGTTGCAGCTCAGTGGTATGCCAACCGTTGACGGGTACGTTTGAAGCGAGGTTCAAAGATTTCATCTGATCAGCTCTGTAGCCTGAAACGCGCGTTGCAAAGAGTTGATGCAGGGCCTAATGGTAAGAACACAGTGTGGTGGACATCGCTCAGGGAGGTGATTCGTAGTATTTTTCTATGTAATCAGCTACTGATTGAGTGACAGGAACCTGTGATATATGTCTCAGGACGACCACACGTTCTTCGTCTCAACAACAACCCTCTGCAGAATGTGGAGTAGGTTTCTGTGCTCTTTAATGGGATGGCTACTGATGCACAACTCAGAGCTACAGGAGTCACCACTTCTGTTGTTGAGGCCATGGAGGAAAGTTTCAAGAGGGACGTACTTTGTGAAGTGAGAGTTGGTAACGGACGCATTCTACTACACGACGAGGTTGAAGAACGCCCAGGAGTGTTTTCAATCATCCCGATATGGGAAAATGTCACCGAGGATGATATCATGACACCAAGAGACGTATTTGAGTTGATCAAGAAAGAAGGCTATCGGGTGAGGGGTAGTCTTGAAACATCTTGATGGACTGACTGATCGTCTTGCAGATTGATTATGGCCGTATTGCGATAGTCAGTATTCTATCTCTTGAACTGACGCATAGCTGATCGATTTTACTAGACCGATGAGCAAGCTCCTCTGCCGATTGCGCTGTTCCAACTACTAGACCGTGTTCAGTCTGGCCTCTCTCAAGCAGGAGATTTCATTTTCAACTGTCAGATGGGTCGAGGGCGAACCACCACAGGAATGGTTGCTGCCTGCTTGATTGCATCGACACAGCAGTGGACGAGACAAGAACAGCAAATTGCGGGGCATGAGCCAATCACTGAAGCAGAAGTCTATGACCCCATTGATGGCCCTTCCGAAGAGGAAGCTTATCTTCAAGGTGACGTTGAATATCAGAAGATTATCACACGGCTGATGTTTTTGTGGTGCAGGTGAATTCAAGATTATTCTTCAGCTTGTCGGAGTTTTGTCCCATGGAAAAGTTGCCAAACGCCTGACGGATTGTGCGATTGACTTGATGCAAGATGTTCAGAATTTACGCAAGGCCATCTATGAGTACGTCTCGTGTGACATCGGATTTACGTGTGTTTCTTTAACTAATGACGTATCAGTTACAAGCTCAAAATTGAAGCCTGTGTGAAAGGCAGTGCAAAAGAGCTCAATCTGCGAAACGTAGCTGTGAATTATCTGTCAGCATTTTCTACCCGTCTCTTTCAAGATGTGCGCTGATACTGTTTTTTTGCCTTGATTATATGTTAGGTATCGTTATGGAACGTTGATTGTCTTTGCGAATTACCTCATTGAGGCGAAAGACCGGGAAGAGCCCATGGCGACGTTCCCTGAGTGGTTACATGAACACCGGGAGATCACAAAGTTACTTGAACGGAGATCTCTTGATTAGAGGTGATTGACCCATTGTATGTAAACATGGAGCTGTATGATAGTAAAGAAAAAGAAAAGAAAAGATAGAATTAGGGTGTTACTGGGGTTATCCTCTTCGTCTAAACATTTTTAGACGGTGCTTGTACAAAGAGAGGATGCTTCTCCCTCTCCGGTTTATTTTCTAGAAAGACATGCCCTGTGTCATGGCAAATTGAGCAGAGTGCCATATTTGAAATAACCGTGAGGATTCGTTCCTACTGCCAATCCATTTCACCTGGCCCTTTCCGGCTGATGGTCTTTGGGATATCGAGGGAGATTAGCTATGGACCGAAGTTTGTTTATTCCTGATAACCCTTGGGAAAGCTAAATCAGCAGTGGCTTCGAGTCCTTTTTCTAGAGGTTTTCCGCAACCAAGTGCTTTCTCCCCTTGCCATGTGTCAGAACTGAGCGTTCATTTACGGCAGGTAATCGAGAATAGGCTCTCTCCTCTTTTTTCGATATGGAGGACGCAAAAGAAAGATCAAAGAATGAAATTCTATAGCAGTTTCGTGTAGACAACAGGTAGATATATATACTCATCAGAAAATAGCGTTGATAAGGCCGCTGCCAATAGCGGCTCCTGTGAACCGTCGTCAGGTCAGACAGAGCTCACGGTCAAGTAGAAAACATTTGAAACGAACCAGCACCGAACCCAACACCTCCAGCCGCCGAATTAGCCATCTGTAAAAGAAAAAAGGTGAGAAGAGAGGATGGAAGATATGTGAGAGGAAGGGGAAAAAATGGTACCGTCTTCTTCAGATCACCGTATTTGCCCTCTTTTTGAGGAACTTCCTGAACTACTATCGCATTTGGTTGTCCAGGAGGTCCAGGAGGCATAGGCGCGAAGGAGGCAGGAGGCTGATTCATACCGTGATAGGCAGCTCGGAATGGTTTATAGACAGGTTTCTCGATAGGTTTCTCGTTTATGGGTATAGGTGCCTGTATCTTCTCTACGTAGCTCGCAGGGAATAGCCCTTGGCGGCCAGCGGCTCGTCCGGTCCACCAGTCCGGATTATTCTCTTGTATGATCTCAATAATCTCGCCTTGTGCGAGACTGAGGTCGCCAGAGTCCTATTCGGTGTCAATTTAGATAGATAGAATTGGTCACTTCGAGACTGTACCTGGCCAGCCCAGGCCCAAAGAACTCGAGCTTGAGGCACTGAAGAAGAAGGGAGATGGAGCAGAGTAGGGGCATGTGTAGATGAGAACACTGCATCCTGTGGTGTCGGTGTAGGGAAGGTTGGCATTGAAGGGTGGGCCAGGGTGTTTGAAGATGGCAATTTAGTTAGGAAGGTCGAAGCATCTTCCTGCGAGATGTAGCGATGTTTGACAAGAAAGTCAACTTGATTTTCAAGTTGAGAAACAATGTGAGCAAGGAAAGTAGATTCGTTTGAACTACGGGCCATGGGAACAGTGTTAAGATTGGCAATTGAATGGACTTCATTCCCATCTATGATTGACCCTAACCCTACTGTGATTTCCTCCTCTTGTTCTACTAGAAGAATGCGTGCAATTCAACCCATCACCAGTGTTCCTTCATACGCCGTACAAGAAGAGCACACCTCGATAGTTGCTTCAACACCTCTTTCTTTCAACCAAATTCCTCCTGTGATCAAACATAAGGAAGATAATGTCACTGTCGCTGTGGACCCTCCTATACAAGGTTTCTCAGACCCGGAGCTCAAAGGCACTCTCTATATCTTGACAAGGTCAGTGTCGAGTCTCAAATCCTCCCTTTCCCGTAGTCATCCGATCATATCTCAAGCGTGCTCGTGTTTTTCTCTACTTCTGGCCACGGATTTCAGGTCGAATATCCTTCGATAAGTCTTCATGCGGTCTCGCGTGGAGACTCCGTACCCTCAATCTATTGTCAACTTGACGAATCGGGCGAGGAACAAAATGGGGCGAACGAAGAAGAAGAAGAGTTCAGCGAAATGCGGGAACTTAGGATCATTCCTAGCACGTCTGATTCACGTATGCGCGTTCCCTTTTTCACGCAGTACCATCTGACAAAAAAAATCACAAATAGTGGAAAGTATCTTTGAGGCTCTGTCGTATTGTGCTGCACTGCATCCCGATCATGGTGAAGAGCAGGATGATGATGCTTTCATCGACCCAAGTACTACAAACTTTGAAACCTTTAATGGCAATGAAGATGAAGAACTCAGCGAGGTTGGGAGGGTGCGCAGCGATTTCCTCAATAATAACCGCTTCGCGCCATACTAGACCACCCACATCTGTTCTTCCCCCTATTCCTCGATACAGGCTGCTCTTGTGCATTTAGAGTCTCTCATTCACGACCCTTTCGAGGACACCCAAGAGGCATCTGCGGATGCGACCGAAAGGAGTGAGGAAAAGTTGATAGTAGAACAAGAGCTCAAGGATACACACTCCTGACAAGCTCGAATGCCGTTTTCTTTGTCATTCTGTAATGCTATACTGAAAACAAATATCTAATCGATGCATAGATGAAAATGAGAACTGTAAGAACTGCAGAGCACATTCAGAAATGGGAAGAGATAAAGAAATAGCACATCTAAGACGATGGCTTCATAAAGGCCTCAAAACCTCCACCAGGGAGTGCGCTGATGGGCCCTCCCTTGTCGTTGGGGTCAGGGACAGGAGGTGCAGGAGGTACAGAACTCAGCGGGACAAATGAGGTCGTAGGTTTAATCTCTGCCGTGAGTTTGTTCAATGGTGGATTGTTATTGAATGAAGGAAGTGGTCCCCAAAATTCGGCTGCAGATTTGATCTCTGCGGTCGGTTGATTCGGTGGTGGATCAGGAAGTGGCCCCCGAGACTCATTCAAGGGTTTCGTGGATTGAGAAGATTGTGTCATCCCTCCTGATGGTCTTCTTAACGGTGCAGGACCATGCCTCTTGGGACCGGAACTAGCCCCGCGTCTTGAATAAGATGGAGAATGGCCAGGGGATAAATTATCCTCTGGAAGCTTAGTATCAGGAATAGGTGCCTGTGGCTCGCCTTCTGTTGCAGAGATAAGAGGTCCTGTATCGGTTTCGAGCTGGCTCGAGTTTTCTGGGTGTTCCTGGTGGGCATCAATCACTCGAGGTAGTACTGCTCTCTGATTCAGGATAGGCTTCTGGCGAATTTTGAGAAGCACATTCTTCAGTTTGTGAAAAGAGTTCTCTGCATTCAGAGCCGCTGCAGTTGTCACTGCAACATGAGGCATGACTGAACGGCGTCGGTCTGGTAGGCGGACATCACGGGAAGGCAAAGATGACTCTGTACAATCAAGCTCTTTAACACGATTTGTTAATTTCGTGACCTCATCCGTTTGTTGTTGAATAGCGATGTCGATGTTGCGATATGTTCTGTTGATGATGTCGAGGGTAGGCGCTCTGTAACAGAATCAATGAATTTTGAGATCAGACACCTCAGCGATGAAAATAGTGACCTGATGAAAGGTTTTCCGGAGGATACTTCGGATAATCTTTTCTTTGATCTCTCAAGGTGGGACTCGAGCTTCTGGGTGCGATCTCGTACCAACTGCGAAATAAAAAAGAATGACAGTTACTAAATTACTAGTACACTGATATGACATACTGAAATACTGCGGCGGAGTCGTTGCTGAGACTCGAGGTGTTCAGGATGAAGAGCACGTGTGCTGAGCATCTTCGCAAATTCTTTATCCGTCTTCGCTTTATTGATGCTAGCAATCTCTTCGCGCCATGTAATAGCTAAGGGAAAGCATCAGTCAATATCGTGATCAAAACAAAACGGAATTCACCTTTCAGGAAACTATAATTTACCACACGTATCGCCTGCTGGAGATCTTCATGCGTATCAGTCATCTCAGTCAGGTCCTTCGTGAAGTGCAACAGTGTCTGTCCATAAGTCTTGGCATCACTAACCCTCCATTTGCTCAGGACACCTAGGTCTGTTTTGAGCCGAGATCCCCCCGAAGCTTCTTTCAGCTGGTTTCGACTTTGAGCTACTTTTGCGCTAAGCTCACTCAGCTAAAGTCACCAATGTTATGTTGTCATAAATTCTAGATAAATAAATGTATCTAACCTTTTTGAGCTCGTTTTCCGTCGATCTGACAATCATCATGCACTCTTTCTGCAAGCCTTCAAGTCTCACTAGGGGCGGTGAGGATGAAGTTGTAGGTTTGGTCGTGGGGGCTTGGAGGGGCGCTTGATTGGGTGTTTCCACCGAAGGTTTCGCACCAACAGATTCGGTACCACTTTGATTCTGTCCTGTCTGAGCTGCCAATTTGGCAGAGGCACTGGGCGCACTTGTTTCTGCTTGAACAGGAACAGGATGTTTGGGTACTAGTGGAGGGGGCGATTGGGAGATAGGAGGCCCAGTAGGTATAATGGGTGTGAGTTTCGGTGCTCCTACAAGCACAGGCGCTTGTGTGGGAGGTGTAGGTTCAGTTTCTTTTGCAAGCACAGGCGCTTGGGTAGGAGGTTCAGCAGGTGTAGGTTCAGCAGGCGTAGGTTTTGTTTCCCCTGCAAGCACAGGCACTTGTGTAGGAGGTTCAGCAGGTGTGATAGGTGCAAGTTTCATTTCTCCTGCAAGCACAGGCGCTTGTGTGGGTGTTTCAGCAATGTATGCGGTTTTCTGTACATCAGCAGGTTTAAGCGCTTGTGTGGGAGATTCAACAGGTGCAATAGGTGCAGGTTTCGTTTCTCCTGCAAGCACAGGCGCTTGTGCGGTTGGTTCAGCAGATGTAATGAGTGCGGTTTTCGGCACTTCTGCAGGTGTAGGCGCTTGTGGGGGAATACTGCCTAAATTAGATGCTGCAGGGCTTGAAGGTTCTTGCTTTGGAGCAATAAGAGGCTCAGCGGGCTGGGAAGAAGCAGGGGCTGCTTGTTCGAGGGGAGGTGTGGAAACCAATGGAGCTTGCGTTTTCGCGGGCTCAGTCGCAGACTCTGGCTCAGGCGCCGACGACACGATTGAAGCTGATTTTGACGCGTCATCTTCTTGCTTTGACGATTGAGTCGGAGCTGAATCAAGCTCAACAGAAGGCTTGGAGGCATTCTCAGTCTGGGTTTGAACCTCCTCCTCTTCGTCGGCCCCTGAAACAGGCACACCAGCGAGCGGTGAGCTGCGAGCAGGACGAGTATCCAACCGATTAGATCCGATCGTATGAGAAGGAGGCGTTGGATTTGGAGGCACAGAAACAGGAGTCAGTGAGGAACTATGTGAAAGAACTCTTAGGTGTTTCGGAGGTGATCCAGGAGGTGTTGTGCTTTCTTCTTGCGGCGGCACATTGGGCACCTCTACTGTAGAGGACGTAGACACCTCAACTAACGGGACTTCTGGTTGAGGTGTAGGCGATGGAGATTCCTTATAAGGAGCAGCAGACGCCTTTCCCTTGTCTACAGTTTCATCTTCTTCATCAGATTCTTCATCATCTGTCGGTGGACCACTCGAGAAATCTGAAGATAAGAAAGAACGTATATCGTCACCTTCTTCGTCGAATCCTTCACGAGACTTCTCTGCAGCGACATCAACAAACGATCCTAAGGAAGACACGGAAGCTGTACTAAAAGTCGTCTCGCGTTCGCCAGGTGGTGGACCCTTAGGGGTGGTGCTTTCCTCACCGGGTGGCGGGCCCTTAGGAGTGGTGCTTAATCCGCTGGGTGGAGGGCCTTTGGGGGTTGTGCTTAATTCGCTGGGTGGCGGACCCTTGGGGGTGGTGCTTTCCTCTCTAGGGACGGTCGATGGAGGAGGTGTTGTTATAATCACTGTTTCCAAAGGATTAGTCGTGGCCTTAGGTTTATTTGGTGTTGACGGTCCTTGGTCAACCTTTGACGATGATTCTTCATCTTTCGCTTCCTTCAATAATTCAGAAAATGACTTCGATCCAGTCAAGGCAGAGAATCCCGAGGTAGCAGCACTGAATGCACCGAATCCACCACTGGACGGAGCCTTGGTCAGTGTTGTTGGTGTTGTTGTCGTGGGCGCAAAAGCTGATTTAGCTACACCTAATTTTGGTGGCATGCCAAACGCCGGATCACCCGCAAACTGTGGTTTGGCAGGACCGAGTTGGGAGGGAGCTCCAAAACCACTGGACATGACTGTGGTGGTGGGTGCTCCTGCTGCGCCAAGATCATCAAACACGGTAACAGCAGGAACTTTAGCATCGGGTTTCCTGAAGAATGGCGATGACTCTTGCAGAGGTCCAAATGCACTAAATTTCGCTGATGACTGCTGGAGGAAGCCTGGAGCAGGAGCATTCGAAGCGGTTCCAGTTTTTTTTCGATCCAAGGGTAAATCAGAACTTGATAGTTCCGGAGACGATGGAGGGGACACAATGCCAGAAGGTGGCCCTCTGACTCGGTTCTGAGATATACTTTCTCCTGTGTTTTTTCTGAGCTCAAAGTTGGAGGTATTATTGGAGGCATTGTTTGCACTTCCGAACACAAGAGATCCCTTTCCCCATGAACTTGATTCATCTTCGCCAGACGCAAACGGTGACCTTGCGGTGGTCTGCTTAAGTACCGACCCAAACGGACTCGCTCCACCAGTTGCGAAGGCAGCAAAACCACCGGTTGAAGGGACAGCTGATGCCGCAGAGCTGAACGTTGAAGGAGCCGAGGCAAACGCAGCAAAACCACCGGAACCTTGCGTAGCCGGTATCACTGGCTTCCCAAACCCTGTTTGACCGAAACTTGCTTGACCAAAACTCGGCTGACCAAATGCTGAAACAGTGGGCGCAATTTGAGATCCGTTGGCGGACGATCCAGAGTTTAGATTGCTGAAAGCACTATAACCTTGTGCTGGCTTGATTGGACCTCCGAAAGCGGAGATTCGCTCCGTAGGAACAAACGCATCGCTGCCGTCACCTCTAAAACCGGATGTGGCGCTGTCTGACATGGAGGTTTCCTGCATCATTTCATCTATAGGCAAGGCGGGTTGAGAAGCAGACTGCGTGGTGTTCATGCCAAAATTAGGTGTGTTGAAAAAATTGTTGGGTTGGGCATTAACGTTGGCAAATGCATTGCCTGAACTCATGATACCCGAGCCTGATTGCGATGCCGAAGGATCAATGGGGGCGCCCCAGGAAAGCGGACCAAAGGAAGTAGGATCTGAGGGAAGCGAAACATGGCTAGAGGGGTCCGAAGGCATTGCAAAAGATTGTAAGCTTTCGTTGATTATAGGCTGAGAAATTTGCTGCATCTCCGAAAGAGCGTTTGCTGCTACCTTGTCGTCCATCACAACATCCTGGGAGACGCTTGATGCTTGTATATTCATACCCGTACTGACCATCAATGGATATGGCTTGGAATGCTCCAGATACCACGCTTGTAACGAACCGTCGGTCAAGTAAGCATATAGAATAGGTGTCTGAACCCTCAAGTCAGTCAGATCCACATCAAATACCATGAGAGTTGTCTCTCCAGTCTGCCGGTCTAGAGGTAATGATATGGGATTCTCTTGAGATTGTTGATACCATTGCCCATTATGGCCACCCAAAATCTCTAAATCCACAGATGCTCGATCACCGACCACAACCAAGGACTTATGTTCTGAAGCAGAATCTTCATCCCAGTGGGGCAAAATGAGAGCATGAGTTTCTTGGTAACGATCACTCATGGTAAAGGGGTGTGTAGCGCTAAATACAGTCAAATTATTTGACTGTATGTCCAATGAAACTATTTGGTGAACTGGGTCTCCTTCATTTTCAATTTGCGGCGCGTAAGTCAATCTGAAAGAATGACCTGGACTGAGCCAGTTCAGACCAATTAATCGTCCCTCCGCAGCAGGAGGGATGTGTTTGCTCAGGGTAGATTTGTTGTTTAGAGCAAATGTCAGGGTG
>Ga0153938_1000296_pt1 | contig 19704 bp, 17 predicted proteins | sample TSNY022MetaG_FD_104740 | JGI IMG/M metagenome (GOLD analysis project Ga0153938, IMG submission 104740) | Attine ant fungus gardens microbial communities from New Jersey, USA - TSNJ022 MetaG | ecosystem: Host-associated > Fungi > Mycelium > Unclassified | place: USA:New Jersey: Brendan T. Byrne... | reverse complement strand
GATTGGAGATTTACGTATGTTGCGCTATAATTCTCTCACATACACACATACACACACGCATACGCACACACACACGCACACACATGCACTCAAGTTTGAATGTGGGAGGAGAATGTTGTTTGTTTGTAGTTAGCTTGTTTTTTTTCCCCTTCTTTTTTCCTATATACGTAAATATAGATATATAAACAATCATGGATTCGCTTGTTTCTCAGGAACCTCTGACAAGAATCTTTATGGGAAAATCTGTGTAAGAAAATGTTTGTGTTTGAAATGCGAAGTAATAAGATACAATGAGGATGACTAAGAATCAAAAAAACAAAAAAACAAGAGACCAACAAAAAGTCTGTTAGAAATGAGGAGCCCAACCTGAACAGACATCATCAACCTCAAAAACAACAACAACAACAACAACCACTCACCAGCAAAAATCTTTGCAAGATTAGAAGGATCCGTCGCTTCTGCAATAAGCTGATTCACCATATATTCCACACTCAACGATTTATCCAGTTTACGAGCAACAGACGAAAGTGCCCGATCAGCTGCTTCTTCAGCTGTATTGCTACTCATATCAATACTGATACCGAACCCATAGCCTTGTCCTTGTCCTTGTTGTTGTTTTGATAAATCAGGTGGGTGATTTTGGTTCTGTTCTGGTGCTATCGTCGCTTGACGTTCGGACCGTTGTGCATTTTGTAGTTTTCTATCGCTCATAGTCCTGTTTTCGAATACAAAGACGGTCACGCACGCACACAAAAGGCATACAGACTAGTATTGGGAACTTACCATGAATGTAATGGATCGTGTTTAAACACCTCGAGCACGGTCATGATGACATCTGATCCACTCCGAAGGACACGCAGGGTCTCTTCTGCGCATCGTTGAAAAACGCCCTGCGTACCTGAACTTCCCATCCCGTCAACCATATCCGCAGTCATACGGAACGGAACAGTCTCAGGTACAGGCAACAATTTACCCTATTTTTATACTGAGTCTCAAAACGGATCAACCTTCACAATGAGCAATCACCTGATCAAAAGCAATTCCTAGATCGATATGAACGACTTCTCCTGAACGATTGTCCAACAAAATATTGGATGTGTGCCGGTCTCCCAGCCCGAGAATGTGCCCAACAATTGAAGTGGTAGCGACACTACGAGTATATTTCAATCGCATGGCAAACCATACCACCGGCGATTTGCCCTGTTCGGAGAAGTAGTGTCGCATCACAGGCTTGAATACTTTCCGAACGTCAAGGAATTGTTGTAATAATTTCTGTCCATCGGCATCTACACGGAATTCTTCCTGGGCCTTTTGATGTCGAGATCTGAGCTCCCTCTCCGATATATCTTGAGGTCGGAATCTAAGTTTAGGATGAGAACATAGTCACTGACACCACACCATCAAATGCTTACCGCTTATGGGCTGCCGATAACCATTCCTTCAAGGGGGTCGTCTCCGTAACAAACTCGATGAGACCAGACTGGCTGTCCAGTGGTATGACTTTGTAACCTCTTACACTCAGTTCGCGGCGTTTCGTCTGCCTGTCCCGGCGTAACACGGCATTGACAACATCGAAGACCTGTTCCATTACCGCATCCTGGCGCAGATCGTCGTCTTCCGAACCCTTAAACTATTTCCGTACAGAATGTTAATCAGATGCAAAAAAAGAGCACTATAACGCACCAACTGTTTGTACCGATTGTTCCTGGATGAAATACAGACAGATATCTTTGGCAAGTTGACACCACCTGCGGTTTGAAATTGCTTCTCGAAACCTTGAATCCACTCACAATCGGTGTATTTCATGCTGGGGTCTATCAGAGTTGAGATAGTGGGGACGGGTACCCTGAGATCCTTGATACGACAGATAAGAAGGTCATTGGGAATGCTGTTGGACTTTCCCCAGGCATTGCCCTGACTCTTCAAGGAATATTTAGCCCACTCCCAACAAGCATTGCATAGCTTCTCAATATCGGCGATCTTATCTGACACTGTCGGATCTGCACGTAATCTCTCAAATATGGTTTGCGCTGCAGAGCCACGCTCCATTTGAGTTGACATTAATGTCGGCGTCATCAGTCGACCGGATTGTCGCCTCGAGAAATTCCCCACTATGCGTTCGGTATGGGGAAGCAGGCAATAAAGCTGGTATGTACTGTGAAAAGGATGTTCTCGACACATGCGTAGCACCATTTCTTGTAGGTTTTCTTGACTCTTTGGTAAATCGCCGATCGGTAGGGAAAGTCTGGCAGTAAGTTGATGCTGAGTGCTATTATCAGAATCAAGTCATCATCAGTGTCCATGGAAAACTTTACTGCAAGGAAGATCATCTTGTAAGAGGGTATGCGAGACAAAGAAACGTCTATCGTGTTTTGAAGGTCCTCTCCACCATCAAAATTAGCAAACCACAGTGAACAAAATCGAATTGGGGCATCATCATCAAAGATATCTGCAACTTCCAAAGATCTTGCAAACATCTCCATAGCTTGTCGCAGAAATCTGTCACGATCAGTGTTGTGTTTTTGGAATTGTTCACTATCCTCCTGAAGCAACTTATTGGCTTTTCCATGCTGCCTTTTGAGCCTCCGCTGCTCGTCCTGATCTGAAGTCGAAGCCAATTCCTTACTCAGCTCCTCGACTTCTTGCCTCTTCCTCTCGACATAAACTCGCCAGCGGATTGCGTCAGGTGACTTGAGAATCGCTTGGTATTGTTGTTCAGCAAAAACAGCACAGTCATGATACACAGTTGCACGGCTCCGAGATGACTCAGTATCAGATAGCGGTCCGACTCCTATTTCTTGAATGGCTTTCTGTAGGTAACCCTCCCAGATGGTGGTTGGCTTTTCCAAACACGCGGTGGCCATCCAGGATCCCTGGAGCAGAGATGAGCGGAATCTCTAGACGTGATCTGCTAGGACCTACCAGCCTTGCTCGAAGGAGAGCACGATATGTCGTCATTTGAACATCGCAGTTTTGCGATCGATCCAGAGGGCCAACTACTTTTTGGAGATACTGAATGGCAATTGCTTGTTCTCCTTGCTCCCATAAGACGTTGGCGAATTCTTCCAAAACCTCTGGCGAAGACTGAGGATAAAGTTTGTGGGCCCGCATGATCGAATTTAGTGCGATTTGTACTTGATTGGCACCTCGAGCCGCTTGAGAAAGACGAATAAGGCATCGCTTTTCTAGTTCTTTTAAATCATTAGCGAAAGGGGTGGCCATATTCCCGATTTGTTGACGCTCTTCCTTTTGTCTCACGGAGTGTAATAGCGAGATCCGAGTTGCCATTATGGGTTCCAAGTCCAGAAAGCTGAAGATCAAAAGTGAGTGTGAGTTTCCGGGATGAACGAAGAATAAACGCACTCAAAGTGTGAGTCGATCTCGATATACTTTGACCAATCACCAGTCTTGACCTGGCGTGTCTGAAGCCGGGTTTGGATAGTTCTTCTTCTCCAATCATTAACCTCCTTCAAGCACATTATCTCCCGAACAATTTCTCGTATCTCGATTAAGTTCTCAGAGCCTAAGGTCCTAAGTCTCTCCATTGTGCAGGACATGCCTTTGTCAATAACTTCGTCAACCAGGCGGCTATTTCGTTCCTGATATACTGCACGGATCGCAAAATACAAGGACGACTCCGATGAGTATTCTTTGCGTTCCGGCAAATCCCAAGTCTCGGTTCGCCACCCAAGACGATAGTCTAAGGAGGTGGTGCCGGTGGAACTGGTGGAACGAAGGGTATTCATCACAAGGTGGTTGAAACCCCATGAGCTGAGGGATTGTAGTAAACTGTCTGTGCTAGTTGTATTGTCTGGTTCTGCCTCGAGTGTTGCTCCATGAAACTGAAGCGCTTTGTCCCATTGTTTCTCATGGTGGTATCGACGAGAGAGGAACTGGTGCAGATCTGCCGGCTTAATACCATAAAATCCGTCTGGTTCATCGATATGGGAGTATATCTCATAAAAAAGCTCTTCTGAGGAAGTCAAGGTTTTGGATTGCTGTAGTGAGTGATCTACATTGAGTTCCAAGAAAAGTAGAGCAGTCGTATATGCCCCGCAAATAACCGCACTCTTGGCAAGAAGCTCATAGTCGAGCTTCAGCCATCTGTTTGACGACAGGGGTACGTCCTTCAAAGGAGGAAACTGCCGCAGGTGGAGGACGGTATCAATGACGGATTGTCTGGAGGCCACACTTGCGTGTTCGGAGACTAGGACAGACGTGAGATAGTCTGTGAGGAGGCGGCGATATGCCTTCGATGTATATTTCCCATCAGTAATTTCGGTCCGCAAAATACCATGAATTAAAATGGGAAGGAGCTCTCTGGCGAAGTCAGCATCGGTACTCAGGATGGGGGAGAGTTGAGCAAAGAAGGTGTCATATTCTGCAAGACAGTCGCTGAGCTTGGTGCTAAAGACCATAACCCATTTACTGAAATTCGCAGTGAACTCGTGCATGCTGTCTAGTGCCAGCACTTCAGTCAGCTTACAAGTTGGTCGTGTCCCTGCACGCCTTGGAAAGGCTCGGAGGTACCCCAACTCGCTATTATAATCACGAGGACCGTTGTGCGTTTCTAGATGATCCAGAACAGCCATGATGCGGCGCAATGTTCGATACGCGGAAAAGACATGGTTGGAGGAATGATTGTCCAATTGCTGGAACAATGCATAAGTAACAACTTCGCGGATGAAGCGTGGGCTTTGTGCCGATTCATTCTTGTGGGCGAAGGCACGTCGGTATTGATCATAGATTGAAGGACGATGTTCACCTGTTAAGCCACCGATATCTCCATGATTCAAAAACAACAGAGATGCAAAAGCCTCAATGTCTTCATGTTGAAATTCGGTTTTGACTGGAATGCAATCCTTCAGGTGCCAAAAATTAAGTTTAGGAATGTAATCTTTAAGTTTCCCTCCTTTCAGGATATGATCATACATGTACCTCACTAGACGGAATTTATTATAAGTGATTCTGTCGTCGAGGAGGATGGCAGCCAAGCTTTCTGATGATTTCTCTGATGCAATATGTGCTAAATCGGGTGCAGCAGGATACGGCCAGGTTGGCAAAGCCCGAAGGACTTGAGTGTGCACGGCGGCACCGGACAACAGAACGGCTTGCTTGTCAACCCAACCCATCAAGGAAAGGCCCAGTTTTTGTAGGTCATCATAGCGCGATCTGGCGTATTCATGAGAAATGCTACAGATACGGATGATGATATCCGAAAAAGCCGTATCTTTGATCTTTAGCTCCTGATAGAGACTGAACGCCCACTCAAGCATTGACTGAGCTGCGTGGGCAAGGTCTGGCTCAGTCAGAAGTGTTGTAGAATGTTGAACAAGCAAGTGAAGCAACGTAGAATCAACGAAATCTTCCCAGCGAAGGGATATCCACACGGCCAGAGCATTGGCTAAACGGAGCTGCTCATTCACAACTGGAGACTGGTGTATAGCAGCAAAGAGGCCGTGAAGAATATGGTATGTCATAGGTTTCATTGGTGCTTCACGGGATTTTCTCAAAAGCCAGGCGAGGGTACGGAGCACAACTGAAATGCTAAAAGCAGGAAGATTGGGTTCATGGACCTCACAGCTATCACCGAGACGGTATTTAACAAGTTTGGCGAAGGTCTCTGCAATTTTCTTTCCTTTTGCTTCCAAGTTCTGATAGATATCTCCGGCGGACGAAATGGCTTGGTCTGAGAGTGACCGAACAACTGCCAGTGCGACTGCATCAGCATTATCCTGCAAATCTCGACCAAAGTCTGTGCCGTAAGATGTCTGCCACAGATACTGTTCAAGCTCTTGGGCATTATCCCCTTCATCAGAATGGTGAAGAAACCAGTATGCAGAGACAGCTCCAACGATGTTGCCAAAACACTCAAGATACGTAGTTTCTGGCGAGGCACCAACTAATTTGCAGTGAACCTCGAACTTGGACCTAGACTGGCTCGCGATGTATGTTGGTGCAAATGCTGACAAGGTAAAGCAGGCAGCCTGTTTCCGATCCTCAAAACCGATGAGGTGGGGAGGGATGCGAGTAAAATCGCCTTCATTTGACTTCATCATCGAGTATCCCATTTGTGAGGCATAAGCTTCGAACAACGACGAAGGGCTTAAATCGAGACATTCGGACACTGAGTACAAGATGGCCTCGATGTGTGACGAGTACTCTCCGGAGAAGAGGCAAGTTTCAATTAGGTGCCAATAAGGGCCTCGACGGACCGATGAGCTAGCGACCATGATGTTTCCCAACACCAAGAAACGGGATAAGATATGTTCATATCTAATGTTACGGAGTGAATTGATGTACTCCATAACGATGCGATAACTACTCACTGGTGCACCTCGACTCCATCATAAAATTCCCGGATCCCCGTATATAATTTCGAAGGATAGACGTCTAATCGTTGTATGGCATGGAATAGGCGAGCGTTCAAAACTGCTACCCGAAACCGAATTCTGACATCATTGTCCTGATTCCACATTTGTAACGGCAGGTAGTTAAGCAAAACATCTTCTGACAGCCCTTGGTTCTCTGATAAGAGCAACCATTCGAGTGCCTGCGGCTCTTGTAATGTCATCTTATCGACGAAGCGAATGAAAGCGTCACGCTCGGTTCTGTATTTCGCTTTCCCTTTTCTGTGGCTCTTAAGCAACCATTTCGGCAACGCATCGACCTGGTTTCTCACTTCGACATTGATCAACCATAAATCCAAGATGGAATGTAAGAACTTGGAGACAATCTGCTGCATCCGCTCGCTTTGCTCGTACTCATATGATCCAAAGAAATCATCTAAAACATCCAAGTATCGCTGAAGATTATTGCCAAGGCTGAATGTTCTCCTCTTGATCTCGGCTAAGAGGAGGGAAAAACCGATGAGGAATCCATTGGCATTAACAATGCCACATTCGAGGATGGTATTAATAGTATAGATGTCTTTGGTTGGTTCCCCTGAAACAGATTGGAGCAGTGGACCAGCAGCTAGGAAGCGCATGCAGACTTCCAAAATTCGCGCCAAGTAAGCGTCATTTCCAGGAATTCCCTGCGAGGTGGAGCCCATATTACTGCTAGCAATCCTGGTTGGACCAAAGCTATCACGGTCGTCATTTTCAAGTCCCGGTGCGTTATCGGTTGCCAACGTTCGGCTGGAAATCAACGCTGAGAATAGCTTGCGGAGCGTTACAATGACCTGACAAAGATGTTTTTCTGCCTAGAAACTGATTTCGACAGGAACAAGATAAAAAAAAAAGGTCACGCACATCCGGTAGTTGCCATATAATCCGCAATAGATTCATTCGCTGCGCTTTTGCATGCCTTTCGAGGGCGTCAAATTTATCTGCAAGACTGTAAAATACGTGCTTCTTGATACCGGAACCGGTTCCGGGAGGCAACATCGTTTCCCAAGCTGAACTTTCAAGAGCCTCTTCTTCATCCAGGAGAACGAGAGGTTCGAGAGCATGTAAAACACTAGCCTTCTCAGCGACATTCCAGGTAGAACCATGTAAGGAACGGGTGACGCTCAGAATTAATTTTGTCGACGCTTGCACTAGGTGCCGGTTTGCTGCCATACCATTGTAAACGAGTAATGATTCAAAAACAAGTGATATAAGAGCACAATGTACTGTTTGGCAGGCGATATCAGCGGTCACGCTGATGCGATTTTCGTTAACATTTTCCCACTCATCGGATAACGATTCCAAGTTACGCATAAAGATTGCTGAAATCTTGCGCTCGCGAGTTTGAGGGGGCATTAATTCGGCGATTCCGACTCCCACATTAATTTCTCTTACAACAGAGGGTATTTGATTATCTGTGGTCCTGACAGGAGTCCGCTGACTAGGTGAAGGTAGCTTGGCTGATAACAAGAATTCTCGGACGTTTTTCTCTGTACTTTCCTTTGTGATTACAGCGGCAATACTGCAAACAGGAACTGACGGGCGCGATACCAGAAAGCTTTCTCGCGTTACACCACAAACTGCCTGAAGTAGGTCGATACCGTCTCGTAATGTTTGTGGTGTAGGCCTAAGTTTCGTTGCCTTCCAGTGATCAGTCATCCAGCCAATGATCTTGTCTTCCAGATGCATGCGATATAATCGGGCATCTTGATTGGCAGTTTTGATACACTGAGACAAGAAGTTGCATACAGAGTCATATGGGTGAGAGGGCCCTTGGACCTCGAGATCAGACGCAAGGGATTCAATTTCAGCTAGGATGCGATAGGAGGGTAATGGTACTGAAAGACCTCCCGGGGCTTGAAAGATCAGAGCATAAGCAACATGCGAAGCAGCACGACAGGTTGAAGGGGCATGGATACGTCGGGTAGAATGTGTCCAAATTGAATCCCATGTGGTGCTCTCATATGCGGTCTGTAACTGAGACGACTGGAAACTCTGAGATGGTAGAGTCGAATCCTTTGCTTTTGCCAAAAAGCGCTCCCCGTGAACGACTGCCGCTAGGCATAGAAACGCCCAATTTTGTATTAGAGGCTCATCTGATGTTGCGAGTTGGATGAGGGAATCGACAATGCCGAGTTTCAAGGAATGATGAATCGATAGCCAATGGCGATCAATCAGGAATAAAAGGACTTGAAGATTGAAGACACAAGCTTGTTGGGATGACCCGCTGTGAATACCAAAAAGAAGAGATGATATTCCATTGTCCATTTTGCGTTTCTTTTCGCCTTTTACGGGAAGAGGTGTTGCTCCGCTGTTCATTGACTCTGAAAGTTTATACAACTTGAAAGAAATGAGACCACCAAAGATAGCTTATGGGTCAAATCTGAAATACCTTAGCTGCGCAGTCAGCTTGTGTCTCGATCACGGCCCAAGAAATCGCCTGACCAGAATCAAAAGGCCATCCTGCGCGAAACGTATGTGCAATAAAAGGCTCCGTCGTCTGAATTGCTGTCACCTTGGAACTGATATCAAGGCGCAGAGAATCCAGAGTGAGACCTTCAATTCCTCTACGCTGCGCTGCCTCTCCCTCAAGGGTGTTGTATAGCTTCCATAAAGCCCCAACTTGGTCGTACGCGTCCCGGACAGATTTGAGACCAAAATCCGCTGTCAAATAGGATAAAAGGGATCGAATGACAATAATGAGGTGTTCCTTTATCCTCTTGTCCTTTGTATTCCACAGCATAATCAGATGATTCCAGGCACTGCGAGCAAATTTTTGCGTGTCTTTGACATGGTTGAGGGCCAAGTGATCCAGGGTAGCCGAAAGTGCCAACAGGTAATCGTAAAGTAGCGATGAATCAGCAGGGTAGAGCTTCAAGAACCGCTGAAGACGTGTGAAAATAGCTCGCGGTAGTTGAGGATTATCAGGAGAGAGAATGGGTGCCCCAGCATAGGTGAGTAGAATGGACAGAATCGCTACAAACTCGACTTGCTCAAGGGAAACAGGAATCAAACCTACATTTTTGGAATTTCTGATTTTGAGTCTCACACTAACGGATGGTGTTTTCGACTTTCCACGCTTCCTCTTTCCCTGCGTAGGAAATTCTTCCTCTTCCTCTTCCTCCTCTTCCTCCTCCTCCTCCTCCTCTTCTCTCTTTCCTGGCAACACTGTCGATTCGTCTCCGGATTCCGACTCCCAGTCCATATCATCTTCTAGGATCGTCCTTGGGGGATCTCTCAATACCACATTAAATGCCAAAGCCAGAAGCCTATTCCAATCGCCATCACCAACATGCTCCAAGTGTGGTTTGAAACCAAGGATACATTTTATAGCTTTCGCATAGTCCAAAGCGATAGGTGTCAAAATTTCCATCCTAAGAACGATTTCGTCCCTCAGATGGTGCAACACTTGCTCCATGGCATCCTTTCCAAGATACGTGACGGCACTCTCCACCAACCATCTTATTGTATTTGCAGCATCGGTCAGCCGTTTCATTACTGTGGGCTTGGGCTGTGCCCTTTTTGTCAATGACTTTGCATATTCTGCCTTCTCCAATCGGACCATTGTAAAAAGTGCATTGAAAACGAGGATCCAATTTCTGTCCTCTGTCTGTCCATCTTCGTGAAGATGGAATGTGCGGAGGAACGAAGGCTTTGAAAAAGCGGTCCGGATCCCGCTGAGTCCCTCTTGTCGTTCAGTCACTTTTGCGCTCTCCAGATTTTTCAAAACCTCGCCCAGATTTGCCATGTCAAGCGTACTGGAAAATAGTGAGTCACCTTGACCTTCAATGCCTTCACACAAATACCAATCGAATGACGAACAGCTCTATGCGTCTTTCGTCAAGGGATTATATCGTCTCGATGGAAATATCTTTAGTCGTATAATTCAGAAACGCTCATGACCCAGGTTTAAATGCTTGAGAAATTTGAAGACCACGAGACGCGTGTTTATTCTTGCTTACTAATGCACTCCCATCAATCAACGCTCGGAAAATTCTTCTCTCGTAACTTTCCCCAAGCACAATCCCATCGTATCCTTTTTCTATTCTTTTTCGTGTGTGATAGCAATTTTCTGGCCTATTTCTGCCCGGGCAGCGAACTTATGTGCTGTAATCGGTTCTGGTGAGGGCCTAAAATAACGAACTCAATCTGTCTAATCAACAGATTGATGGGTGGTATTCAAGAGATGGACTTCTGTTTGGTGGAGTTCATTTTGATAATTAGCTGTCCTACATCTTTATATCTGCTTTGCATTGATACGTATATCTCTCAAACGATCATAAATCAACACTCTGGAGGTTCTATTCAGCTGTACAATGCTGTAAGATATGGATGTATGGTTCATATACCAAAACAGTCTACTTCATCTATCATTATTTAACGCTTTGACTCTTACCTGGCAAGATCAGTCTCGAGCGCTTATTGCATCTGGACTACTCGCGACCTTGTTCAGCCTCGTCTTGAGTGGGTGCTTTCTTGCCTAAGATATTCTGGATTGTTTTACTCATGGTCGTCGTTTTGTTTCCCATCGCCATATCAAGAAACCAAGGCTTGCTCATGTAATTGCGAATGCTACGTTCAGAGTCAATGTTAACCAGCAAGGAGCTTACCAAGACTCGCCTGTCAGGAAGAATAACCACAACATTCTTACCGGGAGTAGTAGCGACCTTCGACCCCTCCTCCGTTTTCAACCAGCGAAGTACACCACTCAAAGCACTACCGCTGCTTCCACCAACCAATAGGCCCTCCAACTTGATCAACTGCTCGACACCAGCGAAAGATTCATCATCGTCTGACTTCAGCCAAGTATCCACCTCCCGCTGAACTAACACTTCCGGGATAAAATCGTACCCAATTCCTTCAACCGCGTACGGTTTTCCAGCACCCTCAAGGTTGAGAGATTCCGGAAAGGCTAGGATGCTTCCTTTCTAAGCACGATTGATCAACAGCCTTAATCTACTGATTGATAGAAAAAATTCTCCTACTTACAGGATCGATGCCGACTACAATGCATTCCTTGTTATGTTTCTTAAGAGCTCGAGATAGACCAGTCACTGTTCCTCCGGTACCTGCGCCTGCAACGACAACATCAACTTTCCCTGACGAGGGTCTCGATGGCGCCGAAGGCGTCGAAACAATAGCTTCAATAATTTCAGGCCCAGTTGTCCATTCATGGGCAAGAGGGTTATTCACCTAAGTATTGTCAAAATTGCACAACGTAAAACAGAGAATTTTGAATACCAACGTTACGATACTGATCCAAAATAACCCCTCCAGGTATTTCCTTCTCCAGTCTCCGCGCTACACCTATAATCGTGAAAAATTCAGCGACAAGGCTATTTAATATAAATTCCACACGCAACTTATCAAACTTTCGGGCGAATCCCAAGGAACTGTGGGCGTTCTGACGACTGTGGCCCCAAGCGCGCACAATGTTGCCTCCTTCTCGAGTGACATCTTTGTAGGCAGGGTGATAATCACTGGATACCCCTTATCTGTAGTTTCAGGCAACCATTCACGTTTCAAATATATTATATGTATAAATCACCTTGACGGCGCATGCAAGAGCAAGTCCAATCCCTGCATAGTTTACAAGTATATCAACGACGTGCACTGAAAGTAAGAATCGAATGAACCTGTATTGCCTGATGTTGGCTCAATAACGACACTTCGACCTGGGACCAGGATCCCGTCCTTCTCAGCTGCCTCCACCATAGCTTTCGCGATCCTATCTTTCACCGAACCCCCAACAGAAAGAAACTCAGCTTTTCCCACTGTACGACACAAATCGGCAAACGAGCCAAATGCCAGAACCGCACTGATAACTTACGCAAGTTACACTTCAATCCATGCAGTTGGGCAATCTTATCAAGCCTGATAAGAGGTGTCTTGCCAACTGCATCCAGGGCATCGTCTAGAATCCGCATGGAATGAGACATCCAACGATAGAAAATTCGTCGTCTTGAGGATGTAGTAGGACAGGCACTTATTCTTGGATATCAATATGACCGGACGGATCTCGCTTACACCCAAACACAGTTCAATTCGGAATTAATGCATGAACAAAATGAGGCTCATATAGCACAATGATTTTTATTGGACCAACTTTCACTCAACGTTGGGGTCTCCCCTGATCACACCTACTAGTTTTTCTGCGGTCAGCATGTTGTTCTGCAATTGGTATACCAAGACACGAAAGATCCACGCTACAAGAACCGAGGTCAACGTGCTATCTTTCAGCAAGAGAGATGAGGCGTAAAGTTTAAGGGACCAGGTGAATTTTTCAAGTCGAAGACTACGATCTTGAAGGGGCCCTCATCGGACACACAAGGTCTACTAGTACGGAAGTGAGATAGATGTTATGATACTGTTAAACGTCTGAACTCGGTACATGAGTCTGGATTCAGCTTCGACTACAGATTATATCAGGCTCTTGGTACCTTAATTGGAGACGACTTCATCCTTTTCATCCTTCCAATTATTTTAATGATTGTAATCATGACTCTAACAGTTCTCTTCTTTATTGGCTGATGTCATTTCTTCGGATTCTTGATGAAATGTGAATCACCGAGGTGATTCAGCTTGTACGAACCTTGTCAAAAATGGTTTGTGCAATGTCAAATAGTCTTGCATGATTGGACGAACCATTCACCAGGGTATGAGACCTCGGTACTAAGATATCGAATCGAGCCAAACACTATGCTATGGCTTGTGCTTGATTATGTTCGTGTTGAGAGGTAGAAAATCGCAAGGTTACGATAGTTGTGGTTCTAATCCTAGCCTTTGTCTTTCCTGTGCCTCCTTTTCCAGTTGCTTCGCCCGATTCTCCGATTCCAATAATGCATTATCCCAGGCTACAAAAAGCTCAGAAAGCGCATCGATCTGCAAGAATTATCACAACCAGCGATGCTTACAGCATGAGAAGTGGCTTACTTGAGTAACATGTCGTTCTACCAGTCGTGCCACGCGTTTTTCAAGATTGTGCGCAAGCTTGACATCTTCTCCATGCTTCTTTATGAGTTTCTCAAGGCGGGGCTTGAACGTCTCGTAATCTGCCAGTACATGTGAATACCATGATAAAGGACGAAGAGCAAAAAGATGCTGACCACCAAGCCTGCCAGCCCCAGTAACACCTCTTCTAACGAGCGTTTCTATTTCCAACATGTCCCGATCTGCAGCACGTACGTCTGATTCCATTTCTGCTAGATAGGCCTCGAGTTCTTCGGGGGATAAGTTCTCATACAAGGGGAGGAGGGAAGAGTTCAAGCCCGTGCCTTCTGGATTATCTGATGTTGGCGTTGAAGGCAATGGTACATCAATAGTTCCTGAAAGGGCGAACGTAGGAGTGAGATACTGTGCATGCTGGTCGTCTGAAGCATGGTTGAGTACAGACCAAGGAGGGTAGTTGAGAACGCACAAGTATCCATGAATTTCCCCAAGCCCTCGTTGGTCTCGACAATGGCTTTCAGACGTTTCGTCACATTTTCCGTCAACCGAGCTAGTGTATCAGTAGATTGTGTCCCTTTGCCTTTTTCTTTTTTTTTCTCCTTATGTTTCTCCGAGCCTGGGTCCTGTTGACTCCCAGTGTTTCCTCGGCCTCTTTGTCTCTTCTCGTCATCATTGCGAGGCTTGTTCTTGTCAGCAACAGACGTGTCAGGGCCAGTAGTTCCAAGAACTAATACTTCCAGCCACCGCACACGTAGTTCTAGTGCCAGAACGGGGTCGATAGTTGTCTTGTGCGGTGGATGCGCCAATACCGCCCAGGCTTTTCCGAGCTGTTCGTCCTGTTGTGACCGAGGCAGTGGTAGAGGTACATTCATACGATGAATATTTTCCAGGGTCGGAGAGGGTGGTGGAGACGAGAAGTGGCGGATGCGCTTCGCCTGGAGATCACCAAGGAATGCGCTGCCAATATTTGCCATTAAAATGGACGCGGGTGCAGGAGACGTGTTTACTGCCTGCGAAACATCAGAAATTGTTTATTGTTCCACTACTGTTTGATATACACCTCGTTTCAGTTAGAGATAAAAAATGAGCGATAGCTCCTTACATAGCGGGGCAATTCGGGAGAAATTCTAGTGTTACGAGCGCCCGTGGAAGATGTTGAAATACTATCGTTGGGGAGGGTACAAATGGATGGCGAGTATAAACTAACTATGCTACTAGAACAATAGAATATGAAACAATAGATAATCACATGCATCTTGCATGAGATTCAAATTCCAACAGAAGGAAATGTGGGAATAAAGAACGTTCAACCTGTCCATCACCAGTAGATTCGACTTCAACTCAGGTTAATATGGCTTTGTCTCAGGGTCCAAAGACTTCTTTTAATCTAACACATGTTCTGTGTGAGTTGCAGAATTGTTCTCCCACAACTTAACCTGTAAGATTTTTCTAGATGATGACGAATCCATCTTTTCATTTGGTTGGGCCTTAATCACCCTAAGTCCTATTCTTCTGACGGTGAGTAGACATCATTTGTTTGGAAGCTGCCCATTGCTTATGATGGACTTACCACTCATCAGGCGTCGTATGTTGTATTAGCAGTGGAGACCCGCGAGTACCTTGTCATTGTAATGTGGATTGGACAGCTACTCAGCCAAAGTGTAAATTATGTGGTAAAACACGCAGTTAAACAGGATAGACCGAACCGTGAGTTCTTGATATGTCTCACGTCATCATAGTGCATAATCCACCTTAGAAAACATCGGAAGAGGTTATGGTTTTCCTTCGTCTCATAGCCAGTATATGGGCTACTTTGCGGCATTCTTGACATGTCATATGTTCTTCAAGCACCGCTTCGTGACTACAGGTTTCCGAATACTCGATAAAATGTGGCGAGTAACCGTTTATACTGGTCTTATTGTGTGGGCAGGTGGCGTTGCGTATTCTCGGTGAGTATTGAGTGTACATGCCATTCTCCCGATCTGCCACTCCCATACAGCCATTACCTTGAATATCACAACTGGCATCAAATTTTCTGGGGTCTATGTCTCGGTAGTGTTCTGGGCGTGTCGTTCTACCTAGTCTCTGAACTTATTCCGGAGAGGTATCCCACGTGTTTTATGGGCCGTGCCAAGTGTTTCGCACTCAATAATCCAGTGTCTGTATGGCTGCAGATCCGTGACGGGTGGTCGGTGTGGCCTGACGGCGGAAGGGAAGATGCGTGGTTGCGTTGGCGGACAGAATGGGACAAAGGGCAGCGAAAGGGAGCAAAGGTTCTATAATAATAAGATATATTTGATCTTGTCTGATTTTGAAAATTCCTTATGCTGGTAGTTCAGACAACCCGCTCTTTGCTACATTGCTCTCCCAGCCGTCTATTGACCATTAATCGTACAATGTCCACGATCCTTCCATCTATACCAATTTATGAAACTGCTGCTGCATTTCGTCAATGGAGAGAAAAGGCCTTGCTGGAGAAAAAGTCTGTTGGGTTTGTCCCTACCATGGGCGCTCTACATGAGGGCCATCTTTCTCTTGGTGTGTCAAGAAGACATCTCCATCAAAACAGATCACTGACTCATTTCATAGTCCGCAAGTCTCTAGCAGAAAATGACCTTACTGTCCTCTCCATATTCGTGAACCCTGCACAATTCGCTCCACATGAAGACCTAGCAATGTATCCACGTACACTAGAGCAGGATATTGCCGCTCTCGCCAGAGTTAGCTTCACAGACCCCTCCCTGCCTCATACAGATGACCTATCATCTGAACATGCGAATGTACGACAACCATCAGCTATATTCCTTCCCCGTGTCAAAGAGATGTATCCAACTGGAATCACACAAGATGTATCGACTCAAAAAGGCACTTTCGTAGAAGTTCAAGGGTATAGTCATCAGATGGAGGGCAAAAGTCGACCAACATTTTTCCGTGGAGTTGCTACTGTCGTGACAAAATTGCTCAACGTTGTCCAGGTTTGTACCTTCTCTAGTCTGTCCACTGGACAAAGACATATAATAAATTATCACTTTTGGTCATTGCTTCAGCCAACACGAGCATACTTTGGACAAAAAGATATTCAACAGGCTCTTCTCCTTAAACGCCTTACTAGTGACCTGTTGATGTCCTATCCTCTATCTCAAAATATTCGCATTGTACCGACAGCTCGCGATCACACAGATGGGCTTGCCTTATCATCGCGAAACGCATATTTATCCCGAGATGAGCGAAAAATGGCACCAACTCTTTACCATGCTCTTGTCGCAGCCAAAACTGCTTGGGAGGCGGGATCATCAAAGGCTGAGTGCCTGTTGAAGGCTCAAGAAGTCATAACAGCAAGGGAGAGGCAAGCAAGTAACAATGGCCTGGACGTAGAAATGCGTCTGGATTTCATTGAGTTCAATGATGCCGATACCTTTGATATTGTCGACGGCAAAGTAACACGAAAGGATTTTGATGTCATTCTCTTGAGCGGGGCACTTTATGTCGGGAAGACAAGATTGATTGACAACCTTGTTCTTGGGGACGCCAGCAAAATCATGCTGTAGTGTACTAGTTGTTTCAAATGGACCTGGCAAGTCACCCAAACTGACTCCTCTCTTACGAGTCATCCCGGCATCGAAATTGAAATTTGAAGTAGTTCATTGAAATGGATAATTTCAAGAGGAAACACAATAGAGACTCACCTGCTTGTAAATGCTCTGATAAGGTGATCCTGCATGATTGAACAGGAGGTGTTGCTCACGTCTTGGTGATACATAGTGCCCTGCAACATTTGCCCAAACATTGTTTTTTGGAGTATTGAAAGCACTCCGGATAATGCCTGCTATTTAGTTATTAGGTATTAAAGTCTTATTAGATAGACGAACAAAGCCAATTATTGTTCCCTTCAGTGTCCATTCACCTGACGGAACATAAGCCTGGCTGTTGCTTCATAGCTGTGGATCCATGAGGATGGTAGCGCGTGATTCTGCTCTCGTCTGCATGTTTTCTTCTGTAAGAGCCGTTATAGGTAGTCTCTGAATGGAATAGTCAGTGTCACACTACATCTCACGGGTCATTGTATAATTAAATCGAACCTGTGCTTTTTGTTTGTGCCTAGTATTTCGGATATTTCTAATAATGAATAGTTCCCCCAGCAAACAAACGAAAGCTGCGACAGAGAACCATGTCTGAAAAAAGTCCGTTGAGGAGCTCTGGCTGGAACGATAGGATAGAAACTCACTGAATTGCCCCATCCTATTTGCAACGCATTAGGTGAAGGTAGTCGGATACTCCTCTTGACAGATATCACCAATTGGATATGGACGAGAAGGACGAAAAATGTGGCGAGGGTGGTGAGACAGGTCAGAATGAACTGCAATCTTGAAAATGGTGGGTCTCGAATTGCTTGGAATAATCTCCTGGCCCCAATCCTGTTTCTGAGTGCTACAGAAAGGAACCATATAAAGCAGATGAAGGCAAGAGCGGCGACTACCCGATTATGTCAGGAAGTGGAATAGGTTACGGTAATAGATGAGTAACCTGCTGGATAAATGGCCAACATAGATGTTTCAATGTTAGATGGTTTATTCGATAGATTTTCGGTAGCTTGTAAAAATTCAAGGACATCTGATTGGATGGTCCAGCCGACCAACCGTCGAGTACACCGAGGATTGACTCCTACTTCCCCACTGGCACTGATAAAAAGTCCAGATTAAAGAATCTCTCCAGGCGCCAGCAGAATACACATACCTATGAACAGATTTCAGACAATATCCCCAAATGCCGAAATCAACAGAACGAATATCTCCATCTGCAACTGCCCTCAACGTCAAGATTTTACTCGTCCGAACCATCGGTACAGACAAAGAAACTGCGAGTAATAGTATGAACGATGAGACCAGAAGCACGACAGCGATCAGAACTGGAATCCCCTCTGTGTTGATAAGCATGCTTCAAGTAGATGTGGTGAGAACAAGAAACATGTGATGCAATATTCGCCAGGAACAGACCGAAGATAAGTCGGGCGACACGGCATGGTTTCGGCGGAGACATGTGTGTAACATGACTTTAATGATTCTTCGGAGCTGAAAACAACTGTAGATCAAATTGCCGTAGTGTCTGATGGGGGAACACTTGCAATTTTGATGGACCCTGTGCCTGGCTTAGTCATCAATCAGTCCTCTTTGAAATCTCTCGGGGGTATGAGAGTGAAGATAAAATGGTTTCCAAGTTGGTAGCTAAATCATCAAATTATTATATGTATAAACATACCTCATTGACTTGTCAGCTAATTTGTCAGGTCTTTTAATATAGAGAAACCTAATATATCAAGGAGAGAGGGGAGGCAGGGCACGATAGCAAATAACTGATTATTATCCAATATATTACATAGTACCTACAACATCCACAGCTTGTACACCTTAGCCTTAAATTTATTTCATTAGGCAGCCACACCTTTGGAATTCTTTGAGTTAACCATAAAGGCCTCCAGCAGCTACAGAAAATTGAGAGCTAGTGGAGCTGTTTGTAAGGAGTCTAGATACAACATTCCAGGATCTTAACTCTAGATTAAGTGAAAAAGGAACTTCTGAAGGCTGACACATAAGGGCGTTATGTGGATTATGATGACCACTTATTATTTTTCAATTTCTACAATCCTCAGTGCATTAAGCCCTTGAGAAAGAGCACATCACTGAAGCCACAATACATCAGCTCCCCGAAAGGAACTGGAAGATGCCTTGAGGCCTATGCACCGGATACCTCATGCAAAAGGTGAAGAGCAGCCTGTCTGCATTGTGCAGCAGGGTGAGCTCCGAGGCTTACCTGTAAAGGTGGGTCTTATTCTCCTTACTGAGTTTACGAAGGTATTCAACTAACTACTTTACAGTGTATGTTCTCTACTCTTTATATACTTATGATAATGAGTCTGTATGTCCTTATTGGGTCTGAACTACATAGGGTAGGATCATTCTTATGACTGTTGAGGAACGAGTGCCTCCCTGTTCTAACTTGTCATCGAGTGGTACTCAAGATGTTCAACAAAAGGTGCATTAGAGAAGAAGTGTTGATCAATTAACTTCGCTTTGTGAGAACACAGGAAAGCTTAGAAATACTGTTATTTTGTATTCCACAAGGACTGTGGTCATGCACCCTTCAAGTACTACATGTTGTAATATTGTAGTTCAAGGAAAAAACTAGGATATCCAAAAACTCTCATAGAATAAATATTTTTGTAGAACTACATGTGCTTTGGCCTCCTCTTCAAGCATCGAACTGGACAGTAAGGGAGCTAGGCCACGGCGAGACGAGATATTTGCTGTCAAGATAGGCATGACGATACTGCACATTCGTGCCCTCGGTGAATCTCTTTAACTTGCCGGAT